>WUUC01033686.1_pt1 | contig 18476 bp, 15 predicted proteins | sample 6278441 | NCBI WGS metagenome assembly WUUC01 (sample SAMN13675441, study PRJNA597444) | soil metagenome | isolation source: soil | place: USA: Washington | collected 2017-10 | reverse complement strand
CCGCCGCGTTTCGAGCCGGTGCAGCCGCCGCAGCCCGCGCCGCCGGAACCGTTCTTCGCGGCGCCGGCGCCCCGGGTCGGTCCCGCGGAGGCGGCGGCGCCGCAGCCCACGGTGCACATCGGCAGCATCGAGATCATCATCGAGTCGCCCGCCGAGCCGCGCACGGCGCCGGCGCCGGCCGGCGCGGCGCCGGATCTCTCCAGCCGCTTCTACCTGCGGGGGCTCTGAATGGCGCAGCCCTCATCGCTCTCGATCGCGGCGCGCGCGCTGCGCACGCACCTCGCCGGCGCCACCGGTCTGCCCGAGGACCGCATCCTGATCGGGCATGCGAGCGCGGCGGTCAAGGACATCGAGAGCGACCCGAACAAGCAGTTCCTCAATCTCTTCTTCTACCGCGTCGAGCACGGCGCGCACCCCGCCGACGGCAGCAGCGAAGATCCGTTCTACCTGCGCTTCTTCTGCCTGATCACCGCGCTCGGCGCGAAGGAGTCGGTGAACGGCGCCACCATCAGCGCCGGAGAGAACGACCTGCGGCTGGTGGGCAGCGTAATGCAGGGACTGCACGAGAACCCGATCCTCGTGCTGCAGGACGAAGCGGGCGCCGACGTCGCGCAGATGCAGATCCTGCTGCATGTGCTCAGCCTCGACGACCTGAACCACATCTGGTCGACGCAAGGCGATACGCCCTATCGGCTCTCGGTCGGCTACGAGCTCGCGCTGCTGCCGTTGCCGCTCGCGCGCGCAGCCATGCGCGGCCCGCGCATCGGCTCGATCGGCCTTCAAGTGCACGCCGATGCACGCCCGCAGCCGCTGCCGCCGGCGGGCTTCGGCGCCGACGCGCGCGCCCCGGAAGTGCCGGCGGTCCAGGTGGACAGCTCGCGCCCCGACTGGGTGCCGCACATCTGCTGGCTCGCGGCGGGCGACACGCTGCAATACACGATGGCGTTCGACGCCGGCGCGCTGCCGCCCAATGTGCAGGTGATCACGCTGGGCGCGCCGGGCGTGCTGCTGAGCCTCGAATGGGAAAGGTGGGAAGACCCGGACGCCACCGCGCCGCAGTGGGGCGGCGCGGCCGCAGCGCCCCCGGCGCTCGTCGCCCAGACCGAGCGGCTCGACCCGGCACAGAGCGATCCGACCTTCTCCAGCCTCGCGCGCGACCTGGGCTTTCCGCTTGCCGGGCGCGGCCAGGCCGTGCTCTACGCACGGCGCGAGTACACGCGACCCGACGGCGCGGTGGTCGCGCTGCGCAGCAACCCGCTGCTCGTTTCCGTGCACGCCGCCGCATGAGCGTCCAACTTTCCTCAGAGTGGGACCGGATCGATCTGCTCGGCGCCTGCCTCGCGCAGTCGCGTCGTGGCGAGGAGCTGCCCGCGGCGATGAAAGAGCGGCTGGCGCAGCTGCAAGGGCAGGTGCAGTCGCTGCGCGCGGCCGCGCCGTGGAGCGCGCTCGCGCGGGAATGCGGCCTGTCGTGGCTCGACCAGGACATCCTCGCCTGCGCGCTCGCGCCCGAGGCCGAGCCGCGCCTGGGCTGGATGTACCAGGAGCTGCAGCCGGGCCTGGGAAGCGCCTACCCGACGCCGGCGCTGATCCGCGAGCTGTTCTTCATGGAAACCCGGGATGCGCGGGGGCTCGCCTCGCGCCTGCAGGACGACGCGCCGCTCAAGCGCACGCGCCTGCTCGAGCCCGGCGTGGAAGGCAGCTTCGCGCCGCTGCGCGCGAGCCAGCGCGCGCAGTCCCGGCTGCTCGGCTGGAGCGCGCCGGCCGGCGCGCCGCCGGGGAGCCTGGAAGTGCCCTGCAGCGCGTCCTGGGACGACCTCGTGCTGCCCGAGGGCTGCCGCCGCTCGCTCGAGGAATACCTCTTCTGGATCACCCATCGCGCGCGCGTCGAAGGCGAATGGGGCGCGCGCCTCCCGGGCGGTCCGGTGGCGCTGTTCGCCGGCCCCTCGGGCACCGGCAAGACCCTCGCCGCCGAGATCATCGCCGCCACGCTCGGGCGGCGCCTGTTCCGGGTCGACCTCGGCATGCTGGTGAGCAAGTACATCGGCGAGACCGAGAAGAACCTGAACGCGCTGTTCGACGCCGCCGACGGCAGCGACGCGGTGCTGCTGTTCGACGAGGCCGACAGCCTGTTCGGGCGCCGCGGCGACGTGCGCGAGGCGCGCGACCGCTACGCCAACATGGAAGTGAGCCACCTGCTCTCGCGCATCGAGCGCCACCGCGGGCCCTGCATCCTGACCACCAACTTGCGCCAGCACCTCGATCCGGCGTTCGCGCGCCGCTTCCAGGCGGTGATCGAGTTCCCGCGCCCCGATGCCAGGGCACGCGCCGAGCTGTGGCGCCGCAGCTTTCCGCCGCGCGCGCCGCTGGCCGCCGGGATCGACGCCGCGCGCCTGGGCGGCGCGCTCGAGCTGACCGGCGCGCAAATCCGCAACGCCGCGCTGCACGCCGCGTTTCTCGCGGCGGCCGCCGGCGTGCCGGTGTCGCTCGCGCACGTGGCGAGCGCGGTGATGAGCGAGCTCGCGAAGGACGGGCGCGAGGTGCCGCGCTCGAGCCTGGGTATGCTCGCCGCGCATCTGACGGCGGAGGCGGCGTGAGCCTGCATATCGCGCGCATGCGCATCCGGCTGCCGGCGGCGTGCACGGCGCGCGCCGCCGACATCGCGCGGGCTGTGGCACTCGCGGCGGCGCGCATTCCGCTCGCGCCCTCGCGCAGCATGGAGAGCCTGGTGCTCGGACCGGTGCGCATCGCCCCGGGGGCATCCGACGCCGCAGTGGGCGCGGCGGTCGCGAGCAGCCTCGGCGCTGCACTGAAGGCGGCGCGGTGATTCCCGGCCTCGCAAGCGGCGACTTCTCCCGGCTGCGGGCGCAGCGCGGCGCCCTGGTCGAGTACGCCAACACCCCCGCGCCCCTGAGCCTGGTGTTCGAGTTCAACCCTGCAACCATCAGCCGCACGCGCAGCGTCACCATCCGCACCGGCGGCGCGCCGGGCACGCGCGGCGGCTACGACTTCTCCGACGTGCGCGAGGTGGCGCGCGCCTCGCAGGGCGTAAGCGTGAACGCCGAGAGCTTCACGGTGAAGGTGCTGCTCGACGCGACCGACCGCATGAACGCCGGCGACCCGCTCGCCGGCCGCCTCGGCGTGCAGCCCGAGCTCGACACGCTGCGCAGCATGGTCGAGCCGAAGAGCCAGACGCCCGACGGCGCGCGCACCCTGGCGGCCCTGGGCGAGGGCGACGAGCGCGCCTTCGCGCGCCACGAATACGCCTCGGTGCTGCTCTTTATCTGGGGCCCGCACGTGCTGCCGGTGTTCATGACGCAGGCGCAGCTCGAGGTGAAGGAGTACCTGCCGAGCCTGGTGCCGTACCGCGCCGAGGCCACGCTGACGCTGCAGATCATCGAGAGCAACAACCCGTTCTACCGCGAGGAGCTCAAGCGCCAGTTCGCCGTCGCCGCCTCGGTGCCCGGGCCCCTGCTCGGGCTCGCCGGGCGGCTGCTGCGCTAGGAGACAGACCATGATCGAGAAAGGCTCGCGCTACGAAAACGCCCGGCTGTTCGCGCCGGACGACGAGGGCAACCTGCGGTTCCGCGGCATCCGCCCGCGGCCGATCGGCGTTGCGCGCCCGGTGCTCGAGCACTACCTGCGCGTGGGCGAGCGCCACGATCTGCTCGCCTCGCATTACTACAACGAGCAGCGGCTGTGGTGGCGCATCCTGGACGCCAATCCGGACGTGCTGAGCGCCGGTGACCTCGGCGCGCGGGATCCCGCCGACCCGCTGCTGGTGCCGCGCGCGCGCGAGCCGGGCGCGCGCTAGGACACCCGGTGAGCGCCGAACGCCAGCCGGTCGAGTGCGTGATCAAGGTCGACGACGCCGAGATCACCGAGCTCTATCCCTACCTGCGCGAGGCGCAGGTGGCGATGAGCCGGCGCGCGGCGGCGAGCGCCACGCTGATCTTCGACTCGGTGCGGCTCGAGAACGGCCGCTGGAGCGTGCAGGACGCCGGGATATTCGAGGCCTGGAAGCGCATCAGCATCGCCGCCGCCTTCGGCGGCGAGGCCGAGGAGGTGATGCGCGGCTTCATCAAGGACGTGCGCTGCGAGTATCCCGAGGACATGAGCGCGGCGCGGGTGACGATCACCGCGCAGGACGAGTCGCTGGTGCTCGACCGCGAGCACGTGCGCGCCGCGCTCTCCACCGAGGAGTCGCCGATGACCGACGGCGACATCGTGTCGCAGATCGCGCGCGACCACGACCTCGACGTGTCCGCGGACACCGGCCTCACCAACGCGGCCCTCAACCTGGACGGCACCTACGTGCGGCTGCTGCGCGAGCGCGCCGAGGCGAACGGCTTCGAGTTCTACGTGCGCGGCGGCACGCTGTACTTCCACGCGCCGCGCCTGGACCAGGACGCCGCGCCCGAGCCGATCCGCGTCTACGCCGGGAACGCGACCAACTGCCTCAACTTCGCCGCGCAATACGACGGCCACCTGCCCGACGAGGTGGCGGTGATGCGCGCAGCCGAGTCGGGCACCGAGGCCGAGGAAGGCCGCTACACGCCGAACCTGCGCCTGCTCGGCACCACCGCGGCGAGCAGCGCGGCGCGCGGCCTGCAGCCGTTCGTCTGGCGCATGCAGGCGCCCGCGGGTGCCACGCCCGACGAGCTGCACGCCCGCGCCCAGGCGAAGGCGAACGAGAACGCCTGGAAGATCACCGCCAACGGCGAGCTCGATGGCGCGCTCTACGGCCACGTGCTGCTCACGCACGCGCTGGTGGTGGTCGACGGCGCCGGCGAGGAGTACGGCGGCACCTACTACGTCGACGAGGTGCAGCACCGCTTCTCGATGGACGGCTATCGCGAGGGCTTCAAGCTGCTGCGCAACGCGACCGGCGACGATGCCGCCGGCGGCCTCGCCGGCGGCATTGCGGCGCTTTTCTAGGAGCTCACGCGCCATGGAACACACGGTCGTCCGTCTTGCCCGCCAGGCCGCCGAGCGCCGCTACGGCAAGTACCGCGGCTTCGTGGTCGACAACGCCGACCCGCAGAAGCGCGCGCGCCTGAAGCTGCGCGTTCCCTCGGTGCTCGGCGAGCAGGAAAGCGACTGGGCGCTGCCCTGCCTGCCGTTCGGCGGCTTCGCCGACCAGGGCCTGTTCGCGGTGCCGGTGGTCGACGCGCAGGTCTGGGTCGAGTTCGAGGAGGGGGACCTGCACCGCCCGCTCTGGGTGGGCACGTTCTGGCAGGCCGAGGCCGACGTGCCGGCGCCCGCCGCGCTCAGCCCGCCGACCACGCGCCTGCTGCGCACGCCCTCGGGCCACACGCTGCAGTTCGACGACGAAGCGGACGCGGAGAAGATCACCCTCTTCCACCCGAAGGAGGCGACGCTGGTCATCGACCCGGACGGCGCGATCGCGCTCACCGACGCGAAAGGCGCCAAGCTCACCCTGGACGCCGCCGGGGAGCGCATCGTGCTCGAGGACTCCAACGGCAACAGCATGACCATGAGCTCGAGCGGCGTGGTCATCGAGGACGCGAACGGCAACAAGGTCGAGATGGCGTCCTCGGGCATCAAGGTGAAGGGACAGCAGGTGGTCATCGAGGGCTCGCAGGTGATGCTCGGCGGCTCGGGCGGCGAGCCGGTGATCAAGGGCACCAGCTTTCTTTCGCTGTTCGCCACGCACATGCACCCGACCGCCATGGGCCCCTCGGGACCGCCGATCCCGCAAGGCGAGATGAGCAGCCTGTCGAGCAAGGTGATGACGGCGTGACGCCATGCCGCGGCTGACCGATCCCACCTATCTCTCGTTTCCCTTCCGCGTCGAGGCGGACGGCCCGCGCACCGTGCGCCGCGAGGCGCACGTGCGCGAGCAGATCGAGCAGGTGCTGTTCACCACGCCGGGGGAGCGCGTGTTCCGGCACGAGTTCGGCGCCGGCGTGAAGCGCCTGGTGTTCGAGCCCTACACCGACGCGCTGCGCGAGATCACCCACAAGCGCCTGAGCGCGGCGCTCACCGACGTGCTGCGCGGCGAGGTCGATCCGAAGACGCTCGACATCGAGGTCAAGCCGGCCGACGAGGCCGGCGCGGTCCTCGGCGAGCAGCGCCTGGTGATCAGCGTCGCCTACCGGCTGGCGACCATCAACCGGGGCGAGACGCACACCGTGCGCGTGCCCGCGGAGGACACCGATGGCTGATCTCGCGCGCGCCGTGCTGCGCTTCGACCGCAGCTGCCGCGCCTGCGCGCGGCGCGAGATCGCGTTGCCGGCCGAGCTGCCGGCGGTGGGCGACGACTTCGACTGGCAGGTGCGCGACTACGAGGGCTTCCGGCGCTTCATGCTCGAAGACCTCGCCGCGCGCTTCCCGGAGCGCCAGCGCTGGACCGCCGCCGACATGGAAGTCGTGCTGGTCGAGGCGTTCGCCGCGGTGCTCGACCAGCTCTCCGACATGCTCGACCGCGTCGCGGCCGAGTCCACGCTCGAGACCGCGCGCCGCCCCGAGAGCGTGCGCCTGCTTCTCGGGCTTATCGGCTACGACGCGGTGCACGAGCAGGGCGCGGCCAATGCGGCGGACCTGCACGCGCGCTGGGAGCGCGAGCCCGAGCGCATGGAGGCGGCGCGGCGCGCCGGGCCGCGCTCGGTGCACAGCCAGCGCCGCATGGTGAGCCTCGCGGACTACGCCGAGCGGCTCGAGACGCATCCGCTGGTCAACCGCGCCCAGGCGGCCCTCGAGTGGAACGGCGCCTGGCCGATGGTGCGCGTCGCCGTCACGCTGGCCGACGACGCCGGGCTGAACGATAACCCGTTCGCACCGCCGCTCGCGCCGCAGGACATCGAGCGCCGGCGCGGGGACGTGTCGGCTTTTCACGCCGCGCACGGCCTGCCGCCGCTCGCCGAGTTCCCGGGGACGCCGAGCTTCCGCGCGCTGCTGCATCCGTACATCGAGGCGTTCCGCATGCTCGGCCAGGAAGCGAAGCTGCAGGACGCGGAGCTGGTCGGCATCGAGCTCGCGCTCTCGATCCGGGTCAAGCCGGGCTACTTCCAGTCGGAGGTGCGGCGCGACGCCGAGCGCGCGCTCGGCCGCGGGCCCACGGGCTTCTTCCGCCCCGGGCGGATGCGCTTCGGCGAGGATGTGCACGCCGCCGACATCCTCCAGGCGCTGATGGCGATCGACGGCGTGGAGAACGTGTGCGTGAACCGCTTCAAGCGCCTGGGCCGGCAGTTTGCGGACGAGTCCGCGCGCGGCGTGATCCGGCTCTCGGGGCTGGAGATCGCGGTGTGCAACAACGACCCGGCCGATGCCGACCTCGGCTACTTCAGGCTGAGCCTGCACGGCGGGCGCGCGGGATGAGCGCCGGCGACCTCACGCGCTGGAACCGGGCCGGCCTGAGACGGCTGCAGTACGTCGACGCGAACGCGGCGGTGCACTACGAGAGGCTGCGTGCCGCGCTGCGCTCGCGGTTCGGCGAGCTCTGGCCGCAGAACCCGCCGCCGCCGGATGAGACCGACGAGCGGCGGCGCGAGCGCATCCAGGCGCAGTACGCCGGCGCGCGCGGCGACTGGGGCGAGGAGCTGGCGCGGGCGCTGGCGCGCGCCTGTCACGTGCTCAGCGGCTACCTCGACGCCTACGCCAACGAATCGACCCTGCGCACCGCGACGCAATGGGACAACGTGCGCCGCCTGGTCGAGATGCTCGGCTACCACCCGGCGCCGCCGGCGTCGGCCTCGACCCCGCTCTTCCTGCTCGCCAAGGAAGGCAAGCGCGGACGCCTCGACAAGGGCTTCGCCGTCAAGCACTCGCCGCCGCGCGGCGGCGCGCCGGTGGTGTTCGAGACGCTGGCCGACCTCGAGGTGGACCACGCGCTGAACGCGCTGCGCCTCGAAGGCCACGGCGTCTCGCCGCAGCTCCTGACCGGCGCGACGCTCGAGCTCGAGGCGCGCGTGCCGGGATTGAAGCTCGGCGAGCCGGTGGTGCTCGAGCGCGAGGGCTTCACCCTGGCGCGGCTGGTCGCGGGGATCCAGGACCTGAACGGACGCACCGAGCTCAGGTTCGACGTCGAGCTCACGAGTGCAATGGGCTTCAAGCGCGGCGAGACGCTGGTGCATGTAAAACCCGCCGACCGGGTCGAGCCGCTCGGGCCGGCGCAGACCGACGCCACCGCGGGGATGATCGGCGACACCCTCGTGCTCGCGGAGGCGCCGCGCACGCTGGGCGACGGCGCGGTGGTCTACATCGCCGACGGCGTGAACGCGTATTTCCGGCGCGTCGCGGCGATCGACGGCCTGCGCGTGCGCCTGGACCGCGCGCTCGGCGGGGCGCTGCGCCTGGACCGCGCATGGCTGTCGCACGCGCGTGCGGTGCCCGTCACGCGCGTCAACGGCCGCACCGTGGGAGCCGGCGGCACGCGCCTCTTTGCCTTCAAGGCCGCGGGCGATCTCAGCGGCGCGGTGCCCTCGCGGCTGATCGCCGACGTGGTCGGCGGCACGTCCAATCCGCTGCGCGAATTCCGCGTGGTGGCGGCCCGCTACCAGCGGCCGGTGCCGGATGACCCGGAGAGCGGCTGCACCACGTTCACGGTCGAGGATCCCTCGCAGGTGCTCGACAACCCGCAGGGCGTCTACCTGCCGGCGGTGGCGCGCGAGTGGAAGCTCGACAGCTTCCTGTTCGACGCCGAAGGCGGGCTGCTGCCCAAGACATTGCTCACCACCCTGCCCAAAGCCGCCTCGCCTGGCGACTTCGTGGTCGTCGCGAGCGGCGCGCGCCTCGCGTGGGCGAAGCTCGACGCCGTCGCGTCCGACCCGCAGGCCGGCAACGCGCAGCTGCGCGTGGCGCAGTGGCTTACCCGCGGCAGCGGGCGCTTCTACCTCGCGCAGACGCGCCTCTACAGCCGGTTCAGCCGCACGCTGCGTCCCTTCGGCGCGCAGAGGAACGAGACGCCGGCCACCCCGGCGCGGCTGCGGCTGCTGTCGCGCCCGGCGCTCCTCGTCGCCGGCCGCCGGCTCTGGATCGAGCGCGAGGAAAACGGCGGCTGGAGCGGGGGGTGCGAGACCCTCGTCACGGGTATCGGTGAGGACGGCGCCGTCCTGATCGATCCGCCTCTCGGCGAAGGCTTCACCGTGGGCAACACCGTGATCCGCGGCAACGTGGTCAGCGCCGGCCATGGCGAGCGGCAGAACGAGCGCATCCTCGGCAGCGGCAACGCCGCGCTGCTCAACCAGTCCTTCGTGCTGAACGTGGCCGGCGTCTCGTTCGTCGCCGATCCGACCTTTCCGGCCGGCGTGCGCGCGGACCTCGACGTGATGATCGAGGGCCGGCGCTGGACCGAGGTCGCCACGCTGGACGCCTCGGGTCCGGGCGACGCCCATTACGTGGTGCGCATGACCGAGGAAGGCCACGTGCGCATCGGCTTCGGCGACGGCACGCGCGGCCGGCGCCTGCCGACCGGGTCCAACAACGTGCGCCTGCGCTACCGGCTCGGCAGCGGCCTCGCCGGCAACCTGCCGCCCGCGAGCCTGGAGAAGCCCGCGCGCCCCAGCCCGCTCATCGACAAGGTGCGCCAGCGCGACCCCGCGCGCGGCGGCGGCGACATGGAAGGCGTCTCTTCGCTCAAGCGCAATGCGCCGGCGAGCGTGCTCACCCTGGAGCGGGCCGTGTCGGCCGACGACTATGCGCACCTCGCCGCGGCGCACGCCTCGGTCTGGCGCGCGCGCGCCTTCGCCCTGCCGAGCGCGCTGCGCCGCCCGCGCATCGAGGTGGTGGTGGTGCCGGCGGGCGGCGGGTCGCTCGACGAGCGGCTCGAGGCGGCGCTGCGCGATTTCCTCGCCGCGCATTCGCTGCCCGGCGTGCAGCCGTCGGTCACCGGGTATGGGCAGGTGCGGATGCACGTGAGCGTGAAGCTGCGCACCGTCGCCGCGGAGTACAACCCGGAAACGGTAAAGACCCAGGCAGCCGCGCGGCTCGCGGAAGCCTTCGCGCTGGAGCGCCGCGAGATCGGCGCCGACCTGTACCTGAGCGAGGTCTACGCGGCCGTCGAGTCGATCGCGGGCGTGCGCAACTCGAGCTGCACGCTGTTCTGGGACCGCCGCGTGGCCGAGCCATTCGAAAAGCGTCCGGCCGGTCAGCGCATCGAGGCCGGGCCGCGCGAGGTGGTGTTCCTCGACACCGAACGCGCCGGCGCGCTGCAGGTCGAGGTCGAGGAGTTCGAACTGTGAGCGCGGTCCCGGCATCGCCGATCGGCGGGCAGCTCTACCAGCTGCTGCCCGAGGTCTATCGCGAGCGCGACAAGAGCGGCGACCTCGCGCGCTATCTGCAGGGCGCAGGCGAGCTGCTCGACGCCTTGCACGCCACGCTCGCGCAGCGGCTCGACGATCACTTTCCGGAGACCTGCCAGGACTGGCTGATCCCCTACTTCGCCGAGCTGCTGGACGTCGCCATGCGCTCGCCCGAACCGGCCGGGCAGCGCGCGGAAGTGGCGAACGCGATCGCCTGGCGCCAGCGCAAGGGCACGGCTTCGGTCACCGAGGCGATCGCCGAGGCGGTCGGGCTGATGGAGGCCGAGCTGCAGGAGGGATGGCGCCGAGTCGCGCGCACCCCGCGCCCCGGGGAGGCGCTCGAGCACGCCGCGCTCGATCTGAGCGTGGTGAGTGTCGACTTGCGGCGCCATTCGCGTGCGCAGCGGGTCACCGCCCGCGGGCTCGCGACGCGCGCCACGCGCTATCCCGGCGTTGCCGGGAAAGTGCTCTGGGAGCAGAGCAACCCGCGCGGTGTGCCCTGCTTCCCGGGAAGCTACGAGGACCGCTCGATGCGCACCCCGGACCTGCGCACGCCCGACTGGCGCCGCGGCCACTTCCATCCGAAGCGCCTGCTCGCCTTCGTGCCGGTGCCGGAAGGTTTCTTCCCGGAGGGCGCGCCGAGCTTCGACTGGGACGAGCGCGAGCAGGCCGAGGCCGACGGGCTGCTCGAGGTCGTACCCGCGGACGGCGGCACGATCTACCGGCGGCCGGACTCGCAGCCCAAGACCATCCGCATCCGCGGCGCGATCGAGCTCGGAGCCGCGGATGCGCCCGAGCACGTGCACCGCTTCGAAGGTTTCCATCTCGCCCACACGCTGACGGTGGCGCACGGACGCCTGGAGATCGTGCGCTGCGCGGCGTTCAAGCTCAAGGTGAACAAAGCCGACCGCGACGCGCCGGTGCTGACCGCGACCGATTGCCTGCTGCGCCACGTGCAGGCGGCGAGGGGCCTCGCGCAGCTCGAATGCTGCACCGTGCTCGGCAAGACAGTGTGCGAGGCGCTGCAGGCGATCGACAGCCTGTTCCTCGGCAACCTGCAGCGGGACCTGCACCAGCCGGACGAGGCGCCGCAGATCGAGTGCCTGTCCCACGTGCGCGTGCCGCGCGAGCTGCTCGCCGCGGTGACCGGGAGCGAGCGCGCGCGCATCCAGCGCGCCACCACCGACGTTCCGGTTTTTTTCCGGCTCGGCTTCGGCGAGCCCGGCGCTGGCGTGCTGCATCCGGCGACGCCGCGCTCGATCCGCGCCGGCGCGGAGGACGGCGGCGAGCTCGGCGCCCACCACCACCTGCACCTCGAGCTGCGCTGGCAGGCGGTGCGCGACAAGCTCGCCGAGTTCCTGCCGTTCGGCCTGGAGGCGGTGCTGATCCCCGACGCGCGGCTCGGCTGCGTGCCGCCGCGATGACCGAACCGACGATGAGCACAAGACGGATGAACCACGGGGCCCAGTCATGAAAACTCAGATCTCGCGTTGGAGCGACGACCCGGCAAAACGCCGCTCGGGCATCTACCAGCAGCAGGGACGGATGATCACCGACGCCGACCTGAACGAGCTGGTCGAGCTGCTCAAGCGGCGCGTCGACGCGGCGCTCGGCGAGGTCGTCGGCACCGGCGCGCCGCGCGCGGGCGGCGTCGGCTTCGTCAGCGCCGGGCCGATGCTGCACCCGGGAACGCTGTACGCCGATGGCGTGCGCGCGCGCCTCGAGTCGAGCACCGCCGGCGCGGCCAGTTTCCCGCTGAATGCCCAGGCGGATTTTCCGGCTGCTGCGCTCGCCCCGACCGGCAGCGCGCACGTGCTCTATGCCGATATCTGGGAGCTCGCGACCAGCGCCCTCCAGGATGCATCGCAGCTCGACCCCGGCCTGCACGGCGCCGACACCTCGACGCGCACGCAGATGCTCGCCCAGGTCAAGTGGTGCGCGGCGGCCGACGTCCCCGATCCGCTCGGCGCGCCGCAGAACCCGCGCAAGGGCGACGCGACTGCAGCGCTCGAGTTCCGCGCCGGCCAGGCCGAGGCCGATCCCTGCGATCCCTGCGCCGCCGAGATCGCGCTCGATGCGCGCGTCGGCAACTATCTTTTCCGCGTCGAAGTGCACGACGTGAAGGGTCCGGCGAACGCGCCCACCGAGGTCACGCTCAAGTGGTCGAGCGAGAACGGCGCCGAGCAGCACGCGCAGGCGGACGTGCCGGCGGAGTTCAAGCGCGGCGACTGGATCTACGAGTTCTACAGCGACACCACCGAGCGCCACCTCGGCGTGCACCTGGGCTTCGCGCCGCAGCGCGCGCGGCTGACGGACGGCTGGCCCGACGCCGCCGACCTGCCGGCCGCGGCCACCTATCCCTATGTACGGCGCTGGGACGGCTACGCCATCCTCACGAAGGGCGCGAGCTGGGCGGTGAAGATCGATTCCGGCGCGCTGCAGGCGAAGGACAAGGGCCGCGTCTTCACCCTGCTCACCACCGGCACCACGCCGACGCACGGGCATTACACGATCGGCGCGCAGCTTGTCGCCCACCTGAGCGGCCTCAAGCTCACCCTGGCGCTCGATGCGAAGAAGTTCGTGGCGGGCGACTTCTGGCTCGCCACGGTGCGCGAGAACGCCGAGGAGGCGCAGCGCGTGCAGCAGGCGACCACGCTGCCCATCGGCATCGACCATCACTACCTCAAGCTCGCGACCGTCACCGGCGCCGCCGCGCCGACCTTCGACGACGCCGCCACGCGGCGCCTGAGCTTTCCGCCGCTCGCCGACCTCACCGCCGACCGCGTCGGCTACGACCCGGTGCCCAAGGCGGCGCGCTGGACCGACATCATCGACGCCGGCACACCGCCGCCGCCCAACGTGCAGAGCGCCATCGACACACTGGTGGAAAAGCTCGAAAGCTCGGACATCGGCTACAACCTGCCGACCTGTCCGGTCACGCACCTCAACACGCTGCGCCAGCTGCTCTTCGGCACCGCGCCCGCCAACCAGAAGGTCAACGACCTGCTCGACCGGCTGCTGTGCTTCATCGATGCGGCCAGCATTCCGTACGCCGTCACCTCGGCGCCGGGGATCACCGTCAAATCGGTGCTCGACACCCATGCCGCCGAGCTGCTGAAGCGCGTGCTGAAAGCCGGCGACACCATGACCGGCGCGCTGGTCGTCAACCCGGCGCCGCCGGTGCCGCTCTCCGTGGACGTGAAGGGCACGCTGCAAACCGAGCAGTTCAAGCTGATTGCTCCCGCGGGCACGCCAAACCGCGCGGTGCTGACCTACGAGAGCGCCACGGGCCTCGCAAAGTGGCTCGAGACCTCGCTCACGGCGTGGAACCTCGCCGGCGGCAACCTGAGCACCGAGCCATCCGCGGTGACCGGCGCAGTCACCATCGGCCGCTCGACCACCATCAACGGCAACCTGCAGCTGAACGGCTCGCTTTTCGTCACCGGCTCGTCGCCATACGCGCTCGCGGCGCACAACCACGATTCGCGCTACCTGTCCTCCGTCGATTTCCAATCGCACGAGTATCTGCCGGGGCAGGAAAGGCAGCTGGCCGTGCGAGCCAACCGGCCCGCCCTAGTGACCTTTGCGTACAACACCTACGACGCGAGCGGCGTGCCTCAGTGGGGTACGACGTTCGTCAATGGACCGTTTTCCAATCTGATCGAAGTGAAAGTCATCAAGGTAAGCCCGGGGTCGGGCGGCAGCGGTGACAAGGATTACCGGATTACGGTCAGGAACAACAACACCGTCAGACTATGGATCGGCGTGGAAGTCTTCGAATAGCAGCGCGACTGGAGAGAGCCATGGCACGACAACCTAGGATCGAGGCGGCAGAAGGACTGGGGAAACTGAAGGCGTCCCGGGCGCGAAAATTCGCCGAGTTCGTCCGCCAGGGCGACGAGCCGGGATTGACGCCCTGCTGGGGGGCGATCGCGAAGCGCTTCGAGCGCGACTTCACGAGCGTCGCCGAGCGCGCTGCCGTGTGGCGCGCGCTGGTGGATCTCGGCGACAAGAACGCCCTGCTCCTGTTCGTCAAGCACAACCTGTCCCAGGCCGATGTCCTGCAGACGGTCGGGCAGGAGGCCCAGTCGCTGCCGGTCGTGGTACAGCGCGTCCTCGTTTCGCTGGACGAGGTTCGGCCCCACCTCGAAGGGAAGGTCCAGGAGCTGTCGGTCGAAGCGCAGCAAATTTGGGCCGCTGACGACGACACGCGCCGCGGCGAGCGCGAGCGCTTCGAAAGCCGCACAGCGAAGCTGATGGCGGTCGACTACATCTCGGACCAGTCGGCGGAGACACCCGAGCCCGCCGCGGAGACGCCGAAACCTCCCGCGCGACGCCGGCCAAGGGGATGAAGACGTTTGCCGGCGCGCGGCGCCGATCGCCCTCGCCGGATCGATCCGCGGGGCGCGTCTACCGGATGCCTGCGCGCGCCGATCCGGCGATCCGCACGATGCTGCGCGCGCCGCCGGCGGCGCAGCGCGCATGCGCGGGGTGCGAAGTGGAAAAGCAGGTGCAGCGCGCCGCGGCGGCCCCGGGCCGCGCGGGCGGCGACGTTTCCGCCACGGTCGCCTCGGGCACGGCGTCGGGCGGCACCCCGCTTCCCGCGACCGCGCGCAATCACTTCGAGTCGCGCTTCGGTCGGGACTTCGGCGACGTGCGCGTGCACACCGGCCCGGCGGCCGCGGCCTCGGCGGAAGCTCTGAACGCGCACGCGTACACCCTCGGGCGCGACGTGGTGTTCAACGCCGGCCGCTACGACCCTGCCGGCGCCGCAGGCCAGCGACTGCTCGCGCACGAGCTCGCTCACGTCGTGCAGCAGGGCGCCGCAGCCTCCGCGCACGGCGTGGTCCAGCGCGACGACAAGCCACCGAGCTTCCCCAAGACGGGCGCCCAGATCGTCGGCTCGGAGGCCGCCGACCTCGTGACGATCCTCGAGGGTTGCAGCGGCATGGACCTCGATCTTGCCAAGGGCGGCGCGCTCACGATCAAGTCGGAGGGCGACGCCAAGAAGGCGAAATCCGCCGCCGCGCGCGCGGCGGTGAAGGCGATCGTGAGCGCGAAGAGCGGCGTGATCATCAACGCCGATCCCGCCTCGGAAGCAACGCAGGTCGGCGCGTTCAGCCACGAGCACCCGGGGCTGCAGACGCTCGACATCTCCAACATCAAGGTCCTCGCCGCGGCGAGCGGCGCCAAGGGCGGCGTGTCGGCCTGCGACATGGTGCTGCACGAGATGAGCGAGGCGGTCGCGGGCCGCAAGCTCGCCCTCGCGGGCAAGCTGAAGGGAGAGGACCTGTTTCTGGCGGCGCACGCCGAAGGCGAGAAGACGGAAAAGGCCATCCGCAAGGACCTCGGCCTGCCCGAGCGCTCCGCGGCCGGGGGGGACATGGTGCACTTCGCCAACGAGAGCGCGGACGTGATGCTCCTGCTCGATTCCATGGTCTTCGGCAGCGGCAAGAACGTGCACACCCAGATCAGCGTGGTGCGCTTCAAGCTCGGGCCGATCGTGGAGAAAGGCGGCGAGAAGACCCGCTCGGGCGACAACAATGTCATCGCGAGCCACGTGGTGAAAGGCGAGGTGCGCTTCAAGACCGACATGGAAGCGATCAAGGTGTTCAATACCTACGCCAAGGACTTCGGCTTCCAGCCCATCACGGTCCCGGAGAAGAAGAAATGAAAACCTTCTCCCGCGCACGGCGCCGCGCGGCCGCGGCGGATCGATCGGCCAGACGCCCGTACCGCGCGCCGGCCCGCGCCGATCCCGCGGTGCGGGCGCTGCTGCGCGCGCCTTCGCCCGGAACGCCGTTGCCCGACGCCGCGCGCAGCCAGTTTGAGCCGCGCTTCGGCGCCGACCTCGGCGAGGTCCGGGTCCATACCGGGCCTGAAGCCGCGGCCTCGGCCGAATCGCTCGACGCTCGCGCCTATACGCTCGGGCGCGACATCGTCTTCGGCCGCGGCGAGTACTCGCCCGACACCACGCCCGGCCGGCGCCTGCTCGCGCACGAGCTCACGCACACGCTGCAGCCGGACGGCACCCTGCGGCGCGCGCCGCGCGTCGGCAACATGGATTGGCCGTTCAACCACGGCGACGTCGCGCACGGCCATCCGGTCGATTTGCTTACCGTGGCGATCACCACACTCGGCGTGGAAAAGGCCGATGCGAGGACGCTGGCGCAGGCCGCCGCAAGCCGCGGCCAGTGGACGGCGAAGAAGGACCTGTACGTGCTCGCCTTCGATTTCCTGCGCGACAACGTGAAGCGCTTCGACGTCCCGGACACCGCCGAGCTGGTGGCGCGGGTACTCGATTTCTGCGACCAGAGCACGGCGAGCGCAGGTGCGCTCAAGGACGACTTCTACAGCTCGCTGCTCGCCTCGGCGGTGTACTCCGCGGGACCGGGCAGCGCCGGCTTTTCGCACCAGCTCGGAACCCACCACAAGGTGCCTGGCCGCGCCGCCGGTGCCACCGATTTCGCGCCGAGCGGCGACAATGCGCTGCTGCGAGCCAATCCCGAGCGGGCCACGACCAAAGGCGGCGGGCCGAACGCGCGGGTGACCGGCGGCTTCTCGGCGCAGACCGACTTGCTGGTCGCCTACGGCGCGCAGCAGGGAAGTGTCGCCTCTTCCTCGGTGACGCTGATGCTCGACCAGCACGCGAAGCGCATCCCGTCGCGGCTGCGTCCGTTCGTCGAGGCGGTCGCGACCGATCCGTCGATCTTCTCGGTGCTGCAGAAGTTCCTGCGCGACGACGGCGGCGCCTTCAAGCTGCAGCCGGTCAGCATGGGCGGCGCGCATTACACGCCGGGCAAGCCGCCGTCGATCGAGGTCGACCCGGATGTCTTTCCCGGCTCGCGCAAGCAGCGCGAGATGAGCGGGATCATCGTTCGCTCGACGCTCGCGCACGAGCTCTATCACTACGCGCTCGATCGCGCCGACACGGCGCTCGCCGAGCTCGGCGACGACCATCACCTGATCCAGGTGGTGGAAGAGCGCTACATCATCGTCGCGCAGCTGCTGGCCGGCCAGCCGCCCCTCCACGACCGCATCTCCGCGCTGGGCGCCGGCATCCGCAGCCACCTCGGCAGCGCGCTGAAAAGCCTGATCAGCGCCGACGATCCGGGCCGCCTGCGCGCGTTCGTGGGCAGCCAGGATTTCCTGGATGCCACCGTGTTCGGGCTGCTGATGCCGCCGGTGGGCAACCTCGAGGACCGGGTCGGCGGCAAGAGCAGCATGGCTGGTTTCCTCATGGATCCGTCGCAGATCACCGACCTCGGCTACCTCGCCGCGATCAACGGGGTGCTGCTGCGCAGGGCATTCGAGCTGGCGGCGGACCTGGCCGAGCGCAAGCCGAGGACGCCGCTCGACCGCGTCTGGGGCCACCCGGATTACCAGAAGGAAATTCGAGTGTTCATCGGCCGCTTCATCGGGCTCGCCTCGCAGAACCGCCAGGACGGCGCCACGGCGCTGGCGGCCACGATCCGATGAGAACCTTCGCGCGCGCGCAGCGCCGGCCGTCGGTACCGCACGGGGCGTCGCGGCGCGTCTACCGCACACCGGCGCGCGCCGACCCCGCGGTGCGCGCCATGCTGCGCGCGCCGCCGTCGGCGCAGCATGCTTGTGCGGATTGCGAGGAAGAGAAGAAAGTACAGCGCGCGGCGAGCGCTTCGCGCCACGCCGCGGGCGATGTTTCGGCGACCGTTGCCTCTGGCACGGCCTCCGGCGGCGCGACGCTGTCGGCGGCCGCGCGCAATCAGTTAGAGCCGCGCTTCGGCCACGACTTCGGCGATGTGCGCGTGCACACCGGCCCGCAAGCCGCCGACTCGGCGCGCGAGCTGAATGCGCATGCCTACACCTTCGGACGCGACGTAGTGTTCGGCGCGGGCCGGTACGCCCCCGAGACCGACGCCGGGCGCCGCCTGCTGGCCCACGAGCTGACCCATGTCCTGCAGCAGTCGGGAGACGTGCGGCGCGATCCCGACGCACCCGCCGGGAAACCGGCCGCCCAGGCCGGCAAGAAGATCCTGAAGGAGACCGTGCTTGTGGATCAGGACGTCATGATCCTCGAGTTCGACGACAACACGATCGAGCGACACAAGATCGTCAAGTGGAACGTGCGCGACCCGCTGCCCGGGACCTATCTCTACACCCACCGCGGCGACTGGAAGCCGGCACTCGACTGGACCAAGGGCGCGGGCAATGACGTGTGGACCACCGACCCGATCT
>WUUC01104946.1_pt1 | contig 18480 bp, 16 predicted proteins | sample 6278441 | NCBI WGS metagenome assembly WUUC01 (sample SAMN13675441, study PRJNA597444) | soil metagenome | isolation source: soil | place: USA: Washington | collected 2017-10 | reverse complement strand
GGGATGATCATGTACTTCATATGCGACTATAATCTTCGGCTACCAGCATCACATGTTTAGGACTACCCGAAATCGATAGCTTGAGAAAGACTGACAATTGCCTCATCATACCTCAGTGTTTCTATTTCAGCTTCCCCTCTAGAGGTATAAATATTTGATGCCAAATTTGCATTTAAACTCTCTAATTTCACTCGATTGAGAAGATCTTTGAGTTGATCAAGCGCTTCTGCATAGTCTCCTTTCTGGAATTTCTGTAAGACTAATTCATATTCGCTGGAAGGAGCATGATGAGAAGAACTACATTCTTCAAAAATTAAACTATATCTATGTATGGCTTCTTGCAGCCGCTTGCTCAGTTGAGTATAACGCGCATACATTTCCTTCTTAAAGTGAGGGTTATAATCAGTATCTCGAAAAGTACTATCCTGTACTTCAGCTAGACAATCTTGCTCAAGTTTAATGCAAGCATTATTAAAATCTATCCGATTTTTGAACTTATACTTTCCCTCTTCAACATGATTTGAGCAAATGCATCTATTCCAGTCAGGATCATTTCGATACTCCTGCTCTAGTTTATCAAATTCATCTTCCTCCTCATCATCATAGTCAACATAATCATCTGCTGTGATACCATTGAAATAACAATCTTTATATTTGATGCGATGGAAAACTTTTCCTTGATGTTCTCCATTAGGTTGATCCACATGTTCAATCTTCCAAAAAATTTGCCAACCATCATAACAACCATAATTGTTTGAAATGACAAGCCTTCCTGATTTATAAGATAGGAGCATTTTTTGGTACCAATTGGATTGGAAATTTTCAGGTCTTTCTATGAAGGGAGGATTAAGAGGCTGTATATCGTTTGGATATCTTTCAAATTCCTCATAATTGTATTCAATAAAGTGGTGTAGTTTATCCGCATCATAGAGACATTGAACAAATTGCCATTCAAGAGTGCGAATAGAGTCAGATCCCCATTCTCCACAATGATGCGGGCATAAAAAATCAGTTTTTTCTGAAGGACTGGCAAACCAGCTAGGCCATGACCATGGAAAAAGATATATCGGTAATATGCATAAAAAACAGATTCGAATTAAACGCATATCTAAAAAATCTCCTGACCCTAAGTTTTATATTTAGAAGGAAGCAGAAACTCAATATAAATAAATTTATTGATATTAATCCCTCATATATCCAAACTTATTCAAACATATGCAACAATTAGCAAAACAAGCATTAATAAACAGAATTATTTGCTGTAAATTGATTCTCTCATTAAGATTGATAACAAAATCGAGGAATTAGAATGAAAATAAGAAATCGATGGCTAGTTCTCTTTGGTCTTTTTTTTCTTGTTCTTTCTTCCTGTACAAAACAGGAAGAGATTTCTACTAAAAAACCAAATACCTTACGATTGAATGTCGTCCGCGAGCCTTCAACAATGGATCCGCGCAAAGGCAGCGAATTTATTGGATCAACATTTCACCTTATGCTCTTTGAAGGATTAACTCGGCTCAATTCCGACTATTCGATCACTCCTGCGCAAGCTAAAACCATTGAGATTTCAGACAATAAGAAAATATATACTTTTCATCTTCGCAACTCTAAATGGTCCGATGGATCGCCGGTCACTGCAGCCGATTTTGAAAAAGCTTGGAAAAAAATTCTAACTCCCAATTTCCCTGCAATGAATGCTCCTCTTTTTTATCCGATTAAAAATGCTGAAGAAGCTAAGAAAGGCCTTATCTCCATCGATGAAGTCGGCATACACGCAATTGATAGTAAAACGCTAGTCGTCGAACTAAAAACTCCTACGCCATATTTTCTTAAACTCGTTGCTTTCTGTGTTTTTTTTCCTGTGAAACATACTCTGGATGAAATTGATCCCTATTGGATGAATCATGCAGGAAAAAATTATCTCTCTAATGGGCCCTTCATGCTGAAATCTTGGGAACATAACAATGAGATAGTCCTAGAGAAAAACCCTTTCTATTGGGAGTCAAATATGATTCCTCTTGAGAAAGTTCAAGTCACAATGGTCAAGGATGAAAATACCGTTTTACAAATGTATGAAAATGGAGAGCTCGATTTTGTAGGAACTGCTCTTTCTCCTATTCCCAGCGATGTCTTGCCAAAATATCAGAAAAAAGGAGTTTTAAAAACTTACCCTTCAGCAGCTACAACAGCGATCTCGTTCAACGTCACTCAGTTTCCCTTCACGAATAAATACATCCGCAAAGCCTTTGCTTATGCAATCGATCGAAAGGAGATTGTCGATAATATCACCCAATTAGGAGAAGAAGTTGCCACTCAGATCATCCCTCCCTGCTTGAAAACCGGAGAGGCCCCTTCGTATTTCAAAGATAAAAATTTAAAAAAATCTAAAAAGTATTTTACTCGAGGCCTTAAAAAGCTTGGCATCAGTGCCGAAGCATTTCCTATTGTCACCTATAACTATTCTTTTTCAGACTTGAATCATAAACTAGCCCAGGCGCTTCAGCAACAATGGGCAAAGCATTTAGGAGTCAAAGTCCAGCTCGAACATTGTGAACATAAAGTGTTCTTAGATAAGCTGGTCAGCCGTGATTATACTTTGGCGCAAATGTTTTGGTTTGCCCAGTATCATGATCCGATGAGTATTTTAGAGCGATTCAAGCATCAAAAGAATCCAAAAAACTTTTGTAATTGGGAAAATTCTGACTATATTAACCTCTTAGAAAAAACAGCTTCCGATATCTCTCTTGAAGAACGGGAAAAAACTTTAGAAGCTGCAGAAGCTCTCCTTCTAGAAAAAGCACCGCTGACTCCTCTTTATCATTGGAAAACAGTGTTTATGGTCAAAGATCATGTTACTTATGAAGAGTTTCCACCTGATTATGGATTTTTAGAAATGACCCGAATTGGCATTAAAAAAGGCAACTCTCATGTCGCAAAAAAATGAAATAATTCGGGACTATCCCGCCAGCGTCTGTGCCTCAAGCAATACCCTCTAGGTATACTTTTGGGCCTTTCTCTATAAATTGGGAAACAATATATTCATGAAGCTTTTTAGGCGGCTTGCTATTTTCTTCGTCTTGCTTTTCGCTATGTTTAGCTCTGTAATTTTCTATCAAACCAGTTCCGCAGCTCCGATTCTACGTAAGACCCAAGACGATAGTTTGAGGCTGATCTCGAAATTTTTCGAGTTTTGCAATAAGCTTTAACCCAGCCTCATGCCTGTTCTTTAAAGATTATTCCTCAACTCTTTGATTTCATCATCTCGCACAAGCACCATGTTTGCGATTTTTTTCGGCTTAAGATAAGCCTTGAGGGCATCATTGAATACATTGTTATCACACTTATCGCCGCAGGTAAAGAGGTCGACAAAGCATTTTCCATGTTCAGGATATGTGTGAATGCTAGCATGGCTCTCAGAGAGCAAAATCGTCATAGTCAGCCCATGACCAGGGAAAATAAAAAAATTATGGCTAAGAACTTGTGCTCCGCATTTTTCAACAGCTGCAAGCATGACATGCATTAATGCTTGCTCATTCTCTATCGCTTCTGCATCACAGTCTAAATAGTCAGCTACCAGATGTTTCCCACGAAATTCATGGCCTTCTTCATCTGCAGACAAAGGAGCTAAATAGGGGGAAAATAAAATAAAAAGACAAAACAAAACCGTCTTCATCGCAATTCCTTGGCGAAAATTTGAGAATATAGATAATAATCGGGTTACTATTTTTCGAAAACACTTGAACTGATATACATCAAAATTATGAAGATTTTTGCAACAATTCTAGCCATTTTAGCCGGTGGTTATGGTATTTGGATGGTATCCCACAATCATCCTGATGTGAAAAATAAAGTCGCTTCCATCCTTGATATGGGTAATTTTCACACTCTTGAAGTCCGCTACAATGCTAATCAGATCATGGAAAAACACCGCAAATCTCTTCTCAAAGACAATCGACACCGTTTCTTAGATCCCGTCTTAGAATTTTATCCTTATCTTCTCATGGAAGTGAAATATACTTCTTCCGATGATAAAACTCTGGAGAGCATTATGCTCTGGGACTTGACCGACGGTGAAATGGTCACTAAAACAAAAGACTGGGAAAAAACTCATGGCTTTGGAGATTGCATCACAGCAGATGCGACTCCGCAAGAGTTTAAAATATTAAACCTTCTCGCAAAAAAAGGCGGAGCCCTCGACCGCGATGGACTTGCAAAAACACTTCATGTTGAACCTGAGGTCCTCAATGCCTGGCTCGACAGCTGCCGCAAAAAAAAGCTCATCGTCCAAGCCGGCAATTACTTTAAGCTCCACTTCCAGCATCCGAAGCTCTGCTCTATTCCAGAGACCAAGCTCGATGAAAGGCTTGTCACTAAGCCCTACAAAGATGCTATCCGCCTAGGCCGCCATTTTACCCCGGGGCAAATCGAACGGATCGCCCGTGCAGCCTTTGGTCAAAATTTTGCTATTCGTACCATGACCGATGTCTACCTACCGGTCCACAGCATCACTGTTCAAAATCCTGATGGCTCTATTCATACCAGTCATTGGAATGCCATGAACGGTAAACGGCTCTCTCGCTCCCACTTTATTGACTAATTAGCTTCCAAAAGTTAAGATGGCTCTCCTTTGGAAAGATGGCTGAGTGGCCGAAGGCACGTCCCTGCTAAGGACGCGTACCCTTTAACTGGGTACCGTGGGTTCAAATCCCACTCTTTCCGATGCTCCTATACTACAAATGCTCACCCGTTGAAATAATCCAGCCTATGCTATAAGTTAACATGATATGGCAGAATCAGCTTTGACCAAAATTCCTCCTAACTCTAAAGAATCGGAAATGATTGTCTTAGGGTGTATGCTTACCTCGATCGGCAGCCTCAATATCGCTGCGGATTCCTTGGATGAACAAGATTTTTACTACACTGAACATAAGATTATCTTTGAAGTCTTAAAAGGCTGTTTTGTCCAAGACAAACCTGCGGATGTCCACTTAGTCGCTGAAGAACTCAAACGGCGCAATCAACTTAAAGCAATCGGCGGAATCGCCTATTTGACCACTGTTGCTCAGTACGCTGGAACAGCCGCTCATATTGAAGAATATACAGATCTCGTCAGGAGTAAATCGCTCCTGAGAAGGATGATCCATACTGCGCAAGAAATTGAAAAACAAGCCTTTGACAATCCCGATGATGTTCAATCTTCTTTAGATACCGCACAGCAAAAATTCTTTCACATCAGCCAGTCTGCCAATACCTTAGGCGGCATTCTGATCAAAGATATTATCTCGGGCGCAAAAGCTTCTTCTAAACTTCCCTATTTGAAAGAACTCCAAGAAAAGCAGGAAAAATATCAAGCCCGCGGGCCTGATGACACTGGGATCACCGGCATTCCCACGCATTTTCTTGAGTTCGATAAAATGATTAATGGACTCTCTCCTTCAAACTTGATGATCCTTGCAGCGCGTCCTGCGATGGGAAAAACAGCCTTAGCCTTGAATATCGCTGAGAATATCTGTTTTAAAAATAATCTCCCTGTCGGAATCTTTTCTTTAGAGATGACAGCCGATCAATTGCTCCACCGGATCATCTGCTCCCAGGCTGAAGTTGAGTCAGATAAAATCAAGACAGGATCTCTTAACGGCATAGAATTTCAACGGATCGTCGGTGCTGTCAATACCATGCAAAAACATACGATGATTATCGATGACCAACCGGGCCTGAAAATCACAGACCTTCGAGCTCGCGCTAGACGGATGAGAGAAGCCTACGGCATTGAATTCCTCGTGATCGACTACCTCCAGCTATTAAGCGGTTCCGGAAGTTTTCGAAATCAAGAGAACCGGCAGCTAGAAGTTTCTGAAATCTCCCGATTATTAAAGACCTTGGCTCGCGAACTCAACATCCCTATCCTTTGCTTATCCCAGCTTTCTCGAAAAGTTGAAGAGCGTGCAGGCCACCGGCCGATGATGAGCGATTTGAGAGAGTCAGGATCTTTGGAACAAGATAGCGATTTAGTCATGTTCTTATTACGGCGGGAATATTACGATCCCTACGACAAACCTGGAACTGCAGAATTGATTGTAGCGAAAAATCGACATGGCGGCATTGGCAGTGTAAACTTAGCTTTCAGAAAAGAACTGGCTCAATTTGCTAACTATGCCCCGATTCGCAATTCAAATAACTCTAATAATGAAGCGGCTTTTTCAGCTTTTTCACCAAATTAGAATTTTATTTTGGCCTTTTATATATAAAAAATACTTTGAAAAAAACCCTCTTCTTCCTTGTCAAATATGGAAAAAGTGTTATAATTTTTGTTATCCCAACAGGATAGAGGGTAGGATTATTATCGATGGCAACTAACAGTTCCCAGGAATTCGGCCGTTTCCGTTCCTGGTTCTGTCCTGTCCATAAAAGTGAGCTGAAATTATTTTTACCTCTTATCCTGATCTTCTTCTTCATTTGCTTTAATTATAATATCTTAAGAGCAGCAAAAGATTCATTAGTTATCACAGCGCCATCCTCAGGAGCAGAAATTATTCCTTTTATGAAGGTCTGGGTCGTCTTACCCATGGCCCTTTTCATGACCATCCTATTTACCCGGCTAGCAAACAAGTATTCCACAGAGAAAGTCTTCTATATTATGATGATTCTCTTCTTAGGATTTTTCATGGCTTTTTCTTTTATTCTTTTCCCCTTCCGTGATGCACTCCATCCCCATGAGTTTGCCGATCGGCTCGAAAGTGTCTTCCCGCTCGGATTAAAAGGATTTGTGGCTCTGATCCGCAACTGGACCTATACGGTATTTTACGTGATGGCTGAGCTCTGGGGCACAACAATTATGACAGTCCTTTTCTGGGGATTTGCTAATGAAATTTTGAATGTTAAAACAGCCAAACGATTCTATGTTCTGATCCTTATTGGCGGCAATCTTTCTGCGATTTGTGCCGGCGGAGCTGCCACGATCATTTCCAACATGGCAGGGAAATGGATGGCGACCAATGGCAATGATCCATGGCAATATTCTCTTTTAATCATCAGCAGCATCGTTGTTGTCAGCGGTGTAATTGTCATGGGAATTTTCCGATGGTTCCATAAAAATATCTTGAAAAATCCTGACTATCACCAGCAGCTTACCCAAGAAGCTGAGAAATCTGACGTTAAAATGAGCCTCCGCAAAAATTTTAAATATTTGGCTAATTCTAAATATTTACTTTGCATTGCGACAATTGTGCTCACTTATAACATCTGCATCAACCTGACTGAAGTCACTTGGAAAGATCAACTTGTTCACATCTATCCTCAGCCCAATGACTTCAATGGATACATGGGTAGGGTCACTATGTGGGTCGGTATTGCCGCGACCATGATTGCAATTGCTTCCAGTGTGCTGATCCGTAAATTTTCTTGGACGATCAATGCGATGATCCCTCCTGCTCTTCTTTTGATCACCGGTATTGGATTCTTCTCTTTTCTCTTCATGAAAGACTCGCCGATCGGTATCGCTCTTGCTTCTTTTATGGGAAGCACACCGCTACTTCTTGGAGTCCTCTTTGGCTCCGTCCAACAGTGCATCTCTAGGGCCTCTAAATATACAATTTTCGATGCCACTAAAGAGCTCGCGTTCATTCCTCTAAGCCGAGAATCCAAGCTTAAGGGAAAAGCCGCTATCGACGGCGTAGGCTCTCGCCTCGGCAAATCTGGAAGCGCTCTCGTTTACCAAGCTCTCTTGATGCTCTTTGGCACCGTCTCAGCGACAGTCCCCTATGTAGGACTTATCTTGCTTGCCGTCATCGCTGCTTGGATGGTCGCCGTTTATTATTTAGGCAAACAATTCCAGTCCCTCGTTTCCCACCACGAAACGATCAGTATTAAAGAAACTGCAATGGGAATTGCTGAAGAAAGCCGAAAAGTTGCTACTTAATTTTTTAAAACCATAGGAAAAAACGAAAGATATGTCATCTGTTAAGAAAAAAAGAAAATATAAAATGGCGAAACATAAGCGTAAAAAACGTCGTCGACGCGATCGTCATAAGACTTAAGTAATCTTTTTGAATCTATGATAAATCCGTAGGTTCTTTCATTTATTGATTCCCGTATAATAAGTCCCTTATGTGGACTTTTCCGGAAGAATTTGATGTTATTGTAGTTGGTGCAGGCCATGCAGGCTGTGAAGCTGCGCATGCGGCTGCCCGCATGGGCGCCAAAACACTTCTTTTGACCATGTCGCTGGATACTATTGGCAAAATGAGCTGCAATCCTGCGATCGGCGGAACAGCTAAAGGCCATATCGTTCGCGAGATCGATGCAATGGGCGGCATTATGGGCAAAATCGCAGATAGCACCGCCATTCAATATCGGATGCTAAACAGTTCCAAAGGACCGGCAGTTTGGTCTCCTCGCGCGCAGAGCGATAAGCTTGCCTATCAGACAGTGATGAAGAAAAAACTGGAAGAAACACCTAACCTTTTCGTTAAACAAGGAACTACAGAAAATCTCATTGTCCACCATCAAAAAATCATCGGTGTCGAAACTCAAGAAGGCATCGCATATAGTGCTAAAACAGTCATCCTTTCTTCAGGTACCTTCATGCGGGGGATGATTCATATCGGAACGACGACATTTTCGGGCGGGCGCGCTGGCGACAAACCCTCAATTGGGCTTTCTGCAAGTTTGGAACAATTCGGATTTAAACTCGGGCGGTTAAAAACCGGTACACCTCCCCGCGTCAACCGCCGCAGTATCGACATTAACCAGATGGAGCCGCAATGGGGTGAATCTGGAATCCGTTTTTCTTATGATGAGCCTGAAGGTCCCGGACTTCCTCAAGTCCCTTGCTATATCACCTATACTTCTGATGAGACGAAAAAAGTTATTCTGGAGCATCTCCACCTTTCTCCGATGTACTCCGGACAGATCAAGAGCAGAGGCCCGCGGTATTGTCCTTCCATTGAAGATAAATTTGTCCGTTTCGCTGATAAAGAGAGACATCAAATTTTCATCGAACCAGAAGGTCTTCAAACCGATGAGCTCTATATCAATGGTATCTCTACTTCGCTTCCGTTTGACGTTCAATTGAAAATGATTAAGACAATCCCAGGCCTTCAAAATGCAGAGATCATGAGGCCTGCCTATGCGATCGAATACGACTACATCACCAGCGGCCAGCTTCATCCGACTTTAGAAACAAAAACCATTCAAGGTCTTTTCATCTCCGGTCAGATCAACGGGACTACGGGTTACGAAGAAGCAGCAGGACAAGGCTTGATCGCAGGAATTAACGCTGCGCTTAAAGTCCAAGGCAAGCCTCCATTTTTCTTAAAAAGATCTGATGCATATATCGGCGTCATGATCGATGAGCTCATCACAAAGGAACTCGATGAGCCTTACCGGATGTTCACGAGCCGGGCCGAACACCGGCTCATCCTGCGACAAGATAATGCTGACCTGCGTCTCCGTCGGTATGGCTATGAACTCGGAATGGTTGATCAAGAGCGTTTTAACAAACTGCAGCTGAAAGAAAAAACAATTGCAGAGCAGGTCCAGCTTTTGACAAAAAAATTCGTTTCCTTAGAAAGTAAAAGTTATTCTCTTGCTCAACTGCTTTGTCGTCCAGCAACAACCTATGATCAATTGCTCACAGATTTTCCCGCTGTTGTCCAAGATCATGGCAAAGAGATCAATTTTCAAATCGAAATCCATATCAAATATGCCGGTTATATTGATCGTCAATACCAAGAAGTTGCTAAGCTCGAAGGTATAGAGAAGATGGAAATTCCTTCGAGTCTCGACTTTTTAAAGATCGCAGGACTTAGCCGCGAAGCCCGAGAAAAATTGGATAAAATCAAACCCCGCAATGTCGGCCAAGCTTCTCGCTTAAGCGGCATTACTCCCGCAGACATCCAAGTGCTGATGGTTGCACTCCGCAATAAAAATCTTTATAGTGAGGAAGATGAATCTCCCGATTGCCCTAATTGTTAGCGAGGATATCAGAAAGCTCTCGATCCTTAAGAGAGCCCTCAAAGATTCTTTCCATCTCATCGAGAGATCTGTTATTAAAGCAGCTCTTGAATTATTAAAAAATACATGTGTCGATCTAGTCATTCTCGATGCAAAAATGAAAGAAGGCCATAGCATTGAGACGGCCGAAAAAATACGCGCCGCTGTCTTTTTAGATACGCCGATTTTGCTAATCACTAGTAATATCAAAAAGAGCTTTGCACAAGTCGCCCTTCACTCTGGCATTACCGATTTTCTCAACGAGCCTCTGGACAAGGATGAGATCGAGCAGCGGATCGCTGTCGCTTTTAAGAATCAAGATAGGCCTAAAAAAATTACACAGATTGCCCAGCGCAGCACGCCTCGGATGAAATCGTCTGCGTCTCTTTCCGCCCATAAATTCTTGAGCGATCAAGCGATCAAAGAAATTGACAAGGCTAGAAAGACATCTACTATTATCAGTTTGCTGATGATCGAACTGGATGATTTTACAGAAATCGCCGTTTCAAAAATTTCTAAAGCTAATGCACATCTAGAGAAAGTACTTAAGGAAAACCTCCGTAAAAATGATATTTTGATTCCGCAAGGCCCAGGAAAATTTATTCTAATGCTCCCTCGCACCTCGAGCCGTGCTGCTGAGATCATCGCAGAAACTATCCGTACAGAAGTCCTGAGAACCTCTTTCGGTGTCCCTCTTTCAGCATCAATTGGACTAATCAGTTTAGATAAATCAATCCCAGGCTCTGCCAATGAGATTTTTGAGCGGCTTCTTGAGGGGGTAAAGCGGGCTACGACAGAGGCAAAGAAAACAGGGAATAAAATCGTTTCCAAATGAACATTCTTCATCTCCAAAATAGATCCATTTACGATCAGCTATTATTAGAGGAACAGCTCCTGAGAGAAGACGACCGGAATTTTTGCCTGATTAATACCGGATCGACACCTGCCATTATCATGGGTATCTCCGGTAAAGCGGAGGCTTTAGTCCATCTCGACCAACTGCCATATTCTATCCCTATTCTACGTCGTTTTAGTGGTGGTGGAACTGTGATTGTGGATGAAAATACTGTCTTTGTGACTTTCATCTGTAATAAAGCTGATCATGCGTTTCCATCTTACCCAGAACCCATCTTACGCTGGGCAGGATCTGTACTGGCTCCTTCAATTGAAGGGCTGAAGCTACGAGAAAATGATTTTGTCATCGGTGAAAAAAAATGTGGCGGCAATGCCCTCTATATCAAAAAAGACCGCTGGCTGGTTCATACGTCATTTTTATGGGATTATGATCCGATACGGATGAGTCTTTTAAAATACCCAGCAAAAACACCAGAATATCGAGAAGGACGCTCGCATGAAGAGTTTGTCTGCCGTTTGTCAAACCACCTTAAAAATCGAGAAGAATGGATGGAGAGTTTAAAAAAAAGTTTGCAAATTCAGTTAGGTGCGGAAGAGAAAAATTTGGAAACACTCTCTATAAAAGAGTTGAACCACTACGGCACGACGGTAGTGCTCCCACATTCTGAACCATCGCTCGAAGTGCTGTAAGATCTTGAATATTTTTTCCATCGATCGTTTGGGCATTGGCACCATTTTCTAACGCTTTATCGAAATAAGCCTCTATTTTTTGCCAAATCTCTAACAGCTGCGCTAGCTCCTCTCTCTTTTTTCTCACTTCTTCAAGATCTTGTCCCAAACTCTTGAGATCTGTCATTGTCGCAAGTGCAAGGATCTTCAGTTGTTTTCCCATTTCCTTTTCACTCACAGGCTCTTCTGAAGTTTTAAGGTTTGCAGCAAGAGTAGGATTTGCTGCTTTAACGGTCTCAAAACAAATGCGCAGCTGCTCTTTCAAGCGGGCAATATCATCAATTTTGCCGGTATTGTCTGCTAGAGTCTTATTTCTATCTTTTACCAACGCCTCTGCCGTTCCAGATGAATCGCTATGAAACCAAGAACTAGGCAAAAATCTGGACAGTATAGCCATGAGTTACCCTCTTCTCTTGTATTAATGCTGTTTGTAGAGATTGAACATCTCTTTGTAGACCGGTGATCTGCTCTTCTTTAACTTGCGTTGACAAGGTTGCTTCGATTTGAAGCTGGTCTAATTTCTGAGCTTTTCCACCTACTCTTTCGATGAACTCGTTGATACGCTCAGCAAGCAGCTTCATTTGATGCTCTTCTTTTTCAATTTGTTTTAAAACAGTGACTCGAGCTGTAAGTTGTTTTTCTTTTAGACCTGTAATATTGGCTTGGGAGATTCGCTCTGTTAAAGCAGTCTGCAGCCGGTTTAGCATTTCGCTAGTTCTTTCGAGTAAATCAGCATTTGGTTCGTAGTTTTTTTCTAACTCATCTAATGCCTCAGTGCTTTTTTTCAGCTCTGCTGTTTTTTGCTCTGCCTTTTTAGAAATATCCGCGACCTTGTCAGATAAATCAAGGATAGGGCCGAATTCTTCGATGATTTTTTCCTGTTCGCTTAAAGAGCGGCCAAATTTCTCTACTTTTATCGCCATTCCATGAAGGACATCTATGCTCTCAAGAGCTTTTTCTCCGACCAAAGCAATACCCGCCCCTGCTAACCACACTGGGGCAGAACTCAGAGCTAAAAAACCCATCAAACCTAAATAAATATGATCAACAATTCTTTCAGTTAAGGGCTGAACCTCTGCATCCTGGCTAGCAGCAACTTCACTGATAAGACCGGGAATGCCAGTTATAGATTGACCTATCATCCATAAATCCTGAGATAAACTTTCTGACTGGGGGTGGATATGGATCGGTCCCCAACAATAATGACTGCATGATGTGGCTATACTCATATAATCTTCCTTTGAGGGTAATTTTGGACAGTTTGTAATACATTTTGTAAGGCCTCGATCTGACGACCTGTAATTATGACATTGGTTTGGTAATTCGAAACTGTTGATGCGAGTGTTGAGCTTAAATCTTCAACTTTTGCTGTGATAGGCCGAATCTCATCAAGAACTCCATTGAAGGCCTGTAACATGGCAGAGACCTGACTTCTTAAATTCATTTCAAAACTCACCAACTCTTGCATTTCAGGTGCGTTTAACAGCTGAGCAAGCAGCGTGTTTACATTTTGTAATCGAGCAGGGATATCTTGAATTTGTTCAGGAATTGTCGCAGCTAGAGTTGCGGCTTTTTCGGCATTCTCCTTTTTAGCCGCTTGCAAATCACTGGCAGGCACAAGAAGGTTTTGTAGCTCTTGTTCAAGCGTTTTCAATGCATCATGAGCTTCCGTAAGTTTATCATTGTTTTTCTCTAGAATTTTGTTTTGTGTGGAAAGATCAACATTGATGCTAGATAGCTGAAAGTTATCGATGAGCAACAAAGCTACCGCAATATGACTCATGATCTTTGGATTAATAATGTTGTAATAGCTGTTGCCAAAAACCACAATGGCGATCAAGGTTTTCCTTAAGTTCATCCAAGAAATCACTCGAATTTGCTGCCCGATGATTTGATAGCTAGAAGCAGTGATCAATACGATGCCAAGCGCGGCTATCCTGCCGTAAATTCTACCGACGATGACAGCAACACCAACCATCACGGCGCCTGTCTGCCAGTTCGTCGTTACTTCTTGTTTGAGACGCTGATAATTTTCGGTGATATTAATGTTCATAATAAATTCTTTAGCACGAATCATAAAATTTTTAATTGATTGCTGCAAGAAAAAATTATTCTAGGTAAGCATCAGGAAGGCTAATGAGATCGTGAAGTGCTTGCTTGGAGACTTCACGCCCCATAACTGCAATCGATTCGGTAAGTGGGATATTTTTCGGACAGACACGGGCGCAGTTTTGAGCATTACCGCAATCGCTGATTCCGCCCTCGCCCATGAGCACACGAAGCCTTTCAGGAGCCTGTACCTTGCCGGTAGGATGGGTATTGAAAAGTCGGACTTGGGAGATCGCAGCAGGACCCATAAACTTTGAGTTTTGATTCACTTGGGGACAAGCTTCAACACAGCAACCACAAGTCATGCAGGTGGAAAGCACATAGCGAGCCTCCTGGATTTTGGGATCTTGTTTAGGTCCAAAGCCCCGTTCAAAGGAACCATCGACTTCTACCCAGCCGCGGATTCTTTTGAGATGCTCAAACATCGAGTCGCGATTGATCACCAAATCTCGAACGAGTGGAAATTTTGTCATCGGAGCAACAGTGATTGTGCGGCTTTTAGATTCATCGATCAAATTCTGAATCAGTGCAGTGCAGGCTTGACGAGGCTTGCCATTGATGAGCATGGAACAGGAGCCGCAAACTTCTTCAAGGCATCCTTGCTCCCATGTGATCGGCTCGACTTTTTCACCCTTACGGTTCAGCGGAGATTTTTGAATATCCATCAAAGCGGAGATAAGATTGTAGAACGGCTTTACTTCAAGCTCAAATTCTTCCCAGTATTGTTTCCCAGGAATGCCGCGGTAGATTTTTAAAATGAACTTATCATTCATAGGGGTAGCTGTATATTAGAGGGGATGTTTTTAAGAGTCGGTTTAATCTTTTTCGCATGAACATAATCTCGTTCTAAGGGCTCCACATAGGAAATATTAACCTTTTTAAATGTAATCTCCGGTTCCTCTTTTCTGTAAGTGGCAATCGTAGTCTTGAGCCAATTCGCATCATCCCGTTTAGGATATTCAGGTTTGAAGTGGGCACCGCGGGACTCATTTCGGACTAAGGCGCTTTTTGTCATTGCTAAAGCTAGTTCTAACATGGCTTTGAATTGATTCGCAAATGCATAAGTTTGATTCATCAAATGACCCTTGTCATCCAGGGAAATATGAGAATATCGTTCGCGAATCTCTTTGAGCTTATCAATCGTTTTTTGAAGATCAGTATTGTTTCTTTTCACAGTGACGTTCCGGATCATCCAATCGGCAAGCTCATCATGGAGCTTGTGGACATTTTCAGGACCATCGCGGGTGAGCAGGTCGTGCTTGAACGCTTCTTCTTGGGCCATCGCCTCTGAAAAAATCCGAGAGGGTAAAGCTGCAGAACTTGTTGTGAGCGTCTCTAAATAGCGAGGAACCTCAACACCGGCGACCAAACCTCCAAAAATACATGAAACGAGAGAATTTGCGCCTAATCGATTGGCCCCATGATATTGAAACTCCGATTCACCGATATTGAAACAACCAGGGATGTTTGTCATTTGGCGGAAGCGGCTCATCCGGTCGGGATCATCGCTAGCCGGCCAATCGACCCAAGCGCCACCCATTGAATAGTGAACAGCAGGATAAATCCTCATCGGAACTTTGCTTGGATCTTCACCAGTGAATTTACGATAGATGTCTAAAACAGATTCAACTTTATGAAGAGTTTTAGCAGGAAGATGGCTCATATCTAAATAGACTTGCGCCTTTCCATCAACACCGAGTCCGAGTTCGCAAACGCGTAAAATTTCTCTTGCTGCGACATCACGTGCTACGAGATTCCCATAGCCAGGATAGAGCTCTTCTAGGAAATACCACGGTTCGCCAGTCTTACCGCAAGAGATCGATTTACCTTCAGAGTTTGTGATTTTTTTGGAGGAATCGCCATAGACCCAGATTCTTCCGCCCTCGCCTCGGAGAGACTCTGACATCAGACGGAGCTTGTCTTCGCCTGGAATTGCTGTGGGATGGATCTGAATAAATTCTCCGTTGGCATATTCCATACCTTGCATAAATAGCCGGCCGTTTGCTGCGCCCGTACAGAACGTCGAGTTAGTCGATTTTTTAAAAATAAGACCAGGCCCGCCTGTGCCAAAAATCACAGCATCAGCCTTCATGACATCAAGCTTCATATTAATGAGGTCCATATAGACAATGCCGCGGGCTGCTCCGGTCTCGTCTAAAACAAGCCGCATGAATTCATGGTTTTCAAATTTTTCGACTTGTCCAGCGACTTCATAACGGCGGACTTGCTCATCAAGAGCATATAACAGCTGCTGTCCTGTAGAAGCTCCGCAAAATGCTGTCCTATTATATAGAGTACCTCCAAACCGGCGAAAATCTAAATTACCCTCGGGAGTGCGGTTAAAAGGGCATCCTAAACGGTCCATCAACCTAATGATCCCAGGAGCCGCCAAGCACATTTCAAGAATGGGAGGCTGATCTCCTAAAAAATCTCCCCCTTTAATGGTATCGTAGGCATGGATATAAGGAGAATCATCTTCTCCTTTGAGATTGATCGCAGCGTTGATGCCGCCTTGCGCGCAGACTGAGTGAGATCTTTTGACTTTAGTGACGGAAACAATCTTAATCCGACATCCATTCTCAGCAAGCTTCATCGCTGCAGCCAGACCAGCTAAGCCTCCACCCACAACAATGACTTCCACTTCCTTTGTACTTTTCATATTTTATGCCTTCAGGTTCAGCCAGTAAGTGCCCCAGATAGCAGCAAGGCCTAAAAATGTTACGAGGATCATGACCACCCAGGCCCAGCGGAGAATTCTTTGCTGTGCAGCAACCTTAAGGACAACTCCCCATGTGATGCAAAAAGTCCAAAGGCCATTAAATCCATGGAAGCAAGCCGCCAAGACAAAAATAGTATAAAGTCCTACATAGAGAGGGCTTTTAAACGTGTCGCGAACAGCTAAAATAGAAGCGGTCCCAAAATCTTTCGCTACTCCAACGACTTGATCACGATCGACTTTTTGTTTTTCTAAAACTTCCAACCATTGAAGTTTTTGCTCATAGGTTTGGGCTGAGGTTAAGATCACTTGCTGTTGGTGATCGTAAGTAGTACTATTGGGAAAGGTTTTTGAGGCCACTACTAAGGCCTGTTCATCCTGCCGGTCTTCGATTTCTTTTCTTTCTTTAGTTATCTCGTCCGGGCTATAGAGCGTTACGCCCAGTCGCGCTGCAACAGTATAAAGGCCTTTATCAACAGTCACAGGAATAAAATAATAAGAATTTTCACCCTGGTTCACTGAATCGGGATAATCAATAAAGCGAAATTTAGCCACATGCAAGATAAGTCCTACTAACAGAATCCAGGACGTCATTCGCTGCCATGTGAATGCATGATTGCGGCTATACTTCTTTAGCGAAGGTGCAGTTCCATTTGTTTTATGAGAATTGAACTTACTTGTGAATAAATATTTAACTCCCCAAACACCATGAATAGCAATCGGGACACCGAGCAAAAAGATTTCGATCACGGGCAGATAGGGAAGATTATGGATCGCATTGACACTTCTGACAAAACCTTGAGCATTATCGCCGAGTAATAGTGCAGCTTGCGAATTGACGAGCAAATGTTCCATTAAGAAAAGGACTAGCCATAGTCCCATCAATGAATGTAATCGTCTCCAAATAAAATCTCTGGGAAGAATCTGAGAACTCATATTTTAGCTATTAAACACTCAATATACGTTTTGGAAAAGAAAAAAATTGAGAGGCATTTCTTGCTGTCGCTTCAGCCACTTCTTCAATAGAAATGCCTTTGACATGCGCTAAGGCTTTGGCAGTCTCATCGATATATCCGGGCTCATTGGTCCTGCCCCGTTTAGAATCCGGAGCTAAATAAGGTGTATCGGTCTCAATGAAAAGCCGGTCTAAAGGAACATAGGCTGCCACTTCTCTGAGAAGTGCTGATTTTTTAAATGTAAGGATCCCGCTTAGGGAGATCATCCATCCTCTTTCAAGACACTTTTTTGCCTCTTCTAACGTTCCGGTAAAGCAATGAAGGACAGCTGGACGTCCTCGATAATGGTGATCCGATAATTCAAAAAGATCTTTAAACGCATCGCGGCAATGAAAAATAATCGGAAGTTTTGTCGCCAAGGCTAACGCAAAGTATCTCGCAAGATAGGCTTTCTGTGTAAAAATAGGCGAGTACTGATAATGGTAATCGAGTCCTGTTTCACCGATGGCAATCAGTTTGCCTTCTTGCGCTTTTTTTTCGACCAGTGGGAAAAATAGCTCACCCTCTTTTTCAACATCATGGGGAGTAGTAGCTGCTGCATTGAAAATCCAATTATGACGCTCAGCTAACTGAATTCCCTTTTCAAGACTTGGGGGATCGATACAAATATTTACAACAGCTTTGACGTTTTTGTGCTGAGCACGCTCCAAAATTTCCTCTGCATGATCAAAAACAGAAGGAACCGTCAGATGTGCATGCGAGTCGATCAAAATCATTTGAAAAGATTATCTTTGAATTTAATTTCTGTCTATTTTTTGAACTCTTAAAGTCGAATTTCGATTTTTAATGACGTTTTCTTCTACATAAGATCCCTTAATAGTCATGAGAGAAAAGAATACATGAGGTGTATTTATAAAACAGGGTCATATTTGATCAAATGTATCGTTTTTATTTATAAACTCAATAATTTGAGATTTTTTTAAAAAACGGTTTTTTGTCATAAAGATAAATTAATTTTATTAAAACATGTTCGTCAGTTTGCAAGTGTTCTGCTGGAGTGCTCCCCGTTTAAACAGGACCAGTAGATTTGCTCTTAAGACATAGGAGTAACACTAGTCATAT
>WUUC01051556.1_pt1 | contig 18481 bp, 25 predicted proteins | sample 6278441 | NCBI WGS metagenome assembly WUUC01 (sample SAMN13675441, study PRJNA597444) | soil metagenome | isolation source: soil | place: USA: Washington | collected 2017-10 | reverse complement strand
TCAACATCCCCCTCCCGCTCGCCCGTTCGGCGTGTAAGGCTGGCCGTCCACCTGGGGGGTTCTCCGAGCGACACTTAAGGGGGACCTATGGCGACGGTCGTCACGTATGAAAAGCCCGGATTCGAAGGCCATGTGCTGGAGATCGACGGCGAGATCGTCTGCATCCTGGCCCCAGCAGCCTTCACCGACACGGCACTTCAAGGCCGCGTCAGGAGACTGGCACACGGCCAGGGGATCGACTGCAGAAACTGCCTCGGCTGCCCAGTCGGCCGGGCACAGTAGACGCAGTCAGACGCGGAGGCCGGCGGCAGGGGTGCCTGCCGGCGAATCCGCTCAGCCAGCTGGAATCATCCGGGGGGATGACGCATGCCCTACGCCGAACAGCGCGGCAACAAGTGGCGGGTGAAGTTCAACACTTACAGACGGCACCCCGAAACCGGTAAGTGGATCTACGACCAGGAGAGCGGATTCGACACCCGGGAAGAGGCCGTCGAGTTCGGCCTCGACCGCGAGTCGGATGCCCGCAACGACCGCTACGTCAGCCGCCGCGACGGCGCCGTCCTGATGAGCGACTACTGCCGGACCTGGCCGGAGACCCAAGACGTCGGGCACCTCCGCAAGAAAGCCGTCAAGTCGATGATCAGGCTCTACATCGAGCCGCGATGGGGCGACACCGCAGTCAACGACATCAAGGCCTCAGCAGTGCGGGCCTGGAAGATCTGGATCGGCGAACAGCCCAATATCGGCGAGGGTTACGGCCGCGAGATCTTCGGCGTTTTCTCGATGATGATGGACGACGCAGCCGAGGACGAGATGATCAAATCATCGCCCGTCCAGAAGAAACGCAGGCGCGGGAAATACGTCAAGAAGAAGAAGGAACGCAAGCGCGACATGGCGCTCCCCGACGTACACCAACTCGCCTGCAACGCCCTCCAGTTCTGGGGTTTCCCGGGCTACGTGTTCATCCTCACGATGGCGCACACGGGGATGCGGCCGGCCGAGCTGTACGCCCTGCGCCGCGAGTACTGCCACCCCACCTGGCCCGCCTCCGACCCGCACGCCGACCCGGACGAAGAGGTGCGGTACGAGGAGGACATGGAGCGGTACGCGGGCGAGCACACGATGCCGGCGATCCGGGTGGAGTACCAGCACCAGTGGAAGGACGGCGTGCTGTCGCTGCTGCCGCCGAAGTACGACAGCCATCGCACGCTCGTTGTCCCGCCGTTCCTGGCCGAGCTGCTGGAGATGCTCCTGAAGTCGCACGACTCCGAGTGGGTGTTTCCCTCAATCAATGGTGGCGAACTGGCGAAGGCGAACTTCACCTACCACTACTGGCGGAAGATCGCCGACGGCCAGGAGGCGCGCACTCCGCGGAGCAAGGGCGGCGGCCGGGGCGGTTCGTGGCGGGTGCTGCCGGGCTGGGAGCCGGTGAAGAGCTGGGCGGGCAAGCGGCTGTACCTGCTGCGTCACGGTCACAAGGAGTGGATCGACGAGGACGGCCACAGTCGTATCGCGGCGGAGTCCCGGATGGGGCACGAGGTGGCCGGCGTCGAGGGCTTGTATGCGAACGTGACAGTGCAGATGGAGAAGCGCATCATGGAGACGCTGCAGGCGCGTTGGGTGCGGTTTGCGGTCTCCCTGAGGCCCGGTTGGGTACCTCCTTCTCCCACTCCTCTCCCAGTTGATCTAGAAGAGTGGATGAAGTCGCAGGTCAAACCCGGTGACGTTTAGTGGCTCTGTACTGGTTCATGAAGTTCATCACGACCAAGAGCTTCATGCCGTTCGTCTACTACCGGATTACCCTCGGGGTACTCATCATTGTGCTGGTCAGCATGGGCGCGCTGAGTCCTCATGCGGCTGAATCTGCAGGGTGATCCGCCCCTCAGGTCTACAGTTTCCCCCAACTGGGCTTAGAGGAAACTAGACGAGACTAGAGGTCATTCGAGGATCCTCCCGCTGATCAACTCCCAGTTGTCTCCCACTCTCCCACCTGGCAGCACAGCGACGGCCCCCGCGGACACGGAGTCCATGGGGGCCGTCGGCTTTGCCTTCACCGGTGGACCAGGGTGGGGGCTCCACCTGGGGGGTGGAATCGCTCCCCCACCCTGGCCACTCAGTTCAACGCGTGCACCGTGCAACTGTCACGGGCAAATGTGTCACTCGATCGAGCGAGTTTGAACATGATCCGATCAGATGAAGGCATAGACCGTCCGCCTGCCGACAAGGGGGTGCTCACGGCAGACGGACGGCCGATCACGACGCGAGCGGGGTCGGGGCCTGCGTCGGGCTTGAAGAGCGGAGGCATCCTCCACTGGAGTGTGGAACGAGGGATGCCGCGAGCGTGTGCACACGGCATACTCCTGCACGCCTTTCACACGGGGCGCGTTCCGATCACACACTGTTCAGGTATAGGCAAAGGTCACGGCGGGTGCCGCGCGGGGTCAGCTACCCAAGATCGCAAGATTTACCCGGCCCGGTAAAGACTCTGCAGCAAGATCGTTCAACCGTTGTCGCGTGCCACTCGACCCCATGCCCGACTGGGTACCACCCCGCCGCCGGCAGATCGGGGAAGCCATCCGCACCGCCCGCCGCTACGCCAACCTCTCCCAGCTGCAACTCGGAGAACGCATCGGCCGCGACCACAAGACGATCCACCGGTACGAGGCTGCGACGTCCGTGCCCACGCTCGTCGACCTGCTCCTGATCGCCGACGCCTGCGACATCCCGCTCGCAGACCTCGTGAGGTGATCGGCCCCGGCCAGGACATGAACACCGGCCGGGGCCGCATCCCACGTAGCCCGCATCGGTACGGGGCTCGGCGACCGCGTGACAGGAAGCCTTACGCGGGAGCACCCCGCCCGCCCCCGACGGGGAACGGGAACGGACGGGAGTCAGTGGGGTATCGAGTCCTGCGACGTCTGGATCGGCACCGGCCGGCAGTCGTCGACATGCCGGTACACGGTGTTGCCGCCGTAGCTGGATCCGGCGATGGGGTGCGTCGTGTACTTCTCGCCGTCCCGTATCGACCGGTCGCAACGCCCGCAGATCTTCACCCGTCGTCTCCCGCCGAGTCCGCATACCCGGCGAGTGCACCGCACTGGCGGGCCAGCTCATGCACCTGCAACGCCGCCGACCGAAGCCCCTGACCGAGCCCGTCCTGGAGGGTCCGCCGCGCCTCGTCGATGACACGCTGCTGCGAGAACCAGTCCGTGGTGCCGCGGTTCAGCCGGTCGGCCTGCGCCTGCACGACCGGGAGTAGACGCTCTATCTCCACGCGGAGTTGCTTGTCGAGCTGGACCACGTGCTCGTAGGTGGGCAGGATCCCGGCCGCGGCTAAGCCGTCGTCGATCAGCTCATTGAGGTCGGGCTCTGCTGATGTGTTGGCTTCTCTGGCGCTCACGGCGAGCTCCCCGCAGTTGTGGTGATCCCTCTCACACGAGACCGTAAGAGCAGCAGCCGCCAAGAAGGGGCAGGAATCCTGCCCCATACCTCAGGCAGCCAACAGGCCCAGCTTCACCGCAAGCTCAGACGCGCGCCGGCGCCGGTCAGGCTGCTTCGCCTCGGTCTCCTCCAGCACAATCCGCCGCGCGTACCCGTTGTACTTGATCGTCTCCGGTGCGGCCTCGTGCGCCTTGTCCAGCGTCGCCAACGCCGTGTCCGGCTGCCCGTCCAGCTGATACGCGCGGGCCTCCTCGATACGGTGGCGGGCCCGCCGCGGCCGCGACTTGATGACGTTCTTGTCGGCCTTCGCGGCCTGCCGCACCGACTCCCCACCCTGATGCAGCTCCACCGCCACGGTCACCGCGTGCGCGCCCATGATGGCCCGCGAGAACGACGTCACCGGGTGGTAGTAGTCCGAGGGCAGCTTCTTCGCCGTCCGCTCCGCCTTGTCCCACCACCCCCACGCCGCCCCGTTCTCGCCACGCCGGGCCGCCGTGTACCCAGCCTCGAACTGCAGCGCCCCGGCGATCGCCAGCACCCGGTCGCCGGCGTCCGGCAGCAGAGGGTCGAGGTAGCGCAGCGCCTCCAGCGTCACCGCGTCCGCGGCATCGAAGTGGCCCGGCCCACTGTCACGGTGGGCCTGCGCCGTCAACCACGCGGCGACACCGATGGCGTGCGGATCGTCGGAGTCCTGCGCGGCCACCATGCCCCGCTCGGCGACCCGCCACAGCAGGGCGCTGTCCGGCTGGTAGGCGACGAAGAACTGGGACAGCGAGTACACCTCGGAGAGGATCGCCTGCGCCGCCCGCCGGTCGGCCGCGGTGTCGGTCTGCCGCACGGCCATCTGGGCGTCAAGGATCAGGGCCGGCAGCAACTCGCCCACCACCTCCCGGTGGTTTGGCGCCGAGTGGCGGGCTGCCCACGCGTGATCGAGCCGGTGCCGCAGGTGTCGTGCGGACGGTGCTTCGCGGTCGGCGGCGAGGGGGAACGCGTCGACGGCTGTCTTCACTGCGGCGAGTCTCGGGTGGCCCGGGCCGATGAAGAGGTCGACGTGCATGGACTGGTCGCCGGTGAGGTCGGCGAGGTCGCGGACGCGGAGGAGTTCCGCGATGCGGAGGATGGTGGGCAACTTGGGTACCTGGATCTTGCCGGTCTCGACTTGCTTCACCCACGAGGGGGACTTGTCGAGGAAGCCGGCGAGTACGGGGCGGCTCATGCCGCGGCGCTGGCGGTAGATCTGCATGCGTTGGCCGAACGCCACCGGGTTGGTGTACGGGTCCGGGGTAGCATCAGAAGGCGACATGGCCTTGCCTCTCCTTGAACAGCTCGTCACTGTCAGGGTATGGGGCAAGGCCAATCTCATGTGAGGGCTCTGGGGACGCCGTGACCGGCATGAGTTATCGGGAGCCCTGCTCGATAGAATCAGGGGTATGTCCCCCTCCTCTTCGCCTTGCGGCAGCGTGCGCTCGGCTGCCGTCGTGAACGAGGAAATCCGTGCGCTGTGGGGAGACCGCGGAGACCCGCGCGTGCAGCTCGTCGGTGAGGCGCGGGCGCGGCTGGACCGGCTGTACGCGGAGTGGGTGGACGCGGTACGGGCCGAGATCGTCGAAGCGGCCTGACCTTCTACTACTGCTACCAGTTGATCTACTATCTACGCCCAGACTGGTAGTTCGCCCGCGCCTCCCGCAGCCACTCCCGCTTCTCCCGAGCCCGCTGCGCCCTCTTCGACCGCGACGCATCCGGACAGTCCAACCCAGCCGGGCCCCGGCAGTACGGGCACCACGGCCGCGACCATGCACCCAGCATCCGCGCCACGACTACTCCCCGAGTTCCTCCGACGTCACCGTGTCCCCGATCGACACCCACAACACCTGCGCCTGCGCCGACTCGAAGTTCCCGCCACGGTCACGGGCCTGCCGCTCCAACTCCGCGTACGTCAACCCCAGATCGGCGAGCGCGCGCCGCACCCCGGCAAGCCACTCCTGGCGGGTCACCTCGATGACGACGTCGTCTTCATCCATACGCCGAGCATGGCAGAGCAGCCGCTACGGTGGGCGTGCTGACGTTGTGCCATGGCGGGTCCGCGCAGCAGCCCCGGGGTGGTGCCCAGGGCACAAAGAAATGGCCCCCACCGCCCGAAGGCAGTGGGGGCCAACGTTTCACGCGGAGTCTGTGACCCTTGGCCGTGAGGCTCAGGCGTCGCGTGCCGCCTCCGGTCGCCCTTCGCGGCGGGCTCCCTACACGGGCCCCAAGAGACCTTGACCGCCCCGGGGCGGTACCGGCGTACGCGTCTTGCCGTGACCCCACTCTAGCGTCACGCGTATACGCGGCGCTGCGGATCCAACGCCGCAGCCTGCGGACTCTCCGGCGCGTCCGGATCCGGAGCCCCATCACGACGACACACCAACGCATCCGGATCATCCGCCGGAGCCTGCAAGCTGTACCCGTCCGGACACGACGGCCCCGCCGGACCACGCTCCCCCGCCTCACCCCTCGGCCCCTGCTCACCCGCAGGTCCAGCCGGGCCAGACTCGCCCTGGGAACCCGCAGGCCCGGGCGGACCCTGAGGACCGGACCCGCCATCCGTGCCCGGCGCCCCGCTCGGCCCCGACGATCCGTCGCTGCCGTCCGCCCCCGGGGAACCCGACGGACCACGGTCCCCCTTCGGGCCAGAGGGCCCGGGGATTGGGACCGGAACCTCCGCCCGATCCGGCAGATCCTCCACCGCCTTCGACGGATCCGGAGCCACCGGCGTCTTCCCCTCCGCCTCCACCTGCGCCCGCAACGCCCGCACATCCCCCGCCAACGTCGACACCGCCTCCCCCCGCAAGTTCGCCTCGGCGATCGCCTCTGCCCGAGTGCTCGACTCCCGCTGAATCAGCAGCAGGGACAGCAGCACGCCCCCGCCGAGGAACAGCAGCGCGCCTGTGATCCACAGCAGATGGCGGCCGCGAATGAAAGCCATCTGTGTTCGTGTCACGGGTTCCCCCCGAGCTGCTGCACTTGCAGGCGCAGCCGCGCCACCTCCAGTTCGAGGACCTCGACGCGGGCCTCCGCCTTCGCCTGATCTGCTTCCGCCTTGTCCCGCTCCGCGACCAGGGCCTTCGTCAGGCTGTCGTAGCCGGTCACTGCGTTGGCCTCCCGGGTCGCCCGGTTTGCGCCGCGTTGGCCGTACATGGCGGCCGCCGTGGCCAGCGGCGCGGCTACGAGAGCGGCTAGAGCCGTCATCATGGCCGCGTCCACGACGCCACCTCCAGGGCGGGCGCATTGGGCGCGGTCAGACCCACGCGGCGGTGCCGCTGAGGAACTTCCAGGCGTGCAGCGGGGTCTCGACTGCTCCGGCCATGTCGCCCTCCTTGCATCGTTTCGAACGGAAGTCTGGCAGTCGTGGAGGTGATGTTGTTCCGGGCGCACCTGTTACTTGCGCCCCACTGCATAATGAATTTCAGCCGATCGCCTTAATGAATGGGAGCCGCTCATGCAGCAGGCAGAGCGCCGCCGAGGACGTCCCCGCCCGACCGAGACCATCGAACGCGACGAGCACATCTACCGGCTCGTCTCCGAGGGGGCCAGCTCCCGCGGGCAGCTCGCCCAGCAGACCGGCCTCACCACCGACCTCGTAGCCCTCGCACTCGGCAGGCTCCGCCGCGCGGGCCGCGTCCGCCAGTGTCTCCAGGGCGGCGTCATCGTGTGGTCCGTGGCCGACGACACCCCGTGCCCCTGAGGAGCCAGCCATGATGGTCGACTTCTTCTCCGCCGACGACGTCGCATGGCAGAACAACGCCCCCTGCGCCACCGCGCCCTTCGACTTCATCCCCGACACCGAAACCGACGAAGGCCTCACCGAAGCACAGACGTGGTGCCAGACCTGCGACGTCCGCACCCGCTGCCTCGCATGGGCCATGCTCAACCGCGCCGAAGGCTACTGGGGCGGTACCACCACCTACCAGCGGGACCAGCTCCGCCGCGTTCGCACCCGCGCGAAGTGCCCCATCTGCCAGGCCACCGACCTCGTCTACACCGACCCGCACGAACTGTGCCTGTGCTGCGGAACGTCGTGGATCAGGGATGTACGCGAGGCGCCGATCGCAGCTACACCGCTACCGCAGCGCGCGGCGTAGAACGGAGCCCAGCATGTTCCCCTGGTGCCTCCACAAACACCACGCTGAATGGCACGACATCACGCGCTTCCTGGACCAGGCCCGCGTGTACCTGGCCTCGTGCGGCGGCATCCGATGCGAGCCCCGAGACTGACGCAAGCTAGACCGCCACTGCCGTGCGCGGCGTAGCCTGCTGCAACTCGTACGCCCGCTGCCACGCCTCGGCCCACCGCCAGGCGTGATCCCGCAACCGAAGCTGCTCGGCCACCGCGCGCCCCGCCTCGCTCTGTTCCTGCCGCAGAGCAGCAGACTCCCGCAGCCGCTTCAACTCCCGATACCAAACTCGCGGCCGGTCAGCGAGGATCCCAGCGCCCATCGCGTGGATGCGCTTGTACTCGGCGCGCGGCGACGCCACCCACGGCACACCGCAAGCAGACATCTCGATCACCTTCAATGCGCTCTTCGCGGCGTTGAACTTGGTGTCGGCCAGCGGCGCGATCCCGACCCCCAGCGAGGCGACCGCTGTCGGCCACTCCTCGATCGGCACCGGACCGCCCGCCGGATCCGCCGCGAGGCCGAACGCTGTGCCGGCGCCGGTCGGGTCGCCGCGCATCACGAAGTCGGCGCCCTCGTCGACGAGCCGGGCGATCGCGCCGCCCAGGCTTTCGGGGTCGTTGGGGTGGGAGTGGAACGAGCCAGGCCAGCCGATCGTGTCCGAGTCCGTACGCGGGAGCCCGTAGTAGTGGTCAGGCAGGTAGTTGGGCAGCACATGCCCGCGGCCATGCCGGGCGTACACGTCCAACAGCGCAGGCGTCGACACCGTCACCAGACTCGCGTTACGGCAGGCCAACGCCACGTTGCGCCACGAGTGCATGCCGCCGCTCCCCGGATGGTGAACCTGCCACGCCGGATTGGACGGATGGATCGAGGAGAGGTCGTCGTCGACATCGACCACCACCGTGACGCCCTTCGCCCGCATCACGCCGATGGCCTGCGCCATGTAGGCGTGGGTGACGCGCTGCAGGACGACGACGTCCGCGTCGACGTCGAGGACGTCCTTGACGGTGTCGCCTTCCATGACGACCTTCAGCCTGCGGTCCTTGGGTTCGACGACGCTGACATCGTGCCCGGCCGCCGCGCACGCCTCACCGGGCCAGCGCATGCGGAACGCGCCGCACCCAAAGGCGTCGGCCGGGAACACGACGACCTTCACTCGCTGGACTCCTTGCGGGCCGGACTGCGGCGAGCTGACGCCTTGCTGACCTGCTCGCTGAGAGACGGCGCCTTCTCCAGCGCCTCGACCCGGATGGTGAGCGCCTCGACCTCAGCGCGCAGCTGGGCCGCATCTCCGCCCGCTTCCTGCGCTCCCGCAGCGGGCCCGTCTGCGAGGACAGCCGCAGCCTCCTCGCGGGCGATGGTGCGGATGCGTCCGTCCAGGGCGCTCATACGGTGGCGTCCTCTCCGGCAGGGGCGGGCCGGTTCGGCACCGCCCACGTGGCAACCGCCGCGGTCACGACGGCAATGAGGATCGTCGACGCCTCCGACGACGTGACGGTGTCGTCGTTCATGGCAGTCGCCAGACCACCGGCACCCGTCGCGAGGGTGGCGACGACCGCCTTCCAAATACGCGAGATCTTCATGGTCAGTCCTTCGTTTCCAGCGCGGTGACGCGCGTCTCCAGAGCGGCCAGACGCTGCTCCGTCGTAAGTGGTGTCGGCTTCGGCACCGGCGGCACGACGGCACCCGGCGACCAGGACGCGGGGTGCTTCAGCCGCTCGGCAACATCCGTACGGAACTGCGCCATCGAGAACCCGAACTTCCCGCGCGTCCCATACCCCTCGACCGGACCGAGCGGGTCGACCTTCCCCTCGACCGACGTCTCCTTGTGCCCGGCGACCGACTGCGCCGACCACTTGTACTCGCGGCAGAACGCGGCGTTGATCCGAACCCACGCGTCGTACTGCACCCGCGGATACACGTCCTTCCCGGTGCCGAGATTCTCCGTCTCGATGCCGTACGAGACGTCGTTACCGTCGACCGTCCCAGAGGCTTTCGACGGGGCCGGGTGCGAGGTCGCCTCGTTGAGGAACGACTCGTAGGCGTTGCGCGCCATCAGCCCGGCATGATTGGTGCGGCCTCCGGAGCACAGAGTGGCCAGCCCGGACTTCGCGAGATGGATGTGGGCGAGCGGGCCCGGGAGCCCGGCCACACCGTTCTTCGCCACCACCGTCAGCGAGTTCGAACTGGCCGTGTGGTGGTTGAGCAGCATGTGTACGGGCCCGAACGGCTTGCCCGTCTCGTCGTCCCGTTCCCGGTCGCGCCACCCGGGATACTCGGCGACCTTGACGCCCTCCGCCTTCAGCACGGCCACGAGTCTCGGCTCGGGCAGCGGATCAGCCATGGTCAGGCCCCTTCGCTCGGGTGGATCGCGAGCTTGAACTCGGCGAGCACCAGCCGCCTCGGGCTCGTCGCGTTGTGCCCGACGAGCAGAGCGATCGGCGTGCCCGGGTGCACGAACATCTGGTGCTGCTTCGTGAAGCACTGCATGCCCGGCGACGGCGCCCGATGGTCGGTGGCTGTCGAGTCGTAGCCCGTCGACACGTTCAGCGGGTCACGGACGAACCGGTCCCGCAATTCCGTGTAGTTCCCGGACTCCCAGTGCAGGTTCACCGTCAGCACACCCCACCCATCCGTGCTCGGCCAGATCAGACCGGACCGCTCATCGGCCGGCCAGTCGGTGATCTGGTAGCCGTCGGGCTGCGCCATCTGGTGCATGCCGTGCGCGTCGTAGGATTCGCCGCCGCCGAAGGGGAAGTTGACGATGTGATAGTCGCCGCCGGGCGGGATGGTCTGCGGCTCGGCGTTGATGAGCGAGCACACGCGTACGGACACTGCCGCTCCTCTACAGGGGGAAGACCGCGATGCGGCGCGCGGAGAAGGAGCCGGTGCCGGAGCTGACCCGGTACTTCGCGGTGAAGGTGTTGGAGCCTGCCGTCAACGACCCCGCGAGATGCAGGGCCACGGTGCCCGCGACGAGGCTGACGCCTGCGACACCGAAGACGCCGATGCCGCGGTTGTCTGCGGCGGCGATGCTGGTGGCGCCGGAGACGTCGTAGGCCATGCGGGCCGATCCGGCGCCGGAGTTGACGAGGGTGCCGTGGACGATGACGGCGGCGGAGGTTCCGGTGGTGACGGTCACGGACGGCCCGATGGCCGCGGGTGCGGTGAGGTCGGTGAACGACGTGCTGGTGGTGTCGCCGGAGTTGAGGTCGAGGACGCTGTTGGGGAAGCGTTCGGCGATGGCGTTGACGCCGGTGGAGGCGAAGTAGCCGCCGCCCGCGGATGCCTTGGCGGGCGCGGTCTCGTTGAGGTTGTCGCGCACGAATTGATTAAATTGCGCAGCGGTGAATACGGAATTTGCGACCGCTGTCATTGGAGCCGTCCAAGCGATGGCTACTGCCCTCCCTCTGACGTGTCGGCGACGTCGTATTCGCGGTGCTCTTCACGCAGCTCGGCCGGGCTCTGCCCGTGCGGCAGCCTCAGCTTCACGGCCTCCACATGCCCGTCCGGATACCAATTCCGGGTCCCCGGCACCGGCCGCTCCTGGAGCGCCTCCCAGATGCCGCCCGGATCCGCCGGCCACTCCACCTGCGCGACCATCTGGCAGCCGCCGTCACCGCCGCAGTGGAAGCTGCCCTGGCCTGCCTTCAGACGGATGGCGTTGGCGCAGTGGGGTCGCGGGCAGTCGGCGATCCACCGGCCGTGGTTGACCCGGGCGCGGGCGCGGGTGGTGAGGAGCTGGGCCATGAGACGGACGGTAGGCGCGCCCCGACGATGATCGTTCCGGGGCTGGGGTCAGGTCCCGAACGCGCCGAAGTCGAAGCGGCCACGCACCGGATCATCGAAGACGAACACCGTCGCCGGGTTGTCCGCGGCCGTCGGATCGAACACCCCGTCATCGAAGCCCAGGCCCGCGACATCGAACGTGAACGGCGTCGACGAGACGACGAGGCCCGTGCGCTCGCAGCCGAGGACCACGTAATGGACCCGCTGCACACAGCTTCCCGTCTCGTCGGCGGGCATGCGGGTGATGGTGTGCTGCAGCGACTCCACATGGAAGTCGGCGTCCAGGCCGAGTTCGCCCTGCTTGATGGTGATCAGGTCGGAGAGGGTGCGGGTCAGGATCTGCAGCAGATGCTCCGGGTCGGACGACACCAGGCGCAGCTGCACCGTGGGGCGACGCTGCGCGTAGTGGGCCAGCAGCAAGTCGGCGATGGCGGCAGCGTCATGGACGCCGGCCCACGGGGCGTCCTCAGGATTCGAGCGGCGGCTGTGCCGGGCGATGCTGACGGAGTCGGATGCCGAGACCTTCACCGTGCGGGCAACGGGGACGGTTTGTGCGCGGACGCGGAGGTAGGTGATGGTGACGTCGCCGCCGATGGCGGTGACGCTGATGGTGGTGGACTGGCCGGAGCGGCGTGAGATGGAGGTGCTGACGGTGCCTGGTCCGGTGAAGAGGATGTCGGCGCCGGGTTCTACGGGGAGTGCTTCGCGGAAGGGGTCGGAGGCTTTGGCTTGGACTTGGATGGTCTGGCCGAGGGTGAGGCTGATGGTGTCGTTGGATTCCCAGACGGTTTCGAATGCGCCGGTGGAGGCGCGTTCTTCGACGTCGAAGGAGACGTCGTTGACGATGTCTTTCCAGCCGTGGGAGTAGCCGAACGGCTCGATGAACGACAGGTCGGGCACGGCTGCTCCCTACGCGGGCTCGTATGTCCAGTCACTGGTACCAGCAGCGGTGAAGACCTTCGCGACCGAATCCACGCTCTCGTGCCCACTCGCGTTGAGCGAGTCGGTGAACGCCTGGATCGCTGTATCCATGTCGGCTTCTGAGTAGCTGAATCCGCTGCCACGCGTGCTGACGCGCAGACTGAACGATCCGAAGAACACAGGACCGTTCGCGGTGAAGGTGTAGATCGCTTCGTCGTCGGTGTAGGTGGTGGCCATGATGCTCCTTATGCAGGGTCGACAATCATCCAGGCGACGGTCGATGTGTCGCCCACGACGGTCGACTTGACTGCGAACGACGTGCCCGCCGTCCGCGTGGCGACTACCGGGGCCCCGTAGGTAGCGGACGCTGTCTGCGTCGTGAGGATGATCCGCGAAGTTGCAGTGACAGCGGTGGTGGCGACGGTGACGTTGGTCGTGCCGTTGAGGGTGGCGGTGCCCATCTTCGCGTTCGATCCTTCCGCGACTTGCAGCCCGCGGCCAGCGGTGGCGATGCGGAGGTTGGCGCTGACGACGGAGTAGGCGGTGGCACTGGTACGGGCGAACGCCACAGGGTCGAGGACGACGGCGGTCGCCGGCCCCGTCGCCTCCTGCAAACTCGCCCCACGCCGAAGCGTCGTGTTGCCGCCCGCGTCCAGGATGGCGGCAGTCACGCCGCCGACTTGCCCGGAAGCCAGCGACAGGTAGGTGCTGCCCTGCATCCGCACCCCGTACTGCGGGGTCTGCGGGCCGCTCACCCCGTCGTCGTCCGCTCCGGTGTGCACGAGGAGGTTGTCGGCGATGACATGGCAGGCGGCCGTCGAGACGTTGAGTCCCGCCTTGTCGCCGCCGCCTCCGCCGGAGTTGCGGCCGTCGCGGGTGAGGGTGCACGTGCTCATGAGGAGGGTGCTTCCGGCGTCGCCGTCCACGGTGATCCCATGCCCATTGTTGCGATCCGTCGAGCATCCGATCATGCGGAGGTTGCCGTTGCCGATGAGGAGGTTGTAGCCGTCCAGGCCGCACCACTCGGCCCGGCAGGCCACGAAGGTGGAGTTCCCCGCCCCGGCTACGAACCAGCCGAAGGCCCCGCCGCCCAAGACGTACACGTCGACCAGCGTGGAGTCCGTCGAATTGTTGAGGGCGACACCAGTTCCGGCCGGCCACATGACAGTGACGCGGTCCATGCGCACACAGAACGGGGCCTGCGGCCCGGGCGGGGCGTCCAGGTTGAAGGTGGTGTTGATGCCGCCGCCCGTCATCGAGCGGATGGCGACGTCGCGGATGATGGGGCCCTGAACCTGCCCCATTATGCGGATGCCGTCGACTTCGTTCTCGGCGTCGACAGCGCTGCCGTAGATGGTGAGGCGCTCAACCCTTTGGTGCGAGGCGAGGATGCCGTAGCCGCCGAGGTCCTGGTCGCGGATCTCGACGACCGCGTCGCCCACAAACCCGGCGAGCGCCTTCAGCCCGGACACGGGATCCGGAGCCCCTGGCTGCACTTCACTTCCCCCGTGCGAGCCCATCAGCGTGACGTACGGCGGCACCCGCACAGGGGTCAGCAGACCGATCACCTGAGGCGGAAGGTAGACGATCCCGCCGCGCGGGGCGGCGCTGAGGGCAGCGTTGACGGCGGGGGCGCTGTCGACTACGGCGCCGACGTCCCCGTAGTCGGTGACGTTGAGGGCAGCCTGAGTGACCCGGCTGTCCAGGTTCTCCAGCGCGGTGTTGAGGACCGGCCCCCATCCGGGCTCGCCGATCTCCGGGACTGTGATCATTACTATCCTCCGTAGTCGCCATCGCCGTAGCAGCCCGACCCGTACAACTCGACGCCGTCCGTACACGGATCACACGGGCCGATGCGCCGCGACGCGAAGCTCGCCTGAGGGGTGATTGACGCCTGGCGCAGCAGCCGGTGATGGCGGTCGCGGAAGATGAACGTCCCGTCCGGGCCCACATACGCGATGCTCGGCGGGCCCTCGGAGTCGAGGAGGTCGGTCATCGCGGTGAACGCGTCCGCCTCTTCCAGCCACCAGTACGGCACGTGCGTGGCCCCAAGGTCGATGTCTCGCGGCCCTGTCCAGCCGATCTCGTCGAGGATGACGGCGATCAGGGCGCCGGTGCGGTTCGCCTCGAACAGGCCCGTCGAAACTTTGGTGCCCTGCAGCAGCGACAGGAGGCTCACCGCGGAGATGTCCGCGGAGCGGTCGCCGCGGTCGGGGTGCACTTCGAAGTCTTCGATGCGGCCGCTGAACAGCGGGTACACGACGTCTTCGTAGACGGTCTCGACTTTCACCGGGGCGGCGGGGCTGAGTTCGTCGGCGATCGGCGAGTCAGGATTTTCCGGCGAGTAGATGCGGTCCGCGTTGCACAATGTCATCGTCATCGAGCCCACCGACGGGGGCGCCAACTGGCGGTCCTGGTCGCGGCCGTACTGGAAGACGACGGGGCCGCGCTGCAGCACGCTGTCGGTGACGTCGTCGTAGGGGCCGTCGAAGCTGCCGTCGCTGTTCCAGTCGATGGCGACGGCGTACCCGTTGGGCAGTACCGGTGTGATGTTGAAGTTGTCGAACTCGGCGTAGTCGTCGACGCCGTTGTCACGGAACGCGAGCAGCTGGACTTGGTGGTTGTTGGCCAGCACCCAGGCGGGGGCGGTGTCGGAGTGCCGGACGGTCCAGGCGCGGCCGTCGGCGGACGTGTCCCAGAACAGGGTGCCGCCGGTTTCCCGGACCCGTAGCCATGCGTGCTCGGCGGGATCGTAGGGGAGGCTGGCCCCGCCCTCGTCGGTGTAGTCGACGTGCAGCGTCATCCGGAGCAGGTTGATGGACACGTCGAGTTCGAAGACGATCTGTGTGCCCGCGACATCGCTGAGGATGAGGAGCTGGCAGAACACGCTCCCGGTGGCGCCTCCGACGGCAGGAGGGAACACCTGCACGCCTGCATGCGACTCGCTCAGCGTGTAGGTGGCCGCGGAGGCGTAGGCGGCGAACCCGTTGTTGCACGGCACCCGCGCCCGCCCGTCGGGCTGGCTGGGCAGTGGCCCGGCTTCGTTGTAGTTGTCGGGCCACTTCACCGTGTCGACGGCCAGCGAGTTGAAGTCGTCGGTGAGCTGGGCGAAGGGTGCGACGTTGAAGTTGTCGAACTCCGCGAAGTTCACGGTGCCGCTGTCCCGGTGCGCAAGGAGCTGCACCTGCAGATCCGTCGCCGACACCCACGCCGGTGACGCGGCGGTCCGGCGGGTCGCCCAGGTGATGCCGTCCGGGGAGGTCTCCCACAGCAGTGACCCGGACGCTTCACGGATCCGCACCCAGGCGTGCGCCACCGGATCGTAGGGCAGCAGGACAGGGCCCGTGTCGATGAACCCGGCCCGGAGCCGCATCGCCAACTGGCCGGTCGCCGCGTTGACTTCCGCCACCGCGTCCGTGCCGGGCGTGGATGACGTGACCAGGAGCTGCGCCCACGCCTCCGTTGCCGCGCCGCCTGCCGCGGGCGGGAAGAGCTGACAGCGGGCCACGGACTCTTGCAGCGTGTAGAGGGCGGCCGAGGCATAGGCGGAGAACCCGGTGTCGCAAGACACGCGGGCGCGCCCGCCGGTTTCCGAATATCCGCCGAATGAGGCAGGCCATTTCGCCGAATCGACGACACCGTCGTTGAAATTGTCGGTGAGGATGGTGAGGTGGTCGACGTTGAAGCTGTCGAACTCGGCGAAGTCGTTCACGCCGCCGTCACGGTGGGCCAGCAGCTGCACCTGAATGTCCGCGTCCCCCACCCAAGGCGGGGAGGCGACCGTGCGCTGGACTACCCAGATCCTGCCGTCGTACGACGTCTCCCACAGCAGAGCGCCGGCCGTCTCACGGATGCGAACCCAGGCGTGCGCGTCAGGGTCGTAGGGGATGGACAGGAAGTCCGGGTCGAAGTATCCGACCCGCACCCCCATGCCCAGCACCCCGGCGACCCCGCCGGCTGCGTTCACCTCGACGACCGCGTCGGTGCCCGCCGTACTGGATGTGACCAGGAGCTGCGCGTACGCCTCGGCGGCCGCGCCGCCGTCCGCAGGCGGGAAGATCTGCACCCAGGCTGCGGACTCTTCGAGGGTGTACGCCTGTGCGCTGGAGAACGCGGCGTAGTTGGTGTCGCAGGTGACGCGGGCCCGGCCGCCGGTCTCGCTGATCACGCCGTAGGAGTCGGACCATTTGACGGGGTCGACGGTGCCGTCGGTGAAGGTGTCGCGGAGCGTCCAGATCAGCGGCATCAGCGTCGGCCTCCCACGGCGGCCGGGAGGCGGCGCTGCTGCTGGAGGCGGGCGATGGACTTGGTCAGCCAGTTGTCGAGCTCCAGCTGGGAGCCGATGACCCCGTCGTTGTGGATGTGGACGTGGAGGTCACCGCCAGTTGCTGCGGGGGCGCGGCCGCTGGTACGCATGCTGCTCACGCCGAGTTGCATGGCCTTGGTCGTCGCGGCGTCGACGACCCGGGCGTCCTGCCCGAACACCACCAGCTCCGGGCCCCTCTCGCCGACCATGGCGACCTCGCCCTTGCGGGGGGTACCGCCGGAGGCGTACTTGCCGTATCGGCCGTAGGATCCGAAGTTCCCCCAGTCGCCGAAGTTGCGGCCGTACGGGTTGCCCTTCCACACCTGCGCGATCATGTCGTGGAAGCGGTTCACGTTGCCCGACATGCCCTTGAAGGTCATGTCCTCGAAGACCTTCTTCCCCGAGCGCACCGCCTTCTTGATCTCGCCCACGGCAGCCCAGAATCCGTCGGCGACCTTCATCTGCTGCGCGCGGAAGTTCTTCGACATGCCCTGGAACGACACGTCCTCGAACAGCATCGACCCGCCCTTGCGCCACTTGCCGGAGTCGACGAGCTTCCGTAGTTCGGCGACCGCCGCCCCATACCCGCTCTTCGGCGCGGCCCCCGCAGCCCCACCCGCACGTCGGCCGGCAGCGGCCTGCTTTGCGGTCACGGCCGCCGCACTGCTGAGCCTCTTCGCCGCCTCGGCGACCTTCGGGCTCGACGCCGACAGACCAGCGGCGAGACCGTCGCCGACGTTGCGGCCGATCGCGGCGAAGACTTGCGAGGGGCTCTTGATTTTCAGCGCCTTGCGGATGGCCTTCTGCATGCCCTTGGCGATGTTCAGCATCAGCTGTTCGATCTGCTTCTGCTGCGCCTTCAGCCCGGTGAGGAACCCGGCGCCGGCCTTCTTCCCCGAGTCGAACAGCATGTCCGCGCCGACCTTGCCGAGCTTCGTCGACTGCGCGCCGAGGTCGGACTGGATGCTGTTGTACCGCTTGACGGTGGCCTTGTCGGCGCCTGCGAGGGACTTCGCGAACGCGGCGCCCTGCTCGGGGCCCATCTCCAGGATCTGCCGCAGCAGCGCCTTCGACAGGCCCTTCTTCTGCAGCTTCTGCACGTTGGAGGTGAAGGATCTGATCGAGGCAAGCGAGGACTTCATGCGCTTCTCGACGAAGCTCGGCGCGTAGTAGTCGGCCTGGACGATGGAGCCGAGGCTGCCGGTGGCCTTCGCCTTGGACGCGGTGTCGGTGGAAAACTTCTGCGCGTCGCTGATCTTCTTCGCAATGCTGTCGCGCTGCCCGGCGAGGGACTGAAGCTTCTTGTTGTTCTTGCTGATCAGCGAGACGAGCCGGTCATCGGTGCGGCTCCCGGTTCCCTTGAACGCGGTGGTGATCGCCGACGCCATGGACTTGGCCGTCGAGTTGATCTGCGCCTTGGTCCCCGTCAAGCCCTTGACGAACCCGGCACCAGTGTCCTTGCCGATCTTCTGCAGCTTCTTCGACGGGCTGCTGATCTGCAGTTCCTGCCGGATCGCGGTGACCGCCGCCGCCGCCAGCATGCGCGCCTGAGCAACAACATCCGCAAGTGACGCACCGATCCCGGACGCCATGCCCTGCGCGAGATCCCGGCCCGTCGACTCGCCGCCGCCCCCGGCAGCCCGCGCCGCGCCCTGTCTGCTCGTGTCGATCTCGCCGTCGTTGATGGCCCGCAGCAGGGGCAGGTTTTTTGCCGTCTGCTTCGCGTTGACGACGAACTCCTTCGCCGACAGCCACGGCGCGAAGATGCTGTCCGACGTGCCAGTACCAGGCCCTTCGACCATGCCGCCGTCGGCGTAGCCCTTCCCCCGGTACTTGAAGCCGCTGCCGGTGTAGAGGCCGCCGGTCG
>WUUC01080010.1_pt1 | contig 18485 bp, 19 predicted proteins | sample 6278441 | NCBI WGS metagenome assembly WUUC01 (sample SAMN13675441, study PRJNA597444) | soil metagenome | isolation source: soil | place: USA: Washington | collected 2017-10 | reverse complement strand
GAAGAGTGGTGCCCCAGGCCGGACTCGAACCAGCACGCCCTTGCGGGCAACAGATTTTGAGTCTGCCGCGTCTACCTGTTCCGCCACTGGGGCACTTTTGCGGAGCGAATAAATGGGCCATGCGGGCGCGGGGGTCAACTAAACCGCAACGGCGGCCCCTCCTCATGCGCTCATTCGGCAACATCGGAAGAAATGTCTGCCCTATACCGGAGTCTTCGCGGTTCACTTTCCCGGCGCGCAATGCGAAACTATCCGGTCTCTGGGGGTCACCACCGCATTAAGAAGATCAAATGATTGCATCGCAGGGGGACAGACTATGGCCGAGCGAGAGGGCCTGGCGGCCAATTGGGAACGCATTGTCGTTGCGGTAGCGATCGTCGCCGCATTGATTGGACTGGTTTACGTCGGGAGTCGGCAACCGCCGGCGGTCATGCAGGCCGCCTCGCTCGTAGCAGGCGACCAGGATGCGGCAGACAAGGCGGCAACCACCGAGCTTGAAGGCGCGGTCGCCAGTCTGAAAGCCGAGCTCGACACTGCAAACAAGGCCCGCGATGAGCTGCAAGGCGGCGTGGACGAGGCCAAATCCGAGATAGAGCAGCTGCAGAAGACGCTCGACGAGACCCGGGCGGCCTTGAGAGACACGCAGGCGGACAAGGAGCAGCTCGCGGCGGAACTTCAGGAGGCGAAGGGGGCGGCGGCGACCGCCAAAACGGCCACCGCCGAGGTCGATCAGCTGAAAAGGAAAGTCGAGGATAGCGGGACGGCATTGAAGGAGGCGAACGCCGAGAAGGACAAGTTGGCGGGCGAACTTCAGGAGGCGAAGAAGGCAGGCGCGCAGATCGAGGACAAGGACAGGCAGATCGCCAAGTTGAACGAGGATCTCGCTTCCGAGCGCGAGGTCGCCAAAAGCCAGGCCGAAACACTGAAAAAGTCGGCCGAGGAGACGAAAGACAAGTTGTCGGCCGAGATCGCCGCCTTGAAACAGGAGCTGCAGACCGCTTCGGCGAAATCCGAACAGATGGCTGCGGAAAGGGATGCGGTCCAAGCCAAGCTCGGCGACGCGCAATCCCAGCTGAAGAGCACTGAGGAGGAGCTTGGAAAGGCGAAAGAGACCGTGGAACAGGCGACAGCCAAGGTCTCCGAGCCGGAGAAGGCCTCGGACGCTCAGGCCCCGAAGCCTGAACCAGCGGCGCCGATAAAGTCGGGCGATGAAGCCAAAGACAAACTGTCGGCCGAGATCGCCGTTTTGAAACAGGAGCTGCAGACGGCTTCGGCAAAAGCGGAACAACTGGCCGGCGAAAGGGACGAGGTCCAATCAAAGCTCAGCGCCGCGCAATCCCAGTTGAAGAGCACCGAGGAGGAGCTTGCGAAGGCGAAAGAGACCGTGGAACAGGCAACCGCCAAAGTCTCCGAGCCGGCTCCGAGCGTAAAGCAGCCCTCCGCCAAGAAGGCCGGCACTCGATCCCACAGCCGCAAAGGAAGCGCGGGTCGCTATGCCAAGAGGTCGAAGGCGGCCAAATGGCGGCGTTTTGCCTCTCGGCCTTATCGGCGACGCTTCTCTTCGCGCTATTACGGCAGGCCCTACCTCATCCCGCCGCTCGCGCTCCTCGAGAGGCATCGGCGGAAAGCGCGTTGATCGAGGACTAGCCGGACACTGCGATCAGGAGTGACAGGAGGCCTGCGGCTGGGAGAGAAGGGCGTCCGGCGCCTGCATCGCCCATAAAGTGAGCCCTCCGATCGCGCACCAAAAAAGCGGCACGACAAGCAGCAGCCAGCGCGCACGCCCGCTTGCAGCAAGGAGAGCGCCGATCGTCGCGACGATTGTCGGATCTGGAGCCAGCCCGAAAAGTTCGAGTTGAGCCCATGGTCGTCCGAGTAGTGGTCCGATCAGCGGCTGCACAAAGAGCCCGACGCCGAGAAGGCCGAGACCTGTGATGCGGCGCAGGCCAGGGACTCGATCAAAACTGAACCACCCCTTTAATGCGGCGGCGAGCAGCAACAGGCTTTGCGCTCCGAAGCCAATGGCGAAATAGATGGCGGCCCAGTTTATGGTCGCGTAGCGCTGATGGAGGAACGCCCAGGCGATCCACGCCCAAACCGCGGAAAGAAGGACCGGCACGAGCCGGCCCGCATAGGCGGACTGCCGCAAGGCCAATGCGAAGATCGTAAGCCCGACCGCAGCGGCGACTATGTGCAAAGGCCAGACGGCGGCGTTGTACAGCTCGAAGAGCCGGTAATAGGTCTCTGGCGAAAACAGCAGGAAGTCGGTGAGGCCGTAGGTCCACCATTCCGACATCAGAGCCCCTCGACATAGGCGATCATGCGCCGGCGCGTCGCCTCGTCCGGCAGCGGTCCGAAAGAAGCGCCCATGTTCTCGCGAAGATGCGCGACCTTTGAAGTTGCGGGAATCGCGCAGGTCACGGCGGGATGGGAAACGACGAACTTCAGCAGAAACTGCGCCCAATTGGCAGCGCCAAATTCCCCCGCCGAATCCGGCAGCTTCTCGCCTTTGACCGAATCGATCAGCGCACCTTGCCGGAACGGCCGGTTGGTGATCACCGCGATCCTCTTCTCGAGCGCCAAGGGGAGGATGCGTTCCTCCACTTCGCGGTCGAGCACGTTGTAGGTCACCTGCACGAAATCGAGCGGGTGCTCACGCATCACCTTTTCGATCTCGGCATGACGGCGCCCATGCGAGGTGGTAACGCCGACATAACGGACTTTGCCTTCGGCCTTCATCGCGAAGAGCGTCCGAAGATGCTCTTCCCAGGCGAGCAGATTGTGGACCTGGAGCAGGTCGAAGCGGGGCAAGCCCCAGAGTTTCCGCGTCTCCTCGATCTGTTCCGGACCGTCATCGCCCGGCGAGATCCACACCTTCTCGGCGGAGAAGAGGCTCTTCGGGTACCCTAACTTCGCCAAGCCATAACCGATCACGGCTTGCGAGGAGCCATACATCGGCGAGGAGTCGATCATGCGCCCGCCGGCAGCAAAAAAGGCGCGCATCACTTGGGCGCGGTTGTCGCGCGCCACGGGGTCCTCTCCGACATTGAAGGTGATCCAGCTTCCGAGTCCGATCAGCGGGATTCGTTCCGCGCTCGAAGGGATCGGCTTGGTGAGTAGGGGCTCGGCGGCGATAGCGGAGGAACGAGCAAAGGCCGAGGCGGCGCCTGCTGCGGCAATCGAAAGAATCACAGAGCGGCGGCTCGGGCAACGGCGAAATGGCATGACGCGACTGCGCTTTGATGACTCAGGGCCTTACCGGCAGATATCGGTTCGTGAGCTTGCACCCGCAATAGACAACCGCCCGGCCGGTCTGTAAGCAGGCTTCCGATGCTGCGCAGGCTCTACGACAAGGTGATCGATCTTTCGCGCGGACCGAATGCGCTTCCCGCGCTCGCGGTGGTGTCTTTCGCCGAGAGCTCGTTCTTTCCGGTTCCTCCGGATGTCGTCCTCGTGCCGATGGCCCTCGCCAATCCGAACAAGGCGAGGCTCTACGCGCTAGTCTGCACCATCGCGTCCGTCCTCGGCGGCATCCTGGGATACGCTATCGGCGCGCTGCTTTACGACACGCTCGGCAAATGGCTCATCTCCATCTACGGATATGGCGATAGCGTCGAGGCGTTTCGCGCTGCCTACGCGGAATGGGGCGCCTGGGTAATCCTGATCAAGGGCCTGACGCCGATTCCCTACAAGATCGTGACCATCGCCTCCGGCTTTGCGGGCTACGATCTGTTCATGTTTACGGTGCTTTCGATCATCACCCGCGGCGCGCGCTTCTTTCTCGAGGCGGAGCTGCTGCGCATCTATGGTGAGCCGATCCGCGAATTCATCGAGCGGCGTTTGACGCTCGTCACCACGGGCTTCCTCGCTGCCGTGGTCGGCGGTTTCTTCATCGCCAAATATGCGTTCTGAAATGTCCGCCGCCCGCACGAATGAGAGTCTCGATCACCTCGCAGGCCGGCTCATGCTGGTGGCGGCGATCCTGTTTGTGATCGCCTTCGTGACCATCATGACGGCGCATCTTTTCGAGCGGTTCGGAGGCTACGCGCCGTGCCCGCTCTGTCTGCAGCAGCGCTACGCTTACTATTTCGCGGTGCCGGCTAGCATCGTCGCCTTCTTTACGGCGCGAAGCGAGGCGATCAGCACGACCCGCATCCTCTTTGCCCTGATCGCTCTCGCTTTCGTCGTGAATGCGGGGCTCGGCGTCTATCACGCCGGTATCGAGTGGAAATGGTGGGAGGGGCCGGCAACCTGTGCCGGCGGGGCCGCGATCGAATGGGGCGTGGGAGGTCTTGCCCAGCAACTGGAGCAGACGCGCGTGATCCGATGCGATGAGGCGCCGTGGCGTTTGTTCGCGCTCTCCTTTGCAGGGTGGAATGCGCTCGCCTCGGCTGCGTTGGCGGCGATCGCCGCCTTTGGCGTAGCACAGAGGCGCTAAGCGCCTCTGCACCAAACCATCACTCAGTTTCTAAAAGCCGATTCCGATATAGAGGCCTCGGCAGCGCCACCAATTGTAGCGGCGGTACCACGGGTCATAGCACCGGTTCCAGCCCCACCAAGGATAGCCACCCCACCAGCGACGGCGGCGGCCATACCAATGGCTGTGGCCCCACCAGTGCCGTCCGCCACGCCAGCGGCGACCATGGAAGCGCCGAACGCCTCGGCCACGGAAGCTGCGTCCTCCGCCAAAGCCCCGGCGGAAACCTCTGCTGAATCCTCTACCGCGTCCACGGCCTCTGCCGCGTCCACGGCCTCTACCGCGTCCACCGCCTCTACCGCGTCCACGGCCTCTGCCGCCTCCCCGGCCGCCACGCCCGCCGCGCTTTCCGACCTCGGTCGAGTCAGGCTCGACAATATCGGGATCAATGCCCGTCCGCAGCATCGAGACCGCTGCGTCCGCCGGTTTCGAAAGGATCGGTACCGAAAGGGCGGCTCCCGCCGCGAGTCCAAAAAGGAGCGCGCGGCGCGAGACCTGCGATGACTCCGCGCCAGCAACGATGAGTGATTGGGGGGATGCAATCTCGGATTTGTTACGTGGCATCGGAGCCTCGCTTTCCTCGATCGTCACGAAGCCGCTAGCGTGCAAACTCGAAGCGCCAGTGTTTGTTCCGTGTAGCTACCATATCGGCGCGGCGAAGCGTGCGAAACTCACCAGAGAGTGGTTGGCGGAGTGCCCCTTTGGTCCGCGAAGCATTTTCCGGAGCCGAAGGACGAGGAAATGCGACGCGAAGAACTACGGCTCAAGTTCGGTATCCCAGTAGAGATAGTCGAGCCAGCTTTCATGCAGATAGTTCGGGGGGAAGAGTCTGCCGTTCCGATGAAGCTCGAACACCGTTGGACGGTAGGGTTTTTGCCCCGGCCACATCTTGGCCTCGCGCGGGAGCTTTCCGCCTTTCATCAAATTGCATGGCGCGCAGGCCGCGACGACATTGTCCCAGCGCGTGAGACCGCCGCGTGAGCGAGGGACGAGATGGTCGAAGGTGAGATCGTCCTTCTCGCCGCAATATTGGCAGGTGAAGCGGTCGCGCAAGAACACGTTGAACCGCGTGAAGGCGGGGTAGAGTGCCGGCCGGATGTAGGTCTTTAGTGAGACGACGCTCGGCAGCCGCATCTCGAAGGACGGGGAACGAACCGAGCGATCATATTCGGAGACGATGTTCACACGGTCGAGGAAAACTGCCTTCACCGTGTCCTGCCAGCCCCAGAGCGAAAGAGGATAATAGCTCAAGGGGCGGTAATCAGCGTTCAGCACGAGAGCCGGAAACGAACCCGGAGGCGCTGTGGCGACGGCGACGTTCAAGGCGGCGAATCCTTTCGCTTGCCCGTCGCACTCGGGTTATGTGGCGGCATACTATAGGGACGTGTCGGGAATGTGAAGGGCCCCACATCGTGTGGCGCCGAGTCCGGTCTGGGGCACCTGGTAGCGGGCTTATGCCCCAGCGAGTTGGCTCTGTTGGGCGAAGGCTTGCTTTAGAAAAGCGCCTCCGAGCTTGAGGCCCGTCGGATCAATGCCGTGGCCGATGCCGCTCGCCACATGCCATTCCACGGGAAGTCCGGCTTGCGCCAATTGCTCCCGCGCAATCAGCATAGCGTCGATCGGGATGACGTCGTCCATGTCGCCATGCACGAGAAGAATTTGGGGTGCAGCGCCCGTGCGCCTGACAAGCGCTTCGGCATCGGCGAGCGCGCCCGAATAGCCGACGACGGCCGCCGGTGGCGGCGTCCTCCGCAACGCCGAGGCGAGAGCCACCATGGTGCCCTGACTGAAGCCGACGAGCCCCAGAGCCTGCGGGGTTAGATTCAAACGCTTCAGCTCGGCGTCGAGAAACGCGTCCAAAATAGGCGCCGCCTTCTGCACTCCGCGCAGCATCTCGCCCGGATCACGGAAGGTGAGATTGAACCATTGGCGTCCCATCGGCGCCATGCCGCAGGCTTCGGGGGCATGCGGAGAGACAAAGGTGGCGTGCGGCAGGAGACGCGACCATTCCCGCCCCAAGCCGATCAGGTCGTTGCCGTCGGCGCCATAGCCGTGTGCAAACACGACGAGCTGCTTCGCCGCTCCGCCTGAGGCAGGCGGAAGGCGTGGTCCGTCAATCCGAGTTGTCATGATTCGAGGAACTCGTTCGGACTCGTCAGCTGCGCCTACTCCTCCGGGACCTCATCGGCGGAATGGGCATTCAGCTGCCCGTAATTCTCGATGCCGATCTCCTTCAGGAGATGGAGTTGCGTCTCGAGGTGATTGATGTGCCCTTCCTCGTCCTCGAGCAGGTCCTCGAAGAGATCCATGCTCACATAGTCCTCTTCCCTACGGCAGAGGGCGCGCGCTTCCATGTAGAGTGCACGCGCGGAATATTCCGCCTTGAGGTCGCATTCGAGCACTTCCTTGATGTTCTGTCCGATCATCAAGGGATCGATGTGCTGCAAATTCGGGAATCCCTCGAGGAATATGATGCGCGTAATCAGCTTGTCGGCGTGATGCATCTCCTCGATCGACTCTTCCCGCTCTTTTTTTGCAAGCTTGGTGTAGCCCCAATCGTCGAGAAGCCGGTAATGCAGCCAATATTGGTTGACGGCCGTGAGTTCGTGCGTCAGCGCCTTGTTGAGATATTCGATAACTTTGGGGTTCCCTTTCATCGGCGTCTTTCTCCTCTCAACCTGGCCGGATCATGACGTGTTCCGCGCTTTCGGGCTAGAGCCGACGAAGCGATGTTGCGCCAAACTTACCGCTCCTCGTTCGGGGCGCTGACGCCTTCCTCGTCGTAGGCAACCATCAGCTTGGTGACGAGAGGCAGGCAGCCGCCGCAAGAGGGACGCTTGCCGAGATGGCGATAGATGAGACCTGGTGTGAGCACGACCAGAGGATCCGCCGTGCGGATGGCGCTCACGGCTTCGGAAATATCCTTGGAGGTGATCATTGAACAGGAGCAGACGATCATCGGTTCGAAGGGCAGAGGGAGGGATATTAACGCTGGCCGAGAATTAGCCTTTGGCCTCGCTCAAAGGGGCCCCGGCGCGCTTGCGGCATAGCGCATAGTAGGACCACAGCAACCTCGCCGCGACACCGCGCCACGGGCGCCATTTTTCGGCAATGGCGACCATCTCGCGCGAATTCGGCCGATCGGCAAGGTCGAGCGCATCCTTCACCGCATGCTGCAAAGCAAGGTCGCCGGGCGACCAGCCATCGGCGCGCCCGAGGCAAAACATGATGTAGATGTCGGCCGTCCAAGCGCCGATACCCTTGATGGCCGTCAATTCGGCGTGGATCCCATCTTCGGGGGCGTCTTCGAGCTTCGTCAGATCGAGCGCACCGCTTTCGATTGCCTCGGCGACACGCGTGAGTGTTTCGACCTTCACGCGCGAGAGGCCACAGCTCCGAAGTTCCTGCTCCGATGCTCGGAGAAGCGGTGCCGGCTCGAGCGGTTCGACGAGCGCCGACAGCCGCGACCAGATCGCCGCGCCGCTGGCCACCGAGAGTTGTTGGTTAACGATGGCGTGTGCGAGTCCCTCGAAACCGCCCGGTCTTCTCCGCAGCGGCGGATCGCCGGCAATAGCATGCACGCGCCGAAGATGCGGGCAAACGCGGGAGAGGGCGACAATGCCCTCTTCGATATCGCTGAGCTTTTCAATCCTGCGCGCGTCGTTCATTCCATTTTGAAGCAAAGAAGCAAGTGGGAGTTAACCTTGCCAATTTAGCTCGCATTAAAGCGCTTGCTCCGATCATGGCCGCGGTTGGGGCGAACGGAGTTCGTGCATGTTGCGGGCTGACAATACACTCGGCCATGGGCTTGGAGAGTCAGAAACCGGCAGTCAAGCGGGCGAAGACGGAGGGCGTACACCCGAGGCGCGGGACGCAAAGCGTGGATACCGCCTCTTATCTCTGCTCAATGAGCCGGGCCGGACGCCTCTTCCCTTCGATTTGCATGCCTTGGCGAAGTCACTCGGCAGCGAACTGGCTGCCGCGGCCGAAGCCAAGGGGCTCGAAAGCGGCCTCTTCATCGGCACGCGTTGTCCACGGCATGTGCGTGGCGATCAACGGCGAATAAGCATGCTCATGAGGAGCGTGATCGGTGACGCGCTGCGTCGGACCCGCAACGGCTCAGTGAAGCTCCACCTGGATGGAGCGGAAATCGAAACCGGGGTCATGCTCCGTTTCGACATCACCACCGCCCCTTCGGACTTCGATGAGGCTCCGCAGAAACCCGCGCCCACTCGCAGCGGGTTGGAACTGCTTTTCGCAAAACGCTTGATCGAGCAGATGGGGGGCGCGTTCGGCTTCGATAACCTGCCCTTCGAGGGTACGTCCGTTTGGTTCACCGTTCCTGCCGAACTTGCTCCGCGAACGAGTATCGCAGCAGAGTCAGCGCCGAGGCTGAAGGGCCATATCCTCGCAGTCGTGCACAATGTCCTCAGTCAAAGGCTGCTCTCGACCTATCTGAATGAATTCGGGTTGACCTGCGATCTCGTGAGAAGCGGGAAGGACGCGCTCGACCGGCTGTCTGCAGCGGCGTACGACCTCATGCTGCTGGACATGGCAACGCCGGAGCTCGATGCAATCAAAACCGCGTTACGCGTGCGGAAGTCGGACGGGCCCGTGGGTGAGATCCCTATCCTTGCCCTCATCTGGCACGCGACAAAGGAAAGCCGCGAGCAATACCTCGCGGCCGGTCTCGACGACTACGTGGCGAAGCCGATCCGAGGACGCGAGCTTCATGCCGCGCTCGTCCGGCATCTTGTGATCGATGAGGACGCAGAGCCGCTGCTATTAACGGCTGAATGCGCCTTAGAGGTTGTCGATGAGCACGCCGGCCAAGAGAATGATGTAGGCGATCAGGAGCAGCCCGAGCCCGTAGGTGGTGAAGAACGGCAGCGACACGATCATGCCGAGAACCACCAGGATGGCGATGACAATGGAGACGAGAAAGGTCTCCTTGCGCGGCGCGCTTAAATTGATGTTCATGATGCCCCCCAAGACGATAGCGCCTGCCGTGTGATTCCTCACAGGCGAAGCGCATCTTATCCGGAATGGGCCGGAGGCGCCACGGAGTGCAGTGGGGCTTGGCCGAAGGGAAGGCTTACAGCGGCACTTTCTCGCGCGCGGCGAAAGCGGGCACTTTCAGCGGAATCCCCTCCTGCGCTTTTAGCGCTGGCGCCTTCTGCTCAACGAGGTCGACGATGCCGAGCATGATCTCGTTCAGCTGGAAGTTCTTCGGCGTATAGACCGCCGACGCGCCGCACTGCTTCAAGACGAGCATGTCGTCGGCCGGGATGATGCCGCCGACCACGATCGGGACTTCGCCAAGTCCAGCCTCGCGCATCCGCTGCGCCACCTCCCGCACGAGCGGCACATGCGAGCCGGAGAGAATCGATAGGCCGACGACATGCGCGCGCGCCTCGCGCGCCTGTTCGACGATTTGCGCCGGCGTCAGCCGGATGCCGTCATAGACGACCTCCATGCCGACATCGGTGGCGCGCACCGCGATCTGCTCGGCGCCGTTTGAATGTCCATCAAGCCCGGGCTTGCCGACGACGAATGTCAATTGGCGGCCGAGTTTTCCGGAGACTTCATCGACCCGGCGCTTCACGTCCTCCAACCTTGCCTTATCCGGCTTGCGCTCGGCATGGATTCCGGTCGGGGCGCGATACTCGCCGAACACCTCGCGCAACACCTTGCCCCATTCGCCGGTGGTCACGCCCGCCTTCGCGGCCGCGATCGAGGGCTCCATGATGTTTCGGCCTTCGGAAGCTGCAGCTTTGAGGTCGACAAGAGCCTGTTGCACGGCCTTCTCGTCGCGCCGCTGGCGCCACGCTTGCAGGGCGGCGACCTGCTCGATCTCGACCGACTCCGGCACGGTGATGATGCCTTCGCCGCCGGTTGCCGCGAGCGGCGAGGCCTCGGTCTCGGTATAGGCGTTGACGCCGACCAGAGCCTGCTCGCCCTTCTCGATGGCTTCGACACGCGCGGCGTTCGAGGCGATCAGCGCCTCCTTCATGTAGTCGATGGCGGCAACCGCGCCGCCCATCTCCTGGATCTTGGCCAGCTCGGCGCGCGCTTCGGCTTTTAGCTCGTCGACCTTCTTTTCGATCTCGCGCGAGCCGTCGAAGATGTCGCCATAATCGAGCAGGTCCGTTTCATAGGCGACGATCTGCTGGAGTCGGAGCGACCATTGCTGGTCGAAAGGCCGCGGAAGCCCAAGAGCTTCGTTCCAGGCAGGTAGCTGCACTGCGCGCGCGCGGGCCTTCTTCGAGAGGATCACCGCGAGCATCGAAAGCAGGATGCGATAGACGTTGTTCTCGGGCTGCTGCTCGGTCAGCCCGAGCGAATTCACCTGCACGCCGTAGCGGAAGCGCCGAAGCGCGGGATCGGCGACGCCGTAGCGGTCGCGCGCGATCTCGTCCCACAGCTCCACGAAGGCGCGCATCTTGCAAATTTCGGTGATGAAACGCACCCCAGCATTCACAAAGAAAGAGATGCGGCTCAGCACATGCGGGAATTCGCTCTCAGGGACCTCGCCAGAATTCCGCACCTCGTCGAGAACCGCCTCGGCGGTGGCAAGTGCGAAGGCAAGCTCCTGCACCGGCGTCGCTCCCGCCTCTTGCAGATGGTAGGAGCAGACATTGGTTGGATTCCATTTCGGAATCTCGCGTGCGGTGTAAACGATCACGTCCTTGATCAGCCTCAGCGACGGCTTCGGCGGAAAGACATAGGTTCCGCGTGAGAGATATTCCTTCAAAATGTCATTCTGCACCGTTCCGGTGAGTTTCGCACGCGGAACGCCTTGCTCGTCGGCAAGCGCCACGTAAAGCGCGAGCAGCCAGGCGGCGGTCGCGTTGATCGTCATCGACGTGTTCATCTCGCCGAGGGGGATGCCCTCGAGCAGCGAGCGCATGTCGCCGAGATGCGAGATCGGGACGCCAACCTTGCCGACCTCGCCCCGAGCGAGCAAATCGTCGGAGTCGTAGCCGGTCTGGGTCGGCAGATCGAAGGCGATCGACAGGCCAGTCTGACCCTTGGCCAGATTCCGCCGGTAGAGCTCGTTCGAGGCTTTTGCCGTGGAATGTCCCGCATAGGTGCGGAACATCCAGGGTTTGTCACGTTTTGTGCCGCTCATGGTCCGTTCGGCTTGAAATTACTCTGATGGTGGCATCGAAGCATGCTGAAGCCCTTTGGGCAACAAAGCCGTCTGCGGCTTGTTAAAGCACCGGGATCGTCGCCCACGACGGCCGGTCCAGATCGAAACGAAGGCGGCACCTCTGGAGCACCGCCTTCGCGCATTCAGCCCATCCATGCCTCGAAATGGTTAGTAGGTCTTCGTGTTGGACTCGCCCGAGCGCAGGCCCGACTTCATGCTGTCGGCATCCCGTTCCGGAGCTGACAGTGAGCCGGGATTGTCGGTCGCAGCGTCGCCCTCTGTACCGCTACCGGGCACGTTGGCCGCCGACCGATCGGTCGGGCCGCTGTCGCTCGGAGATTCAGCCGAAGCGGCCGGATCTTTCTCCGGTGCCTGCAGATTTCCAGGATTCTGGTCGCTGGCTTGCCCTTCGACGCCGGTGCCGGGCACCTTGGTGGGGCTTTCCTCGACAGCGTAGGCCGAGCCCGCAAGGCCGATGGCAAGGGCCGCCGCGGTGCTGAGTAATGCCAGTTTCGATCTCATTCAATTCTCCGTTCGTGGGGTTTTCGGGATACCGGGAAGCGGCTCTTTCCGCGCGATTTTCCCGGCATTTCCCCTCACTTTGCCCCTTATCAGGCCAACGCATGGGTTTTTGCGCAGTTCCTGTGCGAGCCGCCGGGCGCGCCTTTTTGACCCTGGGCAGCAGGTAAACTTTTTGCTAACCGTCCCGCCGCGACGGCTGGCACTTGCCTTAAAGGCCAGGTTTTGGGCCCCGGTCGCCAGGACCTTCGGAGCTTCTGGCGCGTTAGACCTGCCGCGTGCAAAGATGTTGCAGTCGCGAAATCGATCGTTGAAAATTCCCGCACCGCAAAAGCTTAAAACCGGGGCGAAGTCACTGGGGGACAGATAGGGATGAACGAGATGTCACTGGCGGAAGTGTCGCCGCAGCAAGGCGCGCTGAAGGACCTCTACCAGATCGGCGAAATCCCGCCGCTCGGCCATGTTCCGGCAAACATGTATGCCTGGGCCATTCGGCGCGACCGCGAAGGTCCGCCCGAGAGCGCCATGCAGGTTGAGGTGGTTCCAACCTGGGAGCTAGACTCCCACGACGTGCTCGTTCTCGTGATGGCCGCCGGCGTCAACTACAACGGCGTCTGGGCGTCTCTCGGCAAGCCCGTCTCCATGTTCGACGTCCACAAGAACGGCTTCCACATCGCCGGCTCCGACGCGTCCGGCATCGTCTGGGCCGTCGGCTCCAAGGTGAAGCGCTGGAAGGTCGGCGACGAGGTCGTCATCCACTGTAACCAGGACGATGGCGACGACGAGGAGTGTAACGGCGGCGATCCCATGTTCTCGCCGTCGCAGCGCATCTGGGGTTATGAGACGCCGGACGGGTCCTTCGCCCAATTTGCGCGCGTGCAGGATCGTCAGCTGATCGAGCGTCCGAAGCATCTCACTTGGGAAGAGTCGGCCTGCTATACGCTGACGCTTGCCACCTCCTACCGCATGCTGTTCGGCCATCGCCCGCACACGCTGAAACCGGGGCACAACGTTCTGGTGTGGGGCGCGTCAGGCGGTCTCGGCTCGATGGCGGTGCAGCTCTGTGCCACCGCCGGTGCGAACGCCATCGGCGTCGTCTCCGACGAGGACAAGCGCGACTTCGTCATGTCGCTCGGCGCTAAGGGCGTCATCAACCGCAAGGACTTCAATTGCTGGGGCGCGTTGCCGAAGGTCAACACGCCGGAATTCGACACTTGGATGAAGGAGACCCGCAAATTCGGCAAGGCGATTTGGGACGTCACCGGCAAGGGCGTGAATGTCGATCTCGTCTTCGAGCATCCGGGTGAGTCGACCTTCCCCGTGTCGTGCTTCGTGGTGAAGCGCGGCGGCATGGTCGTCATCTGCGCTGGCACGACGGGCTACAATCTCACCATGGACGCGCGTTACGTTTGGATGCATCAGAAGCGCATCCAGGGCTCGCATTTCGCCCATCTCCTGCAGGCGAACCAGGCCAACAAGCTCGTGATCGAGCGCCGCATCGATCCCTGCATGAGCGAGGTCTTCCCTTGGGAGCAGATTCCGAAGGCGCATATGCGCATGTGGAAGAACGAGCACCGGCCCGGAAACATGGCCGTGCTGGTCAGCGCTCCGGTCACCGGGCTTCGCACCTTCGAAGACGTGATCGAGGCGAGCCGCCAAATTCACGGCGCCTAGGGTCTCTTATTCGGTAAAGAGAACCCGCGGTTGCCAGGCTTGACCCGGCAATCCAGGGCCAACTATTCCGGTTTTCTGCACGTGGTGCCCGGCGCGCGGCTGGGCACGACGATTCAACCTTAGGGACATCGACCCGTGAGCGTTGCCGCCGAAACCTTGCCAAAAGCGTCCGGGCCAAGCCCGCCGGATCTCGTCCCGCTTCTTCAGTCCGTCGCCGAAGCGGCGACCGCCCTCCGCGGCTGCGCCATCGCGGCCGTCTCGGCCAAGGCAATGAAGGACGGAAAGATCGACGGAGCTGTCCTTGAAGCCGAGCAGCACGCCGCGCACGGACTCGCCTGGACAGCGACCTATGTCGAGGCGCTTCGCCAGGCCGCAAATTACGCGCAACGCATGCAAGACGAGGGCCGCTTCGGCGAGCTCGAGGCGCTGCTCTCGCAGATCGGCGCCGCCGAATATGCGAGCCAGCTTCTTGGCGGCGTCGTCATGAGCCAGAACGAGATCGTGCGCGCGCATGAGCTTGGTGTGTCGGAAAAGGACCATGCGACGTTCCTTACGCCCGAGGTGCGCGCGTTGATCTCCAGTGTCACGCCGGCGACACGGGCGCGGGCGATCGAGCTGATCAAGACTGCTCAGGGGACAGCTGCCTTCGGCGATCCTGGCCTCGATGAGACGCTCGAAGCAATGCGCGAGGAGATGCGCCGCTTCTCGGAGGCGGAAGTCGTGCCGCATGCGCAGGAGTGGCACCTGAAGGACGATTATGTCCCGCTCCCGCTGATCGCGCAGATGAGCGAACTCGGTGTGTTCGCGCTCACTTTACCGGAGGAATTTGGCGGCCTCGGCCTCGGCAAGGAGGCGATGTGCGTCGTCTCCGAGGAGCTGTCCCGCGGCTATATCGGCGTCGGCTCGTTGGGCACGCGCTCGGAGATTGCCGCCGAGCTGATTCTTAATGCCGGCACCGACGCGCAGAAGCAGGACTGGCTGCCGAAGATCGCGAGCGGCGAGGTGCTGCCGACGGCCGTTTTCACCGAGCCGAACACGGGATCGGACCTCGCTTCCATCACCACACGAGCGGTGAAGGACGGCGACGTTTATCACGTCACCGGCCAGAAGACCTGGATCACGCACGCCGCGCGCGCCGACCTCATGACCGTGCTCGCCCGCACCGATCCGAAGGAAAAGGGCTATCGCGGGCTATCGATGTTCCTCGCCCCAAAGCCGCGCGGCACCGACGAGGATGCGTTTCCGGCCGAAGGCTTGACGGGCGGCGAGATCGAGGTCCTTGGCTATCGCGGCATGAAGGAGTTCGACATTTCCTTCGACGGCTTCGCCGTTCCTGCCGCTAACCTGCTCGGCGCGGTGGAGGGTCAAGGCTTCAAGCAGCTGATGCAGACTTTTGAGGCGGCGCGCATTCAGACGGCGGCGCGCGCCATCGGAGTCGCGCAGGCTGCGCTCGACCTTGGGCTTCGCTACGGCACCGAGCGCATGCAGTTCGGCAAGCCGATTGTGAGCTTCCCGCGGGTCTCCGACAAGCTCGTGATGATGGCCGCGGAAATTCTGCTCGCGCGGCAACTCACCTATTTTGCCGCCCGCGAGAAGGATGCGGGGCGCAGATGCGATCTCGAAGCGGGCATGGCGAAGCTGCTTGCCGCGCGGGTCGCCTGGGCGGCCGCCGACAACGCGCTGCAAATCCATGGCGGCAATGGCTTCGCGCTCGAATATCCGATTAGCCGCGTTCTCTGCGACGCCCGTATCTTGTCGATCTTCGAGGGCGCGGCTGAGATCCAGGCGCATGTCATCGCCCGGCGCCTGCTCGAGGGCTGAGCCCTCGGCCGGTCGCACCAGAGCCCGTGGGAGCCGGTGAGCAAATCCATTCTCGTCGGGAATCGGCCTCGCTTCCGCGCGGGAGATGAAGCGGCGCGGCTGGCGCGTCTTCGCGACGGCACGCAAGTCCGAGGACATCGATTGGCTGAGAAACGAGGAGGGCGTTGAGAGCCTCTATCTCGACTATGCCGAGCCAGACTCAATCACCACCGCAGCCGAACAGGTGCTGACCGAGACGGAAGGCCGCCTCTTCGTGCTCTTCAACAATGGCGCCTATGGGCAGCCCGGCGCACTCGAAGACCACGGCCGCGAAGCCTTCCGGGCGCAATTCGAGGCGAATGTGTTCGGTTGGCACGACCTCACGGCCCGCGTCATTCCGGCCATGCGCCGGCAAGGCGAGGGCCGCATCGTGTTCTGCTCCTCGGTGCTCGGGCTGATGGCGGCGCCCTATCGCGGCGCTTATTGCGCCTCGAAATTCGCGGTGGAGGCGATGGCGGACACGTTGCGCCTTGAGCTTGAGGGGACCGGGATCAAGATCGCGCTGATCGAGCCCGGGCCTATCGCCACGCGCTTCGTCGAACATGCGCTTGCAGCCTACCGGCGCAACATCACATTGAGGCATCGGCGCATCGCGACATCTACATATCCAGGATCGCCCGCATGGAAGGCGGTGGGCAGCAGACCTTCAAGCTTGGGCGGAGGTGGTCGCCGCAAAGCTCGTCCAGGCGCTCGAAAGCAAGAGCCCGAAGGCACGCTACAAGGTCACCCTTCCGACCTATGCCGTCGCCCTTGGCCGCCGGCTGCTGCCGGCGCGCGCCCTCGACGCCATCGCCAAGCGGAACTAGACTCGGCGACTCGCCCCAAGACTGGGCGTTCACGCGGCGTTATTCCGAACGCTGAGCCGGAGATCAGTCATGCACAGCCTTACCGCCTACGCCATTCCGATCGCGCTTGCGGCGGTCGCGGTCGTGCTTTGCCTTGGACTTTGGAACATGATGAGGGGCGGCAGCCCCAATCTCAGCCAGACGCTGATGCGCTGGCGCGTTATCCTGCAATTCATCGCGCTCTGCCTGGTCATGGCCGCGATCTATTTCAGCGGGAAGTATTGACCTTCCGTTGCGCCAAGTTCGGCCACAACATGGCTATCTTTTGTCATTAGCAGGGAGCTTGACCGAGGGGCGGGCACCGCTACGCTAACGCTATTGACGGTGAGACCCGCGCGGGCCTACCGGGTGGGCAATGGTTGTTCTCAACAGGATCTACACGCGCACCGGCGATGACGGAACGACGGCGCTCGGCTCCGGCCGGCGCGCGGCGAAATCCGATCTGCGCGTCGAATGCTACGGCACGCTCGACGAGACGAACGCCGCCATCGGGCTCGCCCGGCTGCACACGGCTGTGTCCGATCCCGAGCTCGACGCAATGCTCGCCCGTATTCAGAACGATCTTTTCGATCTCGGAGCTGACGTTTGCTTTCCGGACGAGAGCAAGGATGCGCGCGGACGCTTGACCGTCACCGATGCTCAAGTGGAACGGCTCGAACGCGAGATGGATGACATGAACGCGGAGCTTCAGCCCTTGCGCTCTTTCGTGCTCCCGGGCGGCTCTCCCGCAGCGAGCTTTCTGCATCTTGCGCGCGCCATCTCGCGGCGCGCCGAGCGGCTGATGGTGGCGCTTGCCGCGCGACCGAACGAGCCGGTTGGCGCTCCGGCGCTCCGTTACCTCAATCGGTTATCCGATTTTCTCTTCGTTGCGGCTCGGTTCGCGAACGGCAAGGGTAAGAACGACGTCCTTTGGGTGAAGGGCGAGAACCGCTAACTCCTAACAAGAGCACATAGTCCCGTGTTCGTTCCCATCCACGACACCAATCCGCTGAAGAGCATCGACTACCAATATGTCACGGTGTCGTTGATCGTTCTGAACATCGCCATCTATGCGATCTTTCAGACGGGCTGGTTCGTCCCTCTCGAGAACGAAAACCTCGCCGCCTTTGCGGTGATTCCTGCCGACCTCATGGGGCCGAGCCTCGGTAATGAGGCTGCCGTGTCGCCCTTGCTGCTTCCCGGCCGCTTCACGCTCCTCACTTATATGTTTCTCCACGGCGGCTGGGTGCATCTTCTCGGCAACATGCTCTTCCTCTGGGTCTTCGGCGACAATGTTGAGGACGCCATGGGGCATTTGCGGTTTCTGATGTTCTATTTGATGTGCGGGATCTTCGCGGCAGTAGTGCATACCCTGTTCATGCCGGCTTCCGATCTGCCGCTGATCGGGGCAAGCGGCGCGGTCGCCGGCATTATCTCCGCCTACCTTATCCTGCACCCGAAAGTGAAGGTCTGGGTGCTGGCGCTCTGGCGGATTCCCATCAAGATCACCGCCTATTGGGCGCTCGGCTTTTGGGTGGTCATGCAGTTTGCCTATCTTGCCCTCGATACCGAGGAAAGCGTGGCATGGGGCGCGCATATCGGCGGCCTTGCGGCGGGCGCTTTGCTGATCCTGTTTATGCGGCGGCGCGGTGTACCGCTCTTCGACCGCACCCGTGGCGGAGCCTGAAAAGGCGGCAAAATCCCTGGAACCATTGACTTAGACGGTTCCGAGCAGTACCGTCCGGCCCATTTCGCACTTGCGAGATAACGTGCTCCTGGTGCGAGGGGGGAAACGAAGCACGTGCGGGAAAAGAGTGCCGCATGAAAATTTTGGTTCCGGTCAAGCGTGTCGTCGATTTCAACGTCAAGATCCGGGTCAAATCGGACGGCAGCGGCGTTGAGTTGACCAATGTGAAAATGGCGATGAACCCCTTCGACGAAATTGCCGTCGAAGAGGCCGTTCGCATCAAAGAGCGGG
>WUUC01151573.1_pt1 | contig 18491 bp, 15 predicted proteins | sample 6278441 | NCBI WGS metagenome assembly WUUC01 (sample SAMN13675441, study PRJNA597444) | soil metagenome | isolation source: soil | place: USA: Washington | collected 2017-10 | reverse complement strand
TAACTTGCGCGCCCTTAACCTGACTTCCCGCGCGGATCATCTGCTTCACCGTTTGCTCGGCGATGAACTTTCCCATGCCGTCGTTGATGCGACGACCTGCAAGAATGACCTGCGGCTGGTAGCCCAGCATCTCCGCCTTGTGCGTGAGGTAGTACGGGTCGACGCCGATGCAATGCCCGCCGACCAGCCCAGGACGAAAAGGCAGGAAATTCCACTTTGTGCCAGCGGCAACCAATACTTCGAGCGTATCGATTCCAATCTTGTCGAAGAGAATCGCGAGTTCGTTCATGAGCGCAATATTGAGATCGCGCTGCGTGTTCTCGATGACTTTTGCCGCCTCGGCAACTTTGATCGACGACGCGCGGTGAACGCCTGCCGTGATGACGCTTTCGTACAACCTCGCCACGCGCTCCAGCGTTTCCGCGTCATCGCCGGAGACGACTTTCAGAATCCGGGTGAGCGTATGCTCCTTGTCGCCCGGGTTGATGCGCTCGGGCGAATAGCCGACGTGGAAGTCACGCTTCCATTTCATGCCTGAATTCTTTTCAAGAATCGGAATACAGACTTCCTCGGTTGCACCAGGATAGACAGTTGACTCGTAAACGACCAGCGCGCCGCGCTTCATGTGCTTTCCTACGAAAGCGCTGGCAGAGACAAGCGGCGAAAAGTCGGGTTGATGCGCGGAATCGACCGGCGTCGGCACGGCGACGATGATCGCGTCGGCCTGCGATAGCCGGGATGGATCGGTAGTGACCTGCAGATGATCGGCTTTCCGCAAGTCTTCGGTCGGAACTTCGCCGGTGGGATCGATGTGACGTCGATAATTTCTGATCTTCTCTTCGGAAAGATCAAAGCCGATGGTCGGCATTTTTTTGCCGAACTCGACCGCTAACGGAAGGCCCACATAGCCCAGACCCACGACGGCAACAACAGTCATCACGTCCCCTTTTTCAAGCGAATCGAAGAATGCAAGTCTATCGGCGAGGTCGGAGCCAAGCTAGGGAGAATCCGACTAAATTTCACTGGGAAAGTGAGTCGCTCAGCAATACCGGTTCTCGCAATTCACTACGCGCGCCCATAGATGTCGCCAAAGCGCACGATGTCGTCTTCTTCCAAGTATGATCCTGTCTGAATTTCAATAATCTGGACCGGAATTTTTCCCGGATTTTCGATGCGATGCCGGCTGGTTTTTGGGATGAGCGTAGCCTCATTTTCCGAGAGAAACAGCTCCTTGTCGCCGTTCACGATTTTTGCAGTACCCGCAATGACGACCCAATGCTCGGCGCGATGATGATGCATCTGCATCGACAATTTTTGCCCTGGATTGACGACGAGGCGCTTGGTCTTGTAATTCGGTCCATCCTCGAGAATCGTGTAGCTTCCCCATGGACGATTCACCGTCATGTGCGTTTCGGTTATCGCTGAGCTCTTTTCCCTGACTTTCGCGACTAGCTGCTTCAGATCCTCGGTGCGGCCGCGAGGGCAGATGAGAGTGGCGTCGCGGGTCTGCACCACTACGAGATTTTCGATTCCCATCGTTGCGATCGCGCCATGCTCTGTCCACAGGAGATTATTGCCGCTATCGAGCGCGATAACGTCTCCCTTGACGACGTTGCCACGATCGTCTTTCCCAAGTTGCTGGTAAATCGCCTCCCAGCTGCCCAGATCGTTCCATCCAATATTCACTGGGACAACTGCTGCGCAATTGCAAAGCTCGAGCAGCCCGTAATCGATCGAGATGTTCGGCAGACGCTCGTAGATTTCCCGAGGAGCAGCGTTGACTTCGAGCAAACTTGAAAGGGAGGCGTAGATCTTGGGCTGATGTTTCTGCAACAGTGAAAGGAAAATGTCGGCCTTGAATACAAACATTCCCGCATTCCAGTAGTAATTTCCTTTCGAAATAAATTGTTCCGCGTCAACCGCGTTCGGCTTTTCGACAAACCGCGATACGCGGTTCAAAGGAACGGCATCGTTTGAATCCGAAAGCGGCGCACCCGCCTCGATATAACCGTAACCCGTGGCGGCGTGCGTGGGTTGCATGCCGAAGAGCGCGATGTAGCCAGCTGATGACGCGCGCTCTGCACAGCTCCATGCCGCGTGCAGCATCTCAACGTTCGCAATCGCATGGTCGGACGAAAACACAGCGATCAATGCATCGCTGTCCTGCTTCGCGATTTTCGCTACCGCCCAGGCAATAGCGGGCAACGTGTTGCGTCCGACCGGCTCGGCCAATACGCCGTGTGCGAGCTCCGGATCGACGGCGTGGAGCTGGCCGGCGACCTCGAAGCGATGATCGACATGGGTAACCGTAACGACCTGCGAAGCTTTAACCATCGGAGTCAGCCGTCTCGCTGTCTGCTGCAAGAGCGTTTCGTCCCCATTCAAGCTCAACAGCTGTTTCGGCATCATCGCGCGCGACAGCGGCCATAGCCGTGTTCCGGAACCACCTGCCAGGACCACTGCATAGCGGCGCGATTCAATCTCGGAAATTTGCTGCATCTGAGTATCGGGTGCGGTCATGAGTTTTCCAGGTGCCTTAGGGACTTAAGTTAGGATATGGCTCCCTGCTCAGTCAAACAAGCAGAAACCGCGGTGCGCCTCTCCGTCTTTCTCGTCGTCGCGCTGATGATCGCGTATGGATCGCTATATCCGTTTGCGTTCTCGAGCGCCGACGATGAATCGTGGCGCACGCTCTTCTCCAATTTTAGGTTGTTTACGTCGCGCGGCGATGTGTTGGGAAACTTCCTTTTGTTTATCCCGTTGGGCACGCTTGGAATGCTCGCTTTTCTTCCGGTCATCGGACAAGGCGCGAGCAGCTTCAGCGTCTGTTTAGGTGGCATCGTATTCGCGTTTGCGTTGCAGGTCGCACAGTTGTACCTACCCTCGCGCGACGCCGTTTTGTCTGACGTGATATGGAATGCAATTGGGCTCGTGGCAGGAATCGCCGCTGCACCGCTCGTGCAGCGCGTCGCCGATGCCAAAAATTCACAACCTGCCGTCCCGCTGCTTTTGTTGCTTGCGCTTTGGTTCGCACACGAGCTTGCGCCCCTCCTGCCTTCACTCGATTGGCAGAAAGTCAAGGACGCGATCAAGCCACTGTTCCTTAATCCCCATTTCGACTTTGCAAACTTCGTCGAGCATTTCGCCGGCGCCTTGTTTGCTGGACTTGTGTTATCAGGCATTGTCGGCAACGCCGCGTCATTGCGTGCGCTGATCATCTGCGTACTTTTTGTGCTCGTTGGGAAGATCGTCGTGGTGTCGCAGGCGCTGAGTCTGGCAGCCGTTGGGGGCTTCGCCTTGGCCTGCTTCTCGTGGGAGAAACTCAGATGCTCGCCCGCCTGTGACCACATCATCGCAATCTCGCTGCTGCTTGCAGTCGCGCTTGCGGCGCTCGACCCGCTGACGTTTCGCGTGCCCCCTAGCGACTTCAATTGGCTGCCGTTCGCGGGACAACTTGAGGGCACGATGCTTATCAATCTGGGTGCCTTGCTCCAGAAAGTTTTTTTGTATGCGGCGATCCTCTGGCTGGCTGGCACGTTGGGAATGAGTTTTTGGTTGAGCTCAGCATGTCTCGCCGCGCTGGTGCTTCTATTCGAAACTGCGCAAATGTTCATTCCCGGCCGCACCGCTGACGCTAGCGAAGCATTGTGGGTATTGCTGACGGCTTTGGCGTTGCGAACATTGCCCTCTCGCGCTAAGGCTTCTTTTCGAGCGCCGGGATCCAGCCAGGATTCTTGCCCTCGTGCGCATAAGCGCCCGGAAGGACGGTAGCGCGCGGCACTCCGTTGAAATCCGATCTTGCGTCTTCAAATGCGAAGCTGATCGTATTGGCTTTGAGCTTGCCGGGTCTGGGAGATAGATCGATCTGGCCGATCGCGCCGTAAGGCGCAACGAGATAGTTTTTTGCATCGTCCATGCCGCCGGTGACATTCATCTCCTGACTGCCGCCGATGAGCGGCGTTCGCGCAAACACAACATTCGCGGCTACTTTCTGGACGAATTGTGGATCACGGGCATGGATTGCAATTCCAGTGTCGGCAGATAACACCGTATTGTGAAAAATCGAGACTCTGCGCGGCAGCGCGTGATGTCGCTGAAAAGCAATTGCATCGCCGTAAGAGTTGACGAAGAGATTGTTGAACACGGCGGCATTGCCTTCACCCTGCAGCAAGCGCTCTGTGGGATTCTGATAGAAGAGGTTGCCGTAGATAAGATAGATGTCCTCGCTGCCCGGCCCGGTTGGCGGAAAATGTCCGATGAGAACATTTGGGCGCGCATTCTTGTCGCTGGATGAACCTTCGACTTTGCTGAAAACGTTGTGGCGGATGACCGTCGAACTTGCATCCTGCGGCATGCCGGAAAGCTGAGGACGGACATTCTGATGCTTCACCTGCAGGTTGTAGCCAATCGAATTTTTGATGACGTTGCGTTCAATCAATCCGCCGATAAACGGTGCGCTGCCGTCGCTGTCGCCAAAATACATTCCGGTTCCCGCGCCTTCGATCACATTGCCGCGCACAATCCATCCCCAGGCTGGGCACTTCGTTGAAATTCCAACGTTGCTCTGATCTGCGTCGTGTCCGCGAATGAGCAAGTTTTCGAGGGTGATGTGATGCGCGTATTTGCCTTCTCGCTTCGCCTTGATGGCGTCTACGTTATTCCCCTGTCCGTCGAAAACGAGGTTCTCAATGACGACGTAGCTCGACTGCTCTATGTTGGCTGTGTTGTTGTCAGATCGGCCAATAAAAACGGCGCGCCGGCCATTTGCCGGCCCACTTATCACGATCGGTCGACCCTCTTCACCATTCAAGCCATTAACCGGCAGCCCATCTTCGTAAATCCCGGGTTCGAGCTGAAGCGTTTGCCCGGGCTTCAATCCCTTCAAATGCAAACGATAGGTATTCGGGTTGGCCTTGATCTCCTGCGCAACAGCGAGCGGCGCGAGCAGCAGCGAGATTGCAAACGCGCCTGTAAACGAAAACCGGTTCAAAGCGATTTCCAGTAGAACTTGGAATCGAGTTGGCCCGTCCGCACCAGGTACTCGAGCTGTTTCAATCGAGTGAATGCGCGGAACTCGAACGTTTCTTTCTGCATGTCGATGCGCTCGAACAGCCGTCTTAGTTGCTGCGCGCCTTTCACTGCATCCCAGTCGCACGAGAACCCCGGCAGACGTTCATGAATCTTGTCGAACAGAACGCGATAACTACGGTTGTCTCCGCCGCTCGACCCTAGCGTCACTTCACAGCCGGGAAAAGTTTCACCGACGATTCTCGCGATATCTTTGACCTGATAATTCGCACCATTGTTGCCAACATTGAATGTCTGGTTGTGCACGGCGTCGCGGGGCGCTTCGAGCGAGCACGCAACGGCCTTGCAGATGTCGAGAATATGGACGAGCGGCCGCCACGGCGTGCCATCCGAAATCATCGCGATTTTCTTCACGGTCCACGCTAGACCCGAAAGGTTGTTGAGGACAATGTCGAAGCGGATACGCGGGCTGGCTCCGTACGCAGTCGCGTTCCGGAGAAAGGTTGGGGAAAAGTTATCGTCAGCCATCGCGCCGACGTCGCGCTCAACCAGAACCTTGCACTCGGCGTATGCAGTCTGCGGATTCGACGGCGACTTTTCCGAGAGAAATTCTCCCGAACCTAGTCCGTAAACGCTGCACGAAGACGTGTAAACGAAGCGCTCGATTCGTGCCTTCTTCGCCGCAGTGGCCAGCTTTATCGATCCCATATGGTTGATCGCGAAAGTATTCTCGGGGCTGTTCTGACCGAGCGGATCGTTCGAAAGCTCGGCGAGATGCGCGATTGCGTCGAAGCCCTTCAGATCGTCCGCGGTCACATCACGCACATCCTTGTTGATCGTACGCGGCATAGCAGGAAATTGGTTGGGATCGCTGTAAAGCCATCCATCACGGTAGTAACCTGTATCGAACCCCGTCACCTCGTGCCCGCGCGCGGTGAGGTAGGGTGCAAGCACAGCGCCGATATATCCTTCGGTCCCTGTCACCAAAACTTTCATGTTTGCGTCCTTGTAAAGTGTCAGCCTAGTAAACCGCTACTTCAGGAATCGGCGTCACGAACTTGCCGCCCCATTCACGCACGAAAGCAAGCTGCTGCATGATTTCGTCCTTCAAGTTCCATGGCAGCATCAGGACGTAATCGGGTCGAGTCGCCTTGATCTTGTCGGGGTGCAAGATCGGAATTCGCGTCCCGGGGGTATATCGCCCTTGCTTGTGCGGGCTGCGATCGACCGTGTAATCGACGAAGTCCTGCCGAATACCGCAATAGTTGAGCAGTGTATTACCCTTCCCCGGGGCGCCGTATCCGACGATCGTTTTTCCGCTGCGTTTGGATGCGATCATAAAGTCGAGCAGCTTGCGCTTTGTTTCCTTCACTTTCTCGGTGAATTGGAAATACGTTTCAAGGCGCGTATAACCTTTCTTCAACTCGCGCTGCGTCAGCTCCTTGACGCGCTCAGTTATTTCCCGCTCTCCGGGGTGGCACCCAAATATGCGCAGGCTGCCACCATGCGTCGGCAGTTCCTCAACGTCAAAGAGCGTAATACCGTGCGCAGCGAACACCCTCTGCACCGTATAGAATGAGAAATACGAAAAATGCTCATGGTAAATGGTGTCGAATTGGTTACCTTCGACAAGCCGCATCAAATGCGGGAATTCCATAGTGATGATGCCTTTCGGCTTGAGCACGATTTTCATTCCAGCAACAAAATCGTTGAGCTTGGGTACATGGGCAAGCACATTGTTGCCGAGCAGAACATCGGCGTGCCCGTGTTCGCGGACGATCTCGCGCGCGGACGCTTCGCCAAAGAAACGCACGATCGTAGGAATTCCTTTTTCGATCGCAACCTTCGCGACATTTGCCGCCGGCTCGATGCCGAGCACAGGGACTTTCATCCCCACGAAGTGTTGCAGAAGATAACCGTCGTTGCTCGCGATCTCCATCACCTTGCTACCCGAATCGACGCCGAAGCGCTCCATCATCATTTCGGCATAACGCTTTGCATGCTGCACCCAGCTGTCCGAGTAAGACGAGAAATACGAGTAGTCGGTGAAAATCTCAGAAGGCGCGACGAACTCTCCGAGCTGCACTAGGAAGCACTCGCCGCAGACGTACGCATGCAGCGGATAGAAAGGTTCCATCTGATTCAACTGATGCGGTTCGACGTTCGTGTTACACAGCGGAGACATTCCGAGATCGACAAACGAGTGCTTGAGACCGGCGCTACAGAAGCGGCACCCCGCATGGCTTTGAGTCATCTCGGTTCCTTTTTGCTAAGAAATTTTCGCTTCAACGACGCGGCACCGCGACCGGCAGGCGAACGCCTCCCCCCAGCACGGGCTTCGCTCGAATCTGACGCGGCATGAATTTGCTTTTTTTCGCACGGCTTTGAGGCGCCTCCATAATTCTCAACTCCCTCTGAAGCAGGGCGGTTCCCGCGACATAGAGATACATGAGGTCGAAATATGCGAGGCTGAGGAACGTCCCGCAGACCAGGTAAGCAACCATTCCGATTTGCAGAGCGCACGCGTAGTTGTGAATCCATTTGGCGTCGAGATTGTTCTGCGTTGCGCTTTTCAAACGTTGAAGGTGGAACATCGTGAGCGCGAGCATCGCGACGAAGAGGCAGGAGGCGATGAGCCCATGTTGTCCCAGCATCTGGAACCATATGCTGTGCGCTGCGCGCGCCTCCCGAAACTTCGGATCCTCGATGAGACTGTATTCCGGGTCGGCATAACCAAGCCACCTATACTGATCTGGGGCGCCCTCGAAGTTGAAACCGGCGCCAATGAAAGGCCGATCCTTTGCGATGTTCCAAGCGACGCTCCATGCCTGGAGCCGCTGTAATGCTGAATGATCTCGCTCGTAGGACTGGATCGTTTCGGTTCGGTCGAATAAGTGTTGAGGCACCAAATCCTTGCCGAAAAAAACCAGCGGAACGAGAACAAGCACGATTAGAAATTTTTTGCTGGTGCGCAGAAATATAAGCGGCAGGACGGCAACGAGGCCGAGGAGTGCGCCGCGGGAATACGTGAGCGGGATGGCAATGCACGTTAGACCCGCAGTAATGTATAGCAGGCGGCGGAACCATATTGCTTTCTCTTCGCGCGCGAGGAACACGAGCAGGGGCAAGACCATTGCCATCGCGAGCCCGATCGCGGTGTTGTCCGCAATGAATGTCTCTGCCGGACCCCAGACTCTGTGCAGTCCGCCCGTCGCAAGCGAGAAGATTCCGCCTTTGAAACCGTAGAACCCAATGGACAGAGCGGCCACGATGAGCAGCGCGCGAATTCGCTCGCGGCCAAAAATCAGCATGCCCGTCACGAACGTCATGAGGTAAATTTTTGCAACCTTGTTCCACTGTTCCCATGCGTCTTCCGGCGACCAGGCGAAATAAGACGTCACGGTGTAATAAACCATGAGCAGAACGAGAATTACCATCTCCGCGTTCCAAGGAACGTTTTTTCTATCGCGCGTAAGAAAAAGCCCGGCAAGCGTCGCAACACCGACCAGCTGCGCGAAATGCATATGCTGCGCGAAACCCCAAGTCAGCTTGTGAGGATTCATGAGTCCCAACCAGACCCATACGAGCACGCCGATCCACGGCCGAATGAAGCATGCGGGAAGCGCCGCGAAAACGATCAGCGTCAAAAGCGCATCACGCACTGCGTCTTTCTTTCCGCAGTAAGCTCATGCCGAGCATCGTCATTTCCCGCCACATCACGCGTTTTTTCCACCAGATGAAGCGCATCAGGAACGCGAAGAGTTTCAGTTTTTCGCCCCAATCGAGTGGAGTGGAAAAAACCACCCGCAGATATTCGAGCACATGACGCGAGGCGATCACTGCCAGACGCTCCCCGCCTGTCAGCTCGCCGGGTGCATAGTATTGGCGCATCCTCTCCATGGTTGGCGCATAAGTAAACGCATCGGGATGCGTGCGGCGGAAAAAAAGACGCTCCGGCACTTCACGAAAGCGCCCGTACAACGCCAAATGCTCCATAAGAACGTTGTCGGAGCCCGTGTAGTTCTCGACAACTTTGGTCTTGCGCAAGATATCAGAGCGGATGAGTCCATACAGCGTGTTGTTGCGCGCGTCCTGAACGAACTTTTGCTTGAATCGTTCCACCGCGCTCGGTTGAGGCAATTCCTGCGCGTCTTTTGACTGCTCGATTACTACCCCTCGCTCGTCGATGACGCTGACCTTTGCGCAGCATAAGACCGCGCCCGGGTCGGAATCGAGCACCGCCTTGCATTTTTCGAGATACGTAGACGCAAAGTAATCGTCGACGGAGTTCCATTGAAAGTACGCGCCTTGCGCGAGCGTGAACACGTGATGAAAATTTCCGTTTGCGCCAATGTTGTTCGCGTGCCTGAAATAGCGGATGCGCGGATCTCGCCGTGCATATTCCTCACAGATCGCCGGCGTCGAGTCAGTGGAGGCGTTGTCGCAGATGACGATTTCGAAATCGCTGAAGGTTTGCTGGAGCAGCGCGTCGATCGCGATTCTCAGATACTTCTCTCCGTTGTATACGGGAACTCCGACGCTGATCGACGGCGACTTGATGGAATCGGCGCGTGCAGAACCTCTCATACCTGCCCCTTTAATCTGCTAATGACGATATTTCCGCGTTCCGAGGCGGAATATCCGCGAATTTGAAGCTGGAACGCACCCCGAGGGGCAATTCCCGCCCGGTTAAGATGCGCGCGAGACGGTCAGCAAGTCCCGTTCCCAAAACGAGCGACGCATTCTACCTGCGAGCTATAGGCTTGGCACGCCTGAACGACCGGGAAAGCGACTAACTAAGCCAAAACGAGAGGGGATGTGGGGCTCCAATCCCTCTAACGGAGGAGATGGTTCAAGGGAGGGAGCCCACGGGGAACATCTTTCTTAAGCGTCTGCGACTACTCCTGCGGCGTCATGCACGGCTCGGGAGTTCTACAAAGGCCACAATCTCGTGCAGGATTTCGGCCGGACATTTCCTTTCGTCGCCCATTTCAGGAACCGTAAAACAGCAGCGCCATTTCAACATCCACAAACCATGCTGCGCTCCGGCATCGCCAACTCTTTATTGCGGCTGACGTGAGAAGAGAAGAGGTTTTAAGGATTATTCGGGCGAAGTGAGTCCTTCACGCACCGCGTATTTCGTCAGTTCAGCGACGCTGTGGAGATCGAGCTTCTTCATGATGTTGCGGCGATGTACCTCTACCGTGGCGGGCGCGATGTGGAGGTGGCGCGCGATCTCTGGTGAAGAGTAACCTTCGGAAAGGAGCTGGATCACTTCGCGCTCCCGCTGCGTGAGCGCAAAAGCTGCCGAATGGTCGCTGGGATAGACGCGGCCCACGTAGCCTTCGACCACAGTCCCCGCCACATCCGGGCTCAAGTATTGCCGGTTGCGCGCGGCTGCATTGACTGCCCGGCACAGCTCTTCGCCCGCCTCTTCCTTAAGCACGTACCCGTACGCTCCGGATTCAAGCATTTCGAGGACATAGCGTTTGTCTGAGTAAGTCGAAAGCGCGATGACTTTTACGTCAGGATACTGGGCGACGATGCGGCGAGTCGTTTCGATGCCATTGAGCTCGCGCATACCGATATCCATGATCACGACGTCGGGAGAGACCTCTCCGGTCATCCGAATCGCAGTCCGCCCATCTCCTGCTTCCCCGACTACTTCGAACTCGGGCTTTTTCTCGAGCAGCACCCGCAAGCCTTCCCGCATGACCTTGTGATCGTCAACCAGCAGCAGCCTTATCGTCATATGCCCCCCGTTGCTCTATCTCGCCTCGTCGCTTAAGTTGCCTCGCTTCTCGCGATGAGGCTTCAGCCAGATTCTAAAGTTTCACTTGGTGCAATAATACGCCGACCAAACCGCCCGTGCCCAAGAGTCTTTTCTATGCGATCCCGCTCGCTGCGGCGACGGTGGCGTTTGCTCCACCGGCCGGAAAATATATTCCAGCGACAGGAGAGATCGCGGTCGCGTTTACTCCTGGAGACGCTGCCGACAATCTGGTCGTGCAGACGATCCGAGGCGCAAAGCGGCAGATTCTGGTGCAGGCGTTCAGCTTCACGCATCGGGAGATCGCATCCGAGCTTATCCGCGCACAGCGGCGTGGCGTTGAAGTCATCGTCATCGCCGATCCGCAACAAAGCGAAAAGATTCCGACCAGCGTGATCGGAGCTCTCGCAGCCGCAAAGATGTCGGTCTTCATGGACCATGAGCACGTCTCGGCGCACAACAAAATCATGATCGTCGATTCGTCGCTCCCCACGTGCGCTGTCGTGACAGGCAGCTACAACTTTACCCATGCGGCGCAGTCCAAGAACGCAGAGAACCTTCTGGTGCTCAAAGGGAACAGACCGGTTTGCGAAGCGTATGAAAAGAATTGGCGGCGGCACCGGCAGCATTCAATTCACTTCAGGGTTTTACCGGCGCTCCCAGCAAACGTGAACCCTTGAGTCTCGAACGATTCCAACGTGGCTCATGTTCCGGTAACATTGCCACTCTCGCGCTCGAAACACCCTCTTAATTAAAAAGGAAAATTGATGTCCTGGACGGGCTTGATCGATCTCCCCTGGTGGGGTTACATACTCGTCGTACTGGTGCTGACGCATATCACCATCGCGTCGGTCACGATTTTTTTGCATCGCTGTCAAGCGCACCGAGCGCTGGATCTGCACCCCCTCGTCAGCCATTTCTTTCGCTTCTGGCTCTGGCTCACGACCGGAATGGTGACCAAAGCCTGGGCCGCGATTCATCGCAAGCACCACGCCAAGGTTGAAACGACCGACGACCCGCATAGCCCGCAGATCGTCGGGCTGCGCAAAGTGCTGTTCGAAGGGACCGAGCTTTACAAGGCCGAGGCGAGAAACCAGGAGACGCTTGAGAAATACGGGCACGGCACTCCCGACGACTGGATCGAGCGTAAGTTGTATTCGCGCCACAGCATCCTCGGTATCAGCCTCATGTTCGTCATCAACGTCGTCATCTTTGGTCCCATCGGGATTTCAATGTGGGCTGTACAGATGCTGTGGATCCCGTTTTTTGCGGCGGGAGTGATCAACGGCGTGGGGCACTTTTGGGGATATCGCAATTTCCATATCGACAACGACGCCAGTACCAACATCATTCCTTGGGGAATTTTGATAGGGGGCGAGGAGCTTCACAATAACCACCACGCTTACGCGTCGTCGGCCAAGCTTTCGAATCGCTGGTACGAGTTCGACATTGGCTGGCTCTATATCCGCGCCATGCAGGTCCTCAAGCTCGCCAATGTCAAGAAAGTCGCGCCCAAGCTCAAGGTCAATCCGGGGAAAACGCACTGCGATGCCGAAACCTTGCAGGCGATTCTGACTCATCGCTACGCAGTGATGGCGAGGTTTGCCAAGAGCATGAGATCGACATGCTACGCCGAAGTGGCCCGGCTGCGGGATCGTGCCGGCCCCGCGCTGCACGATGTTGCAACGATGAAGGCGATCAAGCGTTGGCTGCGCCGTGACGCAAGAGGATTGCGCGCGCACGAGCGCGCGAGATTGAATGAAGCGCTCGAGGGAAGCAAGGTGTTGAACACCGTGTACACGATGCGCCAGGAGCTGGCCGCGTTGTGGGGACGCGGCAGTGCGACCCGCGCGGAACTCGTACGTCAGCTCGAGGATTGGTGCTCACGAGCTGAGGCAAGCGGAATAATTCCGCTTGTGGAATTTTCGAGACGGCTTCGTTGTTACGGGTGAACGCGCTTGAGCAGCTTGAAAAACCCGCCGGCGGCGGGTTTTTTATGCGCTCGCCCGGCGGGCGCGCAGGTATTCCACGACGCCCGGCATAATCGAGAGAACAATGATGCCGATGATCACGATCCCGTAATTATCCTTGACGATAGGAATGTTGCCGAAGAAGTAGCCAAGATATACGAGCGAAGTGATCCACAAAACTCCGCCTAGGATATCGAAGCCAAGGAATCGCGGGTAGAACATCGTGCCTACTCCGGCTACGAAAGGAGTGAACGTACGGACGATCGGAACAAAGCGGGCGATGATGATCGTTTTGACGCCATGCTTCTCGAAAAACCGATGAGTCTGGTCGAGATACTCGCGCTTGAGAAAGCGCGATTTCGCCCGTAGCATGCGAGCCCCAGCGATTCGGCCAATCCAGTAGTTGATATTGTCACCGCTGATCGCCGCAATGATCAGCAGCAGCACGAGGCCATGGACGTCCATTGCTCCTGTAGCCGCCAGCGTGCCGGCGACGAACAAGAGCGAATCTCCGGGAAGAAAAGGCGTGACCACGAGCCCCGTCTCGCAAAAAATAATCAGGAATAGGATCAGGTAAATCCATTCTCCATGCGCATCGATCAGCGCCGAAAGATGCCGATCGAGATGAAGGACGATATCGATGAGCTGGCCAATGAGCTCCATTCGCGCGCCTTATCCAAGATAAGTACAGATGTCGACTGCCGCGACGGCCCTGCAGCGCATACATCGCTATGCGCTTTTCAGTGTTAGCGCGGGGCTGTTGTTCTGGCGGAGCCCGCAGCCTAGACCTGCGCGCCCTCGCTTCTCTTTTCCGGCTTTATGAAGTCTTCGCGCGACACGCCAAGCCACATCACGATCGGGCTCGCAACCAGCACCGACGAATAAATGCCGAACAGAATTCCGATGGTGAGAGCAAGCGCGAAGTAGTGGAGCGTCTCACCGCCGAAAAGCAGCATCGATGTGACCATCAGCTGCGTACAGCCATGTGTGATGATCGTTCGCGACATCGTCCGCGTGATCGCATTGTCGATGATTTCCGGAACGCTTGCCCGGCGCATCTTGCGGAAGTTCTCGCGGATCCGGTCGAAGACGACGACCGACTCGTTCACCGAATAACCAAGGATCGCAAGCACCGCTGCGAGCACCGAAAGCGAAAATTCCCACTGGAAGAACGCGAAAAAGCCAAGAATGATCACAACGTCGTGCAGGTTGGCGATGATTGCCGCGACCGCGAAACGCCATTCGAAGCGCATCGCAAGATACGCGACGATGCCGATCGAAACAAGCAGCAGCGCGAGCGATCCGTCGGCGACCAGTTCCTCGCCCACCTGCGGTCCGACGAATTCGACTCGGCGCATCTCGACCGAAGCATCATCTTTTCGCAGCGCGTCCAGCACCTGCTGCGAGAGCTGCGCGCTCGTGGCGTCCTCTTCGAGCGGCAGACGGATCAGCACGTCGCGCGAGGTGCCGAAGTTCTGCACGCTCGCATCGCTGAAGTCCAACGCTGCGAGCGTTTCCCGAATTTTCGGCAATTCGGCGGGCCGCTGGTAACTCACTTCCATCACCGTCCCCCCGGTGAAATCGACTCCGAAATTGAGCCCGCGGGTCGCAAGAAAAATGACAGCCAGAATGAATGTGACGATGGAAATGACATTGAACGTCAATGCATGACGCATGAACGGAATGTCTTTTCGGATTCTGAAGAATTCCATTACGTTCTTTGCCCTTCAGCTCGTTTATGCCACTCGATATTGCCGATTGCCAGCTTGCTCAGCTTTCGCTCTCGCCCGTACCAGAGGTTGACCATTGCTCGCGAAACCATCACCGCGCTGAACATCGAAGTAAGAATTCCAAGGCACAGCACAACCGCAAATCCGCGTACCGGTCCCGATCCGAAGAGAAAAAGCGCGATTCCGGCGATCAACGTGGTGATATTTGAATCGAGAATCGTGCCGAAAGCCCGCTCGTATCCGGCATGGATTGCGGCCTGCGGCGAGTTGCCGTTGCGGAGTTCCTCGCGAATTCGCTCGTTGATAAGCACGTTCGCGTCGATCGCCATACCGAGGGTGAGCGCGATTCCGGCCATTCCAGGAAGCGTCAGCGTCGCCTGCAGCATCGAAAGAATCCCCACCAGAAAAAGCAGGTTCGTCGCGAGCGCGAGTACCGAAATGACACCGAAGGCAAGGTAGTAAAAAATCATGAACGCGGAGATCGCGGCAAAACCCCAGAGCGTCGAGTTGAAGCCCTTCTCGATATTTTCCGCGCCGAGGCTCGGTCCGACGGTCCGCTCCTCGATAATTTCCATTGGCGCTGCGAGCGCACCCGCACGCAGCAGCAACGCAACATCGCGCGCCTCCTCGGTCGTCATGCGGCCGCTGATCTGCACGCGACCTCCCGGTATCTCCTGCCGGATGACGGGCGCAGTTACGACTTCCGCCTGCCCTTTTTCGATGAGCAGGATCGCCATCCGTTTGCCGACGTTCTCGCGCGTCACCTGCTGGAAGATTCGCGCGCCGGCCCCGTCGAGAGTGATATGGACCGCGGGCTCGCCGGTCTGTGCGTCGAACCCCGGCTGCGCATCGTTGATTCGATCCCCGGTCAGCACGACGTTCTTCTTGACTAGCACCGGCGTGCCATTGCGCTCCAGATAATATTCGGTGCCGACCGGCGGCCGGCCTTCGGCGGCCGCCTGCAGAGACGCGGCATCGCTGTGCTCTTCGTCGACCAAGCGGACTTCCAAGGTTGCGGTGCGTCCCAGTATCGTCTTCGCCCGGCCGGGATCCTGGACTCCGGGAAGCTGAACGACGACCCGGTCGCTCCCTTGTTGCTGGATGATGGGTTCGGCGACTCCCAGCTCGTTGACGCGATTACGCAACGTCGTGATGTTCTGCTGGAGAGACAATTCCTGGATGCGCTGCTGCGCCTCCGGCTTCAATGTCGCAATCAGTGATGTTTCCGCGCCATCGTGCTCGCGCAACGACAGCTCGGTCATTTCCCGTTCGATCTCCGCTTGCGCGCGTTTGCGCGCATCTGCGTCGCGGAACTTGATCTGAATCGTCTGTCCCTCGCGAGAGATACCGGCGTGCTGAATTTTTTTCTCACGCAGCAAAGTGCGAATGTCTCCGGTGTAGCGCTCGACGGCTTTCGCGAGTGCAGCTTTCATGTCGACCTGCATCAGGAAATGAACGCCACCCCGTAAATCGAGACCGAGATACATCGGAAGCGCGCCGATCGCCGACAGGAACTGCGGTGAACCCGGGAGCAGGTTGAGCGCGACGACGTAGCTCTCTCCAAGCTCGGATTGCAGGAGGTCTTTCGCTTTGAGCTGGCTGTCGGTGTCCGGGAAGCGAACTCTTACTCCGTTCTCATCGAGGGCGAGTCCTTCGTGCTCGATGTTCGCTTTGCCGAGTATTCCTTCTACGCGGGCGAGAAGTGCGCTGTCTGCTTTGAGGACGGTGCGGCCGGGGGAGATCTGGACCGCTGGAGATTCGCCGAAAAAATTCGGAATCGTATAAACGAAACCGAGAATGAGCGCGACCGCAATGATGATGTACTTCCAAAGCGGATAACGGTTCATACTTCAGCGATTGACGAGCGAATCTCGAAAACGGAGTACACGATCGGCTTGCCGTGCCCGCTCCTCGCTTTTGGTTCGCTCACAGGCTTTTGATCGTGCCCTTCGGCAGAACCGACTGGATCGCAGGCTTCTGCACTTGTATCTCGACGTTGCTCGCGATCTCGAGTGAAACGTATTGATCGCCGATTCTTGTGATGCGCCCGAGCGCTCCCCCCGCTGTGACGACCTCATCGCCCTTTTGCAAGTGGTCGAGCATAGTGCGGTGCTCCTTCGCGCGCTTGGTCTGCGGACGAATCAGCAGAAAGTACAGCAGTACGAACATCAGAATGATCGGCAGCAAACCGACCAGGTCCATCCCGCCTCCGCCAGGCACCGCCTGCGCGTAGGCGTCTCGTATTACATCGAATTGCATCGGCACCGTTTTTGAAAAGGCGCATTCTAGCACGCACGTTGTTGCTGCTCGTGAAACGACTCGACGTAGCGCGAGAGCGTTTTGCGGTGGATTGCTTCGCGGATTCCATGCATCAGTTCCTGGTAATAGAAGAGGTTGTGGAACGTATTCGCCCGCGCGCCAAGAATTTCGTTGGTGCGCTGTAGATGGTGCAGATACGCCCGCGAGAACTGCCTGCAGGTCGAGCATTCGCATTCTTCATCGATCGGGCGAAGGTCTCGCCGATATTGAGCGTTGCGTAGCTTCAGAATCCCTCGCCGCGTGTATACCCAGCCATTGCGAGCATTGCGCGTAGGGAGCACGCAGTCAAAAAGATCGATTCCGTTCACGACCGCATGCAGCAGATCTTCCGGTGTTCCGACTCCCATGAGATACCTAGGCTGCGCGGCAGGCAGTTTCGGCGCGATGAAGTGCAACACGCGTTCTCGCTCGGCTTTGGACTCGCCTACCGATAGTCCGCCGATCGCATAGCCGTCGAATCCGATTTCGAGGAGGCGCGCGAGCGATTCCGCTCGCAATGCTTCGTACACCCCGCCTTGCACGATCGCGAACAACGCATTATCGCGATCGAATGAATCCCGCGAACGTCGCGCCCATCGCATGCTGAGCTCCATGGAATCGCGCGCTTCCGACTCGCTCGCGGGATAAGCAGTGCATTCATCAAGCACCATTGCGACGTCGCTGTTAAAGACGCCTTGCAGTTCCATCGCAAGCTCGGGAGTAAGGAAACGAGACGAACCGTCGATGGGCGAGGCAAACGCGATGCCTTCTTCGGTGATCCTTCGGAGCTTGCCGAGGCTCCACACCTGAAACCCTCCGGAATCGGTAAGGATTGGACCTTCCCATCCCATGAAGCGGTGCAAACCTTCGTGTGCGGAAATCACTTCCAATCCCGGGCGCAGCCAGAGATGAAAAGTGTTTCCGAGCACAATTTCGCTTCCGACGTCGCGCAGTTCCTGCGGAGTCATTGCCTTGACTGCTCCGTAGGTGCCAACCGGCATGAAGGCTGGAGTGTTGACCACACCGTGGCGCAGCGTCAAAACGCCCCGGCGGGCACGCCCGTCGCTGTCGAGAACGGTGAATTTCACTTCGTTCGGCGGTAAAAGTTGAGCGCGGACGGATACTAACAGAGGTATAGGCGCCGCCCACGGAGAACTAACAACGCTCGCGCTCGATCAGCATTGCATCGCCGTAGCTGAAAAATCGATAACGCTTGTCGATCGCATGTCGATACGCACGGCGGATGTTTTCGATGCCGCCGAACGCAGATACAAGGATCAAAAGCGTGCTCCGGGGAAGATGAAAATTTGTGATGAGCAGATCCACGATGCGGAAGCGGAAGCCGGGAACGATGAAGAGGTCTGTCTCCCCCTCTGCCGGCTCAAGCCTACCGCTCTGCGCGGCCGCTTCCAGCGCCCTCAGGCTTGTTGTGCCCACCGCAATAGTTCGCCCCTCTTGGGATTTGGAGCGTTCGATTGCCATGACCGTCGATTTCGGAATCTGGAATCGCTCGCGGTGCATGCGATGCAGCGAGATATCTTCGTTGCGCACAGGCTGAAACGTTGCCGCGCCAACATGCAGAGTGAGCCGGACAAGCGCAATGCCTCGCGCGCCCAATTCGTCGAGGATCTTCTGGTCGAAATGCAATCCCGCGGTGGGAGCCGCTACCGCTCCGGGATGCTGCGCGTAAACCGT
>WUUC01047023.1_pt1 | contig 18499 bp, 15 predicted proteins | sample 6278441 | NCBI WGS metagenome assembly WUUC01 (sample SAMN13675441, study PRJNA597444) | soil metagenome | isolation source: soil | place: USA: Washington | collected 2017-10 | reverse complement strand
GCCACGAAATCCGCACACCCATGAACGGCGTCATCGGCATGACCGGCCTCCTCCTCGACACCAAACTCGATGAGGAGCAACGCCAGTTCGCCGACACCGTCCGCAAGTCCGCCGAAGCCCTCCTGGGCATCATCAACGACATTCTCGACTTCTCCAAAATCGAAGCTGGCAAACTCGAACTCGAGCGCACCCATTTCAAACTCCGCGACGCCGTCGAAGATGTCGTCGAGCTCCTCGCCGAAGCCGCCACGCGCAAGCGCATCGAGCTCGCGTGCTGGATCGACGACGACGTTCCCCTCGACGCCCTCGGCGACCCCGGCCGCATCCGCCAGATCCTCCTCAACCTCGCCGGCAACGCCATCAAGTTCACCGAACAAGGCGAAGTCTTCGTCAAGATGTCGCGCGAACCTGCCACCGATGGGCCTCTGCAGCTTCGCGTCGAGGTCCGCGACACCGGCATCGGCATGACACCGGAAGCCGCCGGCCGGCTCTTCCAATCTTTCACCCAGGTCGACGGCTCCGTAACACGCCGCTTCGGCGGCACCGGCCTCGGCCTCGCCATCTCGCGCCAGCTCGTCGAGCTCATGGGCGGCCGTATGGGCGTCGAAAGTACCCCCGGGGTCGGCTCCACCTTTTGGTTCACCCTCGCTCTCGCGGAATGTTCGCAAACCACGCCGTCGCCCTTCGAATCCGTGCCCGCTTTCCCCAGCCGCCGCGTGCTGATCGTCGACGATCACGAAACCAACCGCCTCATCCTTACCCGCATCCTTCGGCAATGGCAGGTGACCGCGGAAGAAGCCCGCGACGGCTACTCCGCTCTCGAGCGCCTCCGCCATGCCGTGCGCGAGAACAACCCTTTCGATCTCGCCATCCTCGATTTTCACATGCCCGGGATGGACGGCCTCGAGCTCGCCGCCGCCATCCGGGCCGACACCTCCATCGCGGCGACGCCGATGATGCTCCTTAGCTCCGCGCTCATGCGCGACCAGCGCACACTGATCGAAACTAATAATTTCGTCTCCGTATCCCAAAAACCGATTCGCAAAGCCTCCCTGCTTCGGAGCCTCGAACGCACCTGGGCCGAGCCGCCCATCCCGGCGCCTTCCCCAAACTCGACCGCGTCTTCGCCGGCCGCACCACCTGCCCACGCCCCGCGCAAAACCGCTCGCATCCTCATCGCCGAGGATAACGCCGTGAACCAGACGCTCGCCCGTCGCATGGTCGAGAAACTGGGCCACCGAGCCGACGTCGTCGCCAACGGCCGCAAGGCACTCGAAGCCCTCGCGACCACCACCTACGACCTCGTACTCATGGACTGCCACATGCCCGAACTCGACGGTTACGCCGCGACCATGGAACTCCGGCGCCGCGAAGAAACCGGCTCTCGCATCCCCGTCATCGCACTCACCGCAAACGTTGTCGCCGGCGAACGCGAACACTGCCTCGCCGTCGGCATGGACGACTATCTTTCGAAGCCCGTGAAGTTCGCCGACCTCGCTGCCACCATCGAGCGTTGGCTCACGCGATCGCTGTAATCAGCGCGCATGGGGCGAACCCCGGGGACGCACACTCATCAGGCCTTTCCCTGATCGTCGTGCGGAAAAAATCTCTGGCACTCCCCGCCCGTCTGGTTGTCCTGAGCGCTGGTCGCACACGCGAGCCCGGCGACGCATCCCGTTGCCGTGGTGCGTTTTCTTTTCGCTCCGTGTGCGCGGCCGGTCGGGGCGTTCGCTACGCGTGGACGCCGTCACGGTGCGTTTCGCCGTGTAGTTCAAAAACTCCGACGTCCGCCTTTTAGGCCGGGCGTCACTCACGCCATACTCATGATCCAGTTCTGCCTCGATTCTCCCCTGCCTCGCATCGGCATGGTCTCCACCCACGGCTACGTGGCCGCCACCCCACCACTCGGCGCGGCCGACACCGGCGGCCAGGTCGTCTACGTCATCGAGCTGTCCAAAAAACTCGCCCAGCTCGGCTTCGAAGTCGACATCTGGACCCGCCAGTTCGAGGACCAACCCCAGTTCGACATCGTCAACGAGCGCGTCCGTGTCGTCCGCATTCCGTGCGGCGGGAAAAAATTCGTCGGCAAAGAATACCTCGTCGATCACCTCAACGAATGGTCCGAAAACGCCCTGCGCTTCATCAACAAGCACGGGCTCAAATACCATTTCTTCAACAGCCACTACTGGGACGCCGGCTACGCGACGCAACGTCTCGCCGAAGCCCTCGACGTCCCCCATATCCACACGCCGCACTCGCTCGGCCTGTGGAAAAAGCAGCTGATGGAAAAAGATTTTCCCGACGATGCCGCCAACTTCGAAAAGAAGTACAACTTCACGGAGCGCATTCGCCAAGAAACACTCCTCTATCGCTCGTGCGACGCCGTCATCGCCACCACGCCGCCGCAGCTCGATATGATCACGGCCGACTACGGAACCGTGACCGAAAATGCCCACATGATTCCGCCAGGCTACGACGATAACCGCTTCTACCCCATCAGCGCCGCCTCCCGAAAATCCATCCGTCAGCGCCTCGGCTTCGAAGGCAGCGTCGTCCTCGCCCTCGGCCGCCTCGCGCGCAACAAAGGCTACGATCTGCTCATTGATTCGTTCTGCCTCGTCGTCCAACGCATCCCCGACGCCGTGCTTCACCTCGCCGTCGGCGGCGAAAAACTAAACACCAACGAGCAAACCATCCTCGACGAGCTCAAGACTCAGGTCGTCCGACTCGGCCTCGAGAACAAAGTCCGTTTCGGCGGCTTCATCTCCGAGGCCGACCTGCCCGATTACTACCGCGCTGCCGACATCTTTGTCCTGAGCAGCCGCTACGAACCGTTCGGCATGACTGCCATCGAAGCGATGGCCTGCGGCGCGCCCACCGTCGTCACGATCCAAGGCGGCCTCTTCCGCGCCATCTCGTTTGGTCGCCACGCACTCTACGGCGATCCCTTCGATCGCGAGGACCTCGGCATTATGATCGTGAAACCGCTCAAGCATCCCCGCCTCGCCGCGCGACTCTCGCGCATGGGCGCGCACAAAGCCCGCAGCTTGTTCACCTGGACCGGTATCGCCCAACAACTCATCAGCCTCGTCGAAGAACGCGCCTCCGCCGCCGCCTTCACCGACACCGAATGGGATGAACCCTGGAACGACGGCGACTGACCTCCTCTCAGCACATAACCCAACGTGACCGAATGTCGCCGCGCTCCTGAGAGCATTTCAAATAAAACAATGACTGTTTGTCCGCCGTTTCCGCGACGATTTCCGCTCACGCCGGGCCGGGTTTCCTGGGGAGCACACGCGGCCGCGTGCGGTGTCCGGCGGCCCGCCGGATGCGGCTCGGAAGGCGACAACTTAATTTGAACCGCTCTAAAGCCTGGCCTCTCTCACGCAATGGAGCGCTAAAGTAAATTATTGAGAGCCCCATCCCGCTCAGCCTCGAAACCGCCCCCTCACGACGCCGCCTCACTTCGCGCTCTTAAGCCTCAACTCTCAGCTCTCACCTTTCCCCAACTTCCTATGAGCGACCAACGCCCCATCAAACTCTTCAGCACGGATCTCGACGGCACTCTGCTCGGCAATCCCGAAGCCGCTCTCCGCTTCAGCACTGCGTGGGCCAGTCTGCTCCCCGACTCCCGTCCACTCCTCGTCTATAACAGCGGCCGCCTGATTGAAGACACCCAGCGCCTCATCGAAAAAGGCGAACTCCCCGTCCCCGACTACATCGTCGGTGGCGTCGGCACGCAGATCTACAACGTCCGCGGCAAACGCCTGCTCGACGAATTTACCGCCGTCCTTTCTCCCGGCTGGGACCTTGAGAAAGTGACGACGATCGCCGCGGCCATCCCCGGCATCCGCCCGCAACCCGCCGAATTCCAACACGCCTTCAAATCCAGTTGGTTTCTCGAGGTCGCCACCCCCATCCAGCTTCAGACACTCGAACAGCAACTCGCCGCCGCCAGTTTGGAGACCTGCGTAGTGTATTCGAGCAGCCGCGACCTCGATGTCATCCCGCGTCACGCTAACAAAGGCGGCGCGCTCGCCTGGCTCTGTTCGCGCCTCGGCGTCGCCACCGACGAAGTCCTCGTCGCCGGCGATACGGGTAACGACGCCAGCATGTTCCGCCTACCCGGCGTCCGCGGTATCATCGTCCAGAACGCCCACCCTGAACTGTTCACCGCCACCGTCGACATTCCCGTCTACACATCCGGCCTCGTCCTCGCCGACGGCGTGCTCGAAGGTCTGCGCCACTACGGCGTCATTTCCCGCGCGCCCTCCGCCGGCCAGAGCGGCATCTCCGCGGAGAAAATGTCCGCGCCATTTCGACTGCTTTTCACCGGCACCCAGCTCGGCTCGCTCACCGATGAAGAGAAAAAACTCATCCACACCGGCTACGAACAAGCGCTCCTCGCCCTGCGCAAAAACATCACCCCACTCGGTTTTTCCGCCTGCTCGCTCACCGACAACGCCGTCACCGGCACCGATGTGAACTACCGCTCCGTCTGGGCCCGCGACGGCTCCATCACGCTGATCTATACGCTCGATCTCGACGACGCCGATATCCGTGCCGCTCAAAAAGCCACGCTCGAAACCCTCCTCGCCGCCGCCTCCCCCTCCGGCCAGATCCCCGCCAACATACGCATCGACACAGGAGAGCCCGACTACGGCGGCGTCGGCAACATCTGCTCCATCGACAGCGGACTCTGGGTCATCATCGCCGTCTACAATTACGTCAATAAGACCAACGACCTCGACTTTCTCCGCAGACACGCCGAGCGCCTCCAGATCGCGATGAACTGGCTCAGCGCTCACGATAGTAACAACGATGGCCTGCTGGAGATTCCCGAAGCCGGCGACTGGACCGATCTTTTCGGCCGCAGCTACAACGTCCTCTACGACGAAGTCCTCTGGTACCGCACCAACGTCTGCTTCGGCCGCCTCCTCGAATTTCTTGGCCAGTTCGGCCGTGCCGCCGATTATCTTCGCTGGTCGCAAAAAGTACGTGCCCGCGTTCTCGATACATTCTGGCCCACCACGCACGTCTCCGACCCCAAGGCCCCGCCCGCCAATCGCTTCGCCGACCGCCAATTCGGCCTGGGCGACACACAGTACCTGCTCGCCGAGATCACCCCTTTTTCCTTCAACTGGCGGTGCGATGTCTACGGCAACGTCCTCGCCTTCCTCATGCATGTGCTCGATGTCGACCGCGCCCGCACCGCCTTCCGCTTCATGTGGGGCGTCGGCGTGAACAATCCCTGGCCAGTCTCCAACCTCTATCCTGTGGTCCAAGCCGGCGACCCCGACTGGCGCTCTTATTACACCGTCAATCTCCTCAACCTTCCCAATCACTATCACAATGGCGGCATTTGGCCGTTCGTCGGCGGCATGTGGGTTCGCTTCATTCACCAACTCGGCTTCCATGAGGTGGCCTGCCGTGAACTTCTCCAACTCGCACGGCTCAACAAACTCGGGCGGGACCAAGATTGGGAGTTCAACGAATGGGCCCACGGCATCACCGGCCGGCCGATGGGCAAAGCTTTCCAAGCCTGGTCCGCCGCCTCCTACATCAAAGCGTGCCACGAACTCGAAGCCGCCCCCGGCCTCGGCCCGCTAGACTAGAGCGGTTTAACGAATTTTGTAGCCGCGTCACTTAAGACGCGGAAGGGATGTACCGAGGTGTTTCCGCGTCTTAAGTGACGCGGCTATCGCTACAGTTTTAATGAAAGTGCTCTCGCGCCCCTCGTTAGGGCATTCAAATAAAACCATGGCCATTTGTCTGCGCCGTTTGCGCGACGATTTTCGCTCACGCCGGGCCGGGTTTGCGGGGAGCACACAATGGCCCGCGTGTGGTGTCCGGCGGCCCCGCCGGACACGGCTCGTCGCCCTCATTCCGCCTGAAACACACTCTTCAGATACTTCACGTTCGCCGTGAAATTCCACCTCACGTCCGTCGGCCGGCTCGCATCCCGCGAACGCTCCACCACCAACCAACCGCGCCAGCCCATCTGATCGAGGCTCGCTTTCACCTTCGTCAAATCGAGCCGTGAATTATTCTCCAGCCACACGCCATCGTCGTCGGTCGCGTGGATTTGGCAGATCCGATCCTTTCCCAACGTCCGTAACTCCGCAGACAGATCACGGCCGTTTTTCAAAGCGTTGGAAAAATTGAAATAACTCTTCACCGCGTCCGAACCCACGTCGTCGAGCAGCGCCGCTTCTCCGGCCGCATCGAGCGCCGTCTCCAGCCCGATCGTCACACCCGCTTTCTCGGCTAGCGGCGCGATCGCCTTCAACCGCTCCACGATCCGCGGCCTCAGCTCTGGATGCTTCACGAGATCACCTTGGACGCCCAGCGGCAGGAAAACCACGTTCACATCCAAAGCCTGCGCCGTTTCGATAGCGTCGTTCACCATCCGCTCATAGGTCGGCCGTGTCGCGAACGACTGCGCATAAAACCCAGTCATCGCCACCGAGCAAAATTCAAGTCCCAGCGCCTTCGCTTGCTCCACGAATTGCCTGCGCACCGCGTCGTCGGCCAATTTGCTATCGGACGTCTCCAGCTGCCCGAGGCCGCCCATATCGATCTCCAGCCCATCTGCGCCGAGCTCTTTCGCGAGGGGCAGCGCGCTGAGCTTTTGCCGCTTCAAAATCATCAAATCCACGATGGCGATCTTGTAACGCTGCGCCACCGCAAGCGTTTCCCGCGTCGCTATCCTCGCCTGAGTTGACACTTTGCGCGTGCGCTTCGGATTTCCCCATCGCCGCACCGCCCGCCGCCATCGCGATCGTGAGCACGACGTGAAGAAAAAGCCGCCGGTTCAACGCAGCCGGAGTAACACCGGCGTCAGCTTCGGGAGTATTCATGGTGAGGACAGCTTCGCCGGTTTCCACGCCGGATGAAAAGCGTTTATCGCCCCGTCCCGCCCACAAAATCCCGGGCAGAACGCAGCTTTTTCCCGCTGTAGTCCCATCGCTCCTACGCGTCTAGGAGTTCACCTCATTTTGACGAAACTTATTCGGTTTCCAGACCCATCCGGCCGATAAAATACCAATGGCTCACGCGCGCTCCCAACATCTAAAAAAACCCCGCGCCAGCCGGAAACTCCGCACCGCGCGGATGCTTTTCGCCAAGTTCGCCGCCTGCCTCGTCCTCGTCGGCGCTCCGATGAAGTCCTCGGTTTCTGTGCCGTCCCCGGCCGAGTACGTTTCGGTGGAAGACGGCGCCTTCCTCGACGATCTCCAACTCCGCGCCCTTCGTTTTTTCGACGAACACTCCGACCCTCTCACCGGCCTGACGCGCGACCGCGCTCCCGTCGATGGCTCGGGAAGCGCCGCGCCCGCCAGCATCGCCGCCACCGGCTTCGCTCTCACCGCCTGGTGCATCGGCGGACAACGCGGCTGGCTCTCTCACGATGAGGTCGTCATTCGCGCCCGCCGCGTTCTGCGGTTCGTCCACGATCACGTCGAACATGAACGCGGTTGGATCTACCACTTCGTCAGCGTCACCACCGGGAAACGCGTCTGGAATTGCGAGGCCTCCACCATCGACACCGCGCTCTTTCTCAAAGGCGCCTTGCTCGCTCGCGAATACCTCGACGATGCCGAAGTCCGCTCGCTCGTCGACCGCCTCTACGCCCGCATCGATTGGAAATGGGCGCTCAACAACGGCCCTACGCTCACCCATGGCTGGCGCCCAGAATCCGGCTTCATCCCTCACCGCTGGGACAGCTACAGCGAACTTCTCGGGCTCTACCTCCTCGGCATCGGCGCGCCCAGCAACGCTCTTCCCGCCGACTCGTGGAACGCCTGGCACCGCGGCCCCGTCGTCACCTACGGCCAACGAACCTTCATTCACTACCCGCCCCTGTTCGCCCATCAATACGCGCACGCCTGGTTCGACTTCCGCGGCAAACGCGACCACTACGCGGACTACTGGCAAAACTCCGTGGACGCCACACTCGCTCAACGCGACTGGTGCGCCGATCTCGCGGAGAAATTCTCCCATTGGTCCCGCAATCTTTGGGGCGTCACCGCATCCGACAGCGCTCGCGGCTACATCGATTGGGGCGGTCCGACCGGCGGCTCCGATCGCCTCGACGGCACCGTCGTCCCCTGCGCTCCCGGCGGCTCGCTTCCTTTCGCGCCTCGTGAATGCCTCGATACCCTCCGCACGATGCGCTCCACCGGCGGCGATCTGGTCTGGGGACGCTACGGTTTCGCCGACGCCTTTAACCCGCACACCGGATGGGTCTCGCCCGACGTGATCGCGATCGACGTCGGCATCACACTGATCATGGCGGAAAACCTCCGCAGCGAATTCGTCTGGCGCCACTTCATGCGCGCCCCCGAAGCCCGCCGCGGCCTCGCACTCGCCGGTTTCCAAAACACGTTCGACCTCCCCGCCAACTCCGCCCTGGCCTTCTCCGCATCGCCCTGATGCCTGCCGCTTCGCCCACGCATATCGATCAACGTTTTTCTCAACCCCTACGCACGTTGTGACGATAGATGCTTCTCCGCATACGCGTTATTCTGCATGAAACAAGTGCTCTACGTTGAAGATAGCGCCACATCGCAATTGCTGATGCGGAAATACCTTCAATCCGCGTGTGAGCTCACGATCACACCCTCTCCCCGCGCCGGCCTTACGCTCACGCAGGAGCGCAATTTCGACCTCGTCGTCACCGACTACCTTTTTCCCGACGGCGACGCGCTCGACCTCATCACGCGACTTCGTCAGGCCCGCAGCAACACACAGCTGCCCATCATCGTAGTGAGCAGCTCCATGGACGCCACGCTTCTTAACCGCGTGCTCAAAGCCGGCGCAAACGATGGCATGGCCAAGCCCCTGCCCACCGAAGAATTTCGCGCCTTAATCGATCGCATGTTGCGCGACGCCTACGTGCGCACCCCGGAAAAATCCATCACCAGCGTCGCCTGCTTCCAGTGGACGTTGCAGGGGGAATGTCACGAGTGCTGTCCCGAACTCGATATTCACCTTTCCGGTTCCGATCGCGGCGAAGTCAACCGCCGCATGTCGGCCGCTATCCGCGAACAACTCATCCAGGGCGCCCCCTTGGGTTTCACCGCTCAGGAAAAAGTCTTCACGCACGTCGTGCAGCTCTGAACAGCCGCTTGTCACGACGCCGCCGGGAAATCTTTCGCCGGTTCCGAGAGCTTGCGGAGTTTTCGTCCGCCAACGCGCCATCGAGGTGCTCGGCCACCTTGGCCTCGTCCGGTTGATCGGCCCGCCAGAGAGCTTTCGCGTAACCTCCCATCCATTGGGCAGGGAACGTCGACGCACGAACGCTCGCCTTTTCAGCGTTGATCGCACCCCAAATCGCCTCACTCCCAATCCGATAACCCGTAGCGCTTCAGCACCGCTGCGAGTTCCCCGCTCTTACGCAGCCGCCCCAGCCCTGCGTCAAAAATCTCCGCGCACCGTCTGCCCACGTCGTTCTTCGCAAAAGCCATGTAGATCCGTTCGCCAGCTTGCAGATAAGCCACCCGATAATCGGCGGGCAATCCGCCCTGGCTCCGCACGGTCCAGATAAAAACCGCCAAGGTCTCCGCCATCACATCGATCTTCCCTTCTCGGAGCTGCGAAATCCCATCGATCAGCGGAGCTTCCCCTTCAAAGACCACCACTTTCTCCGACCGATGATTTTTCACGTACGCATCGAAGGTCTCCCAATAACTGTAGCCTTCGATTATACCCAGTCGCACCGAGTTTAACGAGTGCACGCTGTCATACCGCCAGCTGTTCTCCTTCTTAACGAAAAGCGCGATGCGGGGCATCCCTGCAGACTCGTTTGGCAAAAAAAGCCCCTCCGCCTCCGCCGGGTTGGCTCCGATCACCGCCTCGATGTCCCCTTTGCGGGCCGCCGCGAGCGCCTCCGTCCACGGCATCAACTGATAATCTATCTTTACGCCAGCCGGCTCGAAAATGAGCCGTGCTAACTCGACTACATACCCGGGCCGGCTGCCCGCAGGATCGCCATTGAAAGGCATCCACCCGTCGGCCCGTATTCGTAAAGTCAATTCCTCGGCCCGGGCGGCCGCAGCTTTCCAGCAAAACAACAACACAAAAGTCAGCAGGATACAGCGCAGGATTTTCATCGGATATTAGTCAAAGATCCCGCATCGGCTCACCCTTCTTTGAGCTAAAGTGCGCATCGCGCATAGCCGATGAAACAGTGGCAGATGACGTCTGCGCCCCAACCCTAAGCTCCGACGACGTGCCACTTCCCCGGTCAGTGCAGAGGTGCGCCGCTTTTTATTCGGATCGAGCGTCGCTGCCCTCTTTCTCGCCCACGCCCTCGCCGTGGCGCAGGAGCCTCAAAACTTCGCGCCTCGACAGCCCAAGCGCTCCAACGCCGTCACTTCCCGCCGGCCAATCGCTCTGCCGCGCCCGCTTCGTAACGCGCGATCCACCCACGGTGCCACACTCCAAAATCCCCCGCCTCGATATGCGCCCGCGCCTGCGCCGTAAGAGCGATGAAAAAATGGAGGTTATGCATCGTGAGCAACGTCCCGCTCAGCATCTCGCCCGCCACCGCGAGATGCCGCAAGTACGCCCGCGAAAAACGCGACGTGTAATTGTTCACCTCCTCTGAAATCGGACGCGGATCCGCCCGGTACTTTTCGTTGCGCAGATTCATCGGCCCCTCCGGCGTAAAAACCAACCCATTGCGCGCGACACGGCTCGGCAGCACGCAGTCAAACATGTCCACACCCAACGCGATCATCTTCAAAATCTGCGGCGGCGTCCCCAGGCCCATCGTATAACGCGGTTTGTCCGCCGGCATATACGGTGTCGTTGCGCCCACTTGTTTCAGCATCTCCGGCTCCGGCTCTCCCACACTGACGCCGCCCACTGCGTATCCAGGAAGATCCAACGACGCCAGCGACTCCGCCGCTTCGCGGCGCAGATCCTCGAACGTCGATCCCTGCGCGATCGCAAACACGTGATGCCCACCGGCCAGAAACCCGTTGTCCGCCGCGATCTGCCGACACTGTTTCGCCCAGCGAAAACTCCGCTCCACCGCCCGCGCGCATTCGTCGCGCGTGCACGGCCAAGGCGGACACTCATCGAGCACCATCGCGATATCGCTCCCGAGATTCGCCTGGATCGTCATCACTTCCTTCGGCCCGAGAAATAATTTCGCCCCGTCAAGATGCGACTGAAACGCCACACCGTCCTCCCGGATGTCGCGCAACTTCGCCAACGAAAACACCTGGAACCCGCCACTGTCCGTAAGGATCGGCCCATCCCAGCCCATGAACGCGTGCAACCCGCCGAGCTCTTTCACGAGCTCGCTAGTGGGCCGCAGATTCAGGTGGTAAGTGTTTCCCAAAATGATCTGCGCCCCGATCTCTTGGATATGCGCGGGCGTGATCGCCTTCACCGTCCCTTGCGTCCCGACCGGCATGAAAATCGGCGTCTCCACAACTCCGTGACGCGTCTTCAACCGCCCGCGCCGCGCCGCAGTGACCGCGTCTTTTTTCAACAACTGGAAATGCTCAGGCATATCGGCGCCCACACTCCCCGCCCCGCCCCATCCATGGCAATCCCGTAGCTCCCCACCTCGTTCGTCAGCCTCTTCCGACACCCATCGGTCCACAGAAAGTTTAAGAGAAAGACCGGGACTCCACCACGCCGTGCTCCTCCTCTATCGTTTTCTCCTTTTTTCAACCCTCCGCCTCCAACCTACCACTACCCTCTTGTTCGCGACTGCCCGCCGCCCCTGCGCACACTTGACCGCCCACGCATTCCAACGGTTATTAAACCACCGTGCTCCTCGTCATCGATAACTACGACTCCTTCACCTACAACCTCGTCCAATACTACGGGCAACTCGGGGTTGAGCAGCGCATCTTCCGCAACAACGAGATCACGCCCGCCCAGGCGCTCGCCCTGAATCCCGAGCGCGTGCTCCTCTCCCCGGGCCCCTGCTCGCCCGCCGAAGCCGGCGTCACCCTCGACATCATTAAGGCCTTCGCCGGCAAAAAACCCATCTTCGGTGTCTGCCTCGGCCATCAGTCCATCGGCCACTATTTCGGCGGTAAAGTCGTCCGCGCCGATCGCCTCATGCACGGCAAAACCTCGCCTATCCATCACAAGAACACAGACCTCTTCCAGGGCATGCCGCAGGATTTTCCCGCGACACGCTACCACTCTCTTCTCGTCGAGCGCGCCAGCCTCCCCGCCGCTCTCGAAATCACCGCCGAGACTGCCGAAGGCGAAATCATGGGCCTGCGCCATAAAGAGCTGCCGATCTGGGGCGTCCAATTCCACCCCGAGTCCATCGCCACCGAAGGCGGCATGAAGATCCTGGAAAACTTCCTGAAACTAAAGTGACCCGCTAAACTGTAAGCGCCGCTTCACATGGCGATCCCTGCGCTCCGCCTGCTCACGACCGCCGCCTTCCCTACTCACTTCCCCGCTACGTCTTCCGCTCCCATCCCATGCGTTGTCCCAAGTGCACCTCCATCGAGGACAAGGTCATCGATTCCCGCATCAGCAAGGAGGGAAACAGCATTCGCCGCCGCCGCGAATGCCTCGAATGCAGCTACCGCTTCACGACCACCGAGTCCGTTGTCCGCGACGGCCTCATCGTCATCAAACGCGACGGCCTCCGTGAGGATTTCGACCGCGAAAAACTCATCCACTCCATTCGCGCCGCGCTCCACAAACGCCCGGTCGATGCCGAACAAATCGGCATGCTCGTCGAAGACGTGATCGACGTCGTCGAGTCGCAGTACGAAAGCGAAATCCCCACCCAAGCCATCGGCGACGCCATCATGCAGCGCCTAAAAAAAATCGACCAGGTCGCCTACGTCCGCTTCGCCAGCGTGTATAAGGAATTTCGCGACGTCTCCGAATTCATGCACGAGATCAGCACCCTCGAAAAACCAAAGCCCAAGTAAACAGCTCCGCTCGGATCTCGCCCGCTCTTCGGCATTTGGCCTTCCGTCCCGCGGATTTTCTCAACCCATAGGTCCTAGAATTTCAGACTTATCCCGCCCTCCGCCCGTTCACATGCCGCCTCCCGTCCGCGACGACCTCCGCCGCCTTCACTTCATCAACGCCCTCTTCGCGTCCGTCACCGGCCAGGATCTTTACCTCGCGAAGCAGATCAAAGAAGCCATTGCCTTCAGCCTTGCCGAACTCGAAACCCAAACCGCCGAACACCCCCAATTCGCTGCCAAATACGACGCCGCTTTTACAGCCGCCGCCGCCCATCTCCTCGGTCAATTCTTCGGCAACCAGCCCGGCCACGGCTTTTATCACTGGGACGCCGCGCGCACGTTGACCTCAGCCACGCCTCTTTTCGCGCGCGACGAACTCATGACCGGTCTCAAGCACCTCGCGCCCTCCCGCGAATCGACGCTCCTCGTCACCAATCTCCGCCCCGCGCTTCTCCCGCCCGAGCGTCGCGAAACTGCAAAACGTCTCCGCGAATATGAAGACACCCTCGCCTTCCTCCGCGACCTCGCCGCCGCCCGCGCCGCCCCCAGCGCCAACTTAAATCTCCTCTTCCTCTAAACCCCGGCAAATCGCGCGCGCGCCCTCTCTCATCTCTTTCGCTCCGACTTTGCGCCTTCGCGTCTTTGCGCTTCAAATAACCATCGCATCGCCTCTCATCGTCATCCGCTTTTGACCATGTCGAAAACTCTCTTCCAAAAAATCGTCGACCGCGAAATTCCCGCGACCATCGAACACGAAGACGACCGCTGCATCGTCATCCACGACATCCAACCGCAGGCCCCGGTCCATCTCCTGATAATCCCCAAAACGCTCATCGCTCGCGTCGGCGACGCCACTGCCTCCGACGAAACCCTACTCGGCCACCTCCTCGTCACCTCCGGAGTCGTCGCGAAAAAACTAAACCTCGCTCGCGGCTATCGCCTCGTGATCAACCACGGTGCCGACGCCTGCGAAACCGTCCCGCACCTGCACGTCCACCTCCTCGCCAAACGTCAGCTCACCTGGCCTCCGGGTTGATCGTCACCCGATCGAGGCGTCACCATTTTTGCCGTCCAAGAAAGCCGCGAATTAACTCGGCAATCCGCGCACCGTCTTCCTCAAGCGCGAAGTGCCCCGTATCCAAGAGATGGAACTCCAGATTCTTGAGATCGCGGCGATACGGCTCCGCGCCCGCGGCGGGAAAGATGTGGTCGTTCTTTCCCCACACAATTAACGTCGGCGGCTGCCATTCGCGAAAAAATGCCTGCCACTGAGGATATCGCGCGGGGTTGCTACCATAGTCGAAAAAGAGCGCGAGTTGGATCTCTTGATTGCCAGGCCGACTCAACAACGCGGCGTCGTGGATCCAGTTATCCGGACTGATTCTCTCTATTTGGCGAACCCCGTGCGTATACTGCCAGCGAGTGGCTTCCTCGGTGAAAGATTTGCGCAACTCAACCGCTTGTGCGTCCGAGCGGTCCTTCCAGTAGGCTTTGAGAAGTCCCCAGAATTCACCCAACCCCTCCTCGTACGCGTTGCCGTTTTGTACGATCAGCGCCTGGATACGCTCGGGATGCCGCACCGCGATACGGTAGCCAACCGGAGCGCCATAATCCATGACGTAAAGGCTGTAGCGTTCCACTCCAAGTTTCTGCAGGAGCGCCTCAATCACATCCGCCAGATGATCGAACATGTAAGCGAACTCCGTGACGAGCGGCATGGAACTTTGTCCAAATCCCGGATAGTCCGGGGCAATCACATGGTAGCGATCCGACAACTTCGGGATCAAATTGCGGAACATGTGTGACGAAGTGGGAAACCCGTGCAGGAGCACGATTGTCGGCGCATCCGCGCGTCGGCCTCACGATAAAAAATATCAAGACCGCCAACCTTGGTCGTTTTGTGTAACGTCTGACTCGCGTCAAATTGGGCGGTCTCCCTTTGCGGGGGGACCGAGGTTTCTGTCGCGCGGGAGAAAACGATGGACCAGAGACCAAGGACCAATGCGAGCAGCCGGGAGCAGAACCCGCGGCGAAAACTGTGCGTTTCAGATGCTTTTTTAGAGGACATAGATAGTAACCGTTTATATGACATATAGACGGTTACCAACAAGGCTTAACTTGTCAAACTGCGTTTAGACGGTTACTTGATACTCATGCCCCATCCGCCAGCGACCGCATCCATCCCCCCGTTTCTCCAGGTTGGCGGTAATCCGGGATTGGATTTCGTGAACACACGTTTGCTCAACGAGGAGGGCGGTTCTGTTGAATTGCTCGATTGCGCTGAAGCGCTTTCTACATGGTGTGCAGCCTCCGGCTTATTTGAAACCGCCCAACTCCACCGGATGCGAACCGCGTGGTCTGTGCCCAAAACGGGCACCACCGCTCTCAATCGCGCCCGCACGCTTCGGCAAGAACTCCATGGCATTTTCGAGCGCATAATTTCGGGAAAGACCTACGCTCAAAACGCGGCTGCCGTCTTGGAACCGTACTTTACAAAAGTGCCACGCCGCCGCCTCGTCACCGTGGACAACGGACGCTTGCAGACGAGTTGGTGCGCCGATGACTCCGTGAATCCCACGGACGAGTTTCTCGATATGATCGCCGGTTCCGCCCTCGACTTGTTGGCGACAGCCGATCCGGAGCATATTCGGAAATGCGCCTGTCCCCACTGCGTCGTTCTTTTTCACGACACGACTAAAAACCACCGGCGCCAGTGGTGTAGCATGGAAGTTTGCGGCAACCGCGCGAAAGCGACGCGCTTCCGCAAGAAGCGCCCATGATTCGCGCGTGCGCGCAATCACCGGCCACCCGGGAAGCACAAATAGGCTTAAGATGCGCGCCGCCTCAGAACCCGACGCTCGCTCCGCCGTCCACCGGTAGTGTTACTCCGGTGACAAACGTCGCCGCCGGCGACGCGAGATAAACTGCCGCCCAGCCGATATCGTCGGGCTGTCCGAGTCGTGCCATGGGCGTGCGGCCGAGGATTTTTGTTTTGCGCGCGGGATCGCCGTCGAGCGCCTTGCGCGACATCTCCGTCTCGATCCAGCCCGGCGCGATCGCATTCACGCGAATCCCATGCTGCGAAAATTCGGTGGAGTATCCTTTCACCATGCCGACCATCGCTGACTTCGCCGCCGTGTAAGCGATCACCAGCGGAATTCCAAAGAGGGACGCCATCGAGGCCGTAAATAAAATCGTCCCGTGCTTTCGCTCCATCATCCCGGGCACCACCGCGCGCGTCAGCGCATGCGCTCCGACGATATGCGTGGTCAGCACGTTCTGGAACTCCTCCGCAGTCGTTTCCACCGCAGGTTTTTTCAGGTGGATGCCTGCGTTATTCACCAGGCACGTCACGGCACCGACTTCACGCTTCACGCGCTCGATCAATGCCCCGGCCGCGTCGAGCTGCGTGATGTCGTGCACGAAAAAATTCGCCCGTGCACCGAGCGACTTCACCGCAGCGGTCAGCTCGGCCTCGCGTCGTCCGACGAGCACCACCCGTGCGCCCGCATCCGTCATACTGCGAGCCATGGCGAGCCCTATGCCCGTGCCTCCCCCTGTGATCAGAACGATCTCGTTATGAAGAGAAAAAATATCCGGGAAGTAAGACATGGGCAAAAGGTCGAAGGCTCCAAGCGAAACATCGGCCGGCGGCCAGGTCGAGCGCCGCTGAGATTTATCGCCACGAACCCAATCTGCCCGTCCGAGATCCCGCCCCGCCGTTCGTCTTCCGTACGTAGCGCTACACCGCTGAGATCGTCGTCGACGCGGGTATGCGATGGGATCTCGGCACGGCTCAGCTCTTCCGCGTCTCCAATGATTGGATGCCCGCTTTCAGGTATCCTAGCGCAAACGCCATGCCCGCGTGCCACGGAGCTGCGCAGCTCATCTGTGGCGCGTGATCGGGGATGATCACGCCGCTGAAGCCGTTCTTCCTAAGGATCGCGAGAACGCGGAGCACATCGATTTCCCCGTCGTCGATAAACGTCTCTTTATAGTGCGGGACTTTACCCCGCACGTTCCGCAGATGGACGTAGCCAAGCCGCTGCTGGCCGCTGTACTGCTCAACGACATCGTAAATGTCGCCTTCGGTCATCTCCGCGAGCGAGCCCACACAGAACTCCAACGCGTTCGCCGGACTCGGATTCAAGTCGATCGCTTTTTGGTAAAGAGCCGGCTGATACACCAAGCGCGGCTGACCGCGGACAAACGGCATCGGCGGATCGTCCGGATGCAGCGCCAGGCGCACGCCCGCTTTCTCCGCCACCGGTAGGACCTCGTCGAGAAACCGCCGGTAACGATCCCAGAGTTGCTCATGCGTCGCCGCCGGAATCGTGCCGGTGTCGCGCGTCGGCGCCGCCGGATCGACGACCATGTTCCACACGAGGCCGTTCGGCATCGGCAAATCGTAGGGGCCTTCCATCCCGACCGCCGGCGCGTCGCCACGCGCGTATTTCCCCTTCGTGCGGCCCGCCACCCCCGCGATGGAAAAATTGTATCCCATGATCGGAATGCCCGCGTCGCCGACGCGGCGGATAATCGTCCTCACGTTTTCGATATGCTGCGCGCGCCGGGGCCCATCGATCAGGATGTCGCCCCAATGCGCAGGATCGAAGTTTTCGATCGCTTCCAGCGTCAGCCCAGCAGCCTCTACGCCCCGCCGCACTGCGACGAGCTCTTCGAGCGTCCAAAGTTTCTCCGGATCGCCTGCGAGTCCCCAGCCCCAATCCGTGCCAGTCGGCTGATCGTCGGGGCCGACATGGGCGTCGCCACGAAAATAATCCACGAGATGCGCGACGATATGCGTCGCCCCCGCTTGCTTCGCGAACGCGAAATTTTCCGGCGTGAGCATATGCCTGTAGAGTCCGAGACCGAGTTTCATGGGGAATAAAGAAGGTGATCGAGAACCGCAGCGCCGGCATCCTCGCGTTAAGGGCTAATTGCGCGCCTCAAACAGGCCATCCGCGCGTTTCGCCACGCAACGCTTCAGCTCCAGCATCATCAGCGTCGCGGATAGTTCGCCCGCATTCCGGCCGGTCTGCGACGCGAGCGCATCGAGCGATAAAATTTCTCCGCCCGAAAAACACGCCAGCACAGCTTCTTCCGCCTCGGTTAAATGGGCGCTGCGTTTCGAGGTTACTCCCTCGGTCGCCTCATCGGTTTCGGACTCTGCACCGTTTTTCGGGGGGATCGGCTGCGGCTGTAGCCCGCCGAGATAGTTCAACTCCGACAAAATGTCGTCGACGCTCGTCAGCAAGGTCGCCCCGTCACGGATCAATTGATGGCACCCCGCGCTCGTCGCTTGATCGATGCGTCCCGGCACGGCGTAAACCAACCGACCTTGTTCACCGGCAAATTTCGCCGTGATCATCGAGCCGCCGCCGACATCGCTCTCCACGACGATGATCGCCGCGCACATGCCAGCGACGATCCGGTTGCGCATCGGGAAACTCTGCCGGTCCGCCCGCCGGCTAAAGGGAAATTCCGAGACGATCGCGCCGCTCTCTTCAATCCGCCGATACAGTTCCAGG
>WUUC01170938.1_pt1 | contig 18500 bp, 13 predicted proteins | sample 6278441 | NCBI WGS metagenome assembly WUUC01 (sample SAMN13675441, study PRJNA597444) | soil metagenome | isolation source: soil | place: USA: Washington | collected 2017-10 | reverse complement strand
GCGTCAACGTCGTGCTCGCGGGCCACGAGCACTTCTACGAGCGCGTCAAGCCGCAGAAGGGCATCTACTATTTCATCTCGGGCGCGGGCGGCAAACTTAGGGAAGGCGACGTGAAGAAGGGCTCGCCGCTGACCGAGAAGGCGTTCGACAAAGACATGTCTTTCATGCTCTTCGAGATCGCCGGGGACGAGCTGCACTTCCAAGTCATCTCTCGCACGGGCGAGACCGTGGACTCGGGCGTCCTGACGAACCAGCGGAAGAAAAGCGCCACGGCCTCCAATTAAGAGCGTCTGAAAAATTCGTACGAGCAGGCCAAGTCCGCAGCCCTTTGATTGTGAAAGAAAAGGCTGCGGACTCGGCCTGTCCCTACGTTAACTTTATTCCATCCCGCCATAGTCGTTCCCCGTTCGCTTTTAAGCCCGCCATCGCCCCGCGCGTAAGTTGACTTCCCGCGTCAGGGAGGTTGATGGTAAAACAGGGAATCCCAATCTGGCCGAACAAGCTGCTTTTGTAGAGCAAGTAGAGCACCCTCGCCGGAGCTTTACGGTTAAACGGAAACTCTTCGTTGTTGGAAGCATCTCTTTGTGAGGATTAAGAGACATGGAAATCAAGAGCATCGAGACCCGAAACGCGCCCGCAGCCGGTGGGCATTACTCTCAGGCCGTCGTTCACAACGGCGTCGTCTACGTCTCGGGGCAACTCCCAATCAACCCTGAGACGGGTGAAAAGCTGCTCGGCCCCATCGAGGAGCAGACCGAGCAGGTGCTCCGTAACGTCTCCGAGATTCTACGCGCGGCGGGCAGCGGCCTCGACCGCGTGTTGAAGATGACGGTCTACGTCTCGGACATCAATCTCTGGTCGCAGGTCAACGCCGTCTACGCGCGCGTGCTCGGCGCGCACCGCCCCGCGCGCGCCGTCGTCCCGACCGGAGAGCTGCACTACGGCTTCAAGATTGAGATTGAGGCGGTCGCGGCCCTCTATGACTAAAACGTCCACGCAAAAAACCGAAGCCGTCGGCGACGGATTCCTCTACGACCCGGCGGAGGCCGTGCAGCACCTTTCGGCGGCGGACGCCACGCTGGCCGCGCTCGTCGAGCGGGTGGGGCCGTTCGCGATGCAGCTCCGCAGCCTGCACAACCCTTTCGAGGCGCTCGCCAGAAACATCATCTACCAGCAGCTTCACGGAAACGCGGCGGCGGCGATTCACGCGCGCGTCTTGGCGCTCTGCGGAAAGGGAAAGCTGCGCCCGTTGGATATTCTGGAAGCTTCGGAAGAGAGCCTGCGCGGCGCGGGGCTGTCGGGCGCTAAGACGGCGGCGCTCAAAGACCTCGCGGCGAAGACCATCGACGGCACTGTCCCGACGCTCGCGCGTTTGCGGCGCATGGACGACGCGGAGATTATCGAGAGGCTCAGCACGGTGCGCGGCGTCGGTCGCTGGACGGTCGAGATGCTTCTGATTTTTCGTCTGGGCAGGCCCGACGTGCTGCCGGTCGGCGACTACGCCGTGAAGAAAGGCTTCATGCAGGCTTACGGGCTGGAAGGGATGCCGAAGCCGAAGGAGCTTGAGGCGTACGCGGAGCGCTGGCGTCCTTACAGGTCTGTGGCGAGCTGGTACATGTGGCGCGCGTCTGAGCTGCCGCCCGAAGAGCTGCCGCGAGTCCTGTCAAAATAGGCGCGTGGAGGGGAAGCGAGAGGCACGGATGATAGAACTGCCGGAATCGGACGAAGCTCTGCTGCGCGAATGCGAGGTCGATACCTTCCGTTCGAGCGGCCCCGGCGGCCAGCACGTCAACAAGACGGAGAGCGCGGTGCGTCTCACACATCTGCCTTCGGGCGTCGTCGTCACTTCGCGGCAGGAGCGCAGCCAGCACCAGAACAAGGCGCTCTGCCTGCGCAAGCTGCGCGAGCGCATAGAGCGCCTCAATCACCGCCCTGCGAAGCGCGTCCCCACGCGCGCGTCTCGCGCGGCGAAGAACCGCACCCTCGAATCGAAGGCCCGGCGCGCACGCGTCAAGCGTCTACGCTCCAAGCCATCCGGCGACGATTGAAGGATAAACAGGCTCGCGGCAGAAATCTCAGCTCGTAGAAATCTCCTTCGCCGACACCCTCACGCAAAAAGGCTGAAATTACGGAAATCGTGCACAGGACGTTCCATTTGGCGACGGAGTGCGCAGCTCCTTCGTCGAAGCGGCAGACCGTCGCGGTCTAAAACGTCAATGATTTAGCCGTGCCGTGGCGCTGGCGTGCGAGCGCTTCGTCGTGGCTTGGCAGTTGCAGGACTTCGTGAATGAATCACGCTTTCTGGACTCTCTCCGACGGTCGCGTGGCAACCGTTTAGCGAAAATGCCTGATTCGTAAAATCAAAAATCAGGAAAGGGTCGAACAATGAAAAAAGCACTTCTTCTGGGTGTCATAGCTTTGCTCCTCGGAGTCTCGTCCGAGACCTTCGCGCAGGGGCGCTCAAATCGCTCTGACCGCCAGCGCGTCCGGCGCGGCATCCGCACCGGTCAAATCACTCGCGACGAGGCGCGAATCCTGCGCCAGCAGCAGCGCCAGAATCGCTCCGAGCGGCGCGTCTATCGCTCCGACGGAACCATCACGCGCGACGAGCGCAGAGAGATTCGCCGCGACGAGCGCACGCACGACCGGCAGATTCGCCGTGCGCGCCGGAACAACGTAGGCAACTCGACCTACGGGCGCAATCACAGGCGCGGCAACGGCTACTACCGTCGCGGCGCGGGCTCGCGCACTCACCCGGTCTTCGGGACTAGCAACCGCCGCCGCCGCAACTAAGCCGCGCGGCGCACAAGCTCTGCATGGAAGTAAGGCCCGCTTCTCGCACACGGCGAGAAGCGGGCCTTACCTTTTTAAGTAACACGATGCACACCGTCGAAAGCGTTTCGCGCGCGGCGCTTCAAGCCGACTGCCCGCGCACGCCGCCGGAGAGTGTGGGCGGGGCCGTCATCTCTTCCGGCGGGCTCCCGCCCGACATCTGCTGCGCGATGATGAGCTGTCGCGCAGCGCCTCTCAGTCTGGGCAGCCGCAGCGCGAACAGGGACGCGGCTAGGATGCAGACCGCGCCGCCCAGAGCGACCGTCAGAGGCGCACCCAGACGCCCGGCCAGCGTCCCCGCCAGCAGCGCGCCCACGGGGGCCATGCCCATGAACATCATCGAGTAGACCGCCATCACTCGCCCGCGCAGCTCGTCGGGAACCATCGACTGTACGAGAGTGTTTGACGAAGCCATCTGCACTATCAGAGAGAAGCCCGTCGGGACGAGCAGCGCCGCCGAGAGCCAGAACGAGTGCGACAGCGAAAACAGTATGAGCCCCGTGCCGAAGCCCGCCGAAGCGAACGCCACCCAACGGCCCAAACCCTGTATGCCTTTGCGCGTCGCCAGAGCCACCGCGCCGAGGAGCGCGCCGAGACCCGAAGCGCCCATCAGAATGCCGAGCCCGCTCGGGCCTCCGCCGAGAATCCGGTCTGCGAAGATGGGCATCAGCACCGCGTACGGCATCCCCGTCAGGCTGACTATCCCGAGCAGGAGCATGAGCGCGCGCACGGGGCCGTTGCGCCCCACGAAGACGAAGCCCTCCCTGATCTTCTCGATGGCTGAGCCGCCGCCGTCCTGCCTGACGCTCGCGGCGACCCTCATCGAAAGCAGCCCGGCGATGACAGCCGTGTAGCTCAGTGCGTTCGCGAGGAAGCACCAGCCCTCGCCGATGGCCGTGATGAGCACTCCGGCGATGGCGGGGCCGACGATGCGCGCGCCGTTGAACATCGATGAGTTCAGGGCGATGGCGTTGACCAAGTCTTCCTTGCCGACCATGTCGATGACGAAGGACTGCCGGGCCGGAATGTCGAAAGCGTTGACGACGCCGAGCAGCGCGGCCACCACGAAGATGTGCCACTCGCGCACGTGGCCCGTGAGCGTCAGCGTGGCGAGCGCGAAGGTGAGAAGCATCGCGCAGGTCTGCGTCGCGATGAGAATGCTGCGGCGCGGACGCCTGTCTGCGAGCGCGCCGCCGAGGGGCGCGAGCAGGAAGACCGGAATCTGTCCTGAGAAGCTGACGAGGCCGAGGAGCACGGCGGAGCCGGTCAAACGATAGACGAGCCAGCCTTGCGCCACCGACTGCATCCACGTCCCCGAAAGAGAGATGAGCTGCCCCCCGAAGAAGAGCCGGTAGTTACGATGCCTGAGCGAGCGCAACGCCGACGGCAGCCTCGTCCCGCGCCCTCCGGCGCTCCCTATACTTTCGTTTGTCACGGACATCTACTGCTTAAATGTTGACCGCCTTCATCGCGGCTTCCGGGTATCGCTCGCCGGAGGCCGCGCCCTTCGGGGCTATCTCGTCGATGCGGCGCAGGTCTTCGGGCGTCAACTGCACTCCGAGCGCGCCGACGTTCTCTTCCAGATACTTGCGCTGCTTCGTGCCGGGAATCGGCACGATGTCCGGCCCCTGCGCCATCACCCACGCGAGCGCGATTTGCGCGGGCGCGCAGTCCTTCTCCGCCGCAAGCGCTTCGACGTGCCTGACGAGTTCGAGATTGCGCTCGAAGTTCTCGCCCTGAAAGCGCGGCGCGTTGCGGCGGTAATCGTCGGCGGGCAGGTCTTCGAGACTGCGGAAGCGCCCGGTCAGAAAGCCGCGCCCGAGCGGGCTGTAGGCGACGAAGCCGATTCCAAGCTCGCGGCACGCGTCGAGAATGCCGTCTTCCGGGTCGCGGCTCCAGAGCGAATACTCTGTCTGGAGCGCGGCTATCGGGTGCACCTTCTGCGCGCGGCGAATGGTTTCGATGCCGGCCTCTGAGAGGCCAAGGTAGCGCACCTTGCCCTGCTCGACGAGCCGCGCCATCGCGCCGACCGTCTCTTCGATGGGCGTGTTCGCATCGACGCGGTGCTGGTAGTAAAGATCGATTACGTCCACCCCGAGACGGCGGAGCGAAGCCTCGCAGGCGGAGGCGACGTATTCGGGGCTGCCGTCGATGCCGAGGAACTGCCCCGCCTCGTCGCGCACGTTGCCGAACTTGGTAGCCAAGACGACCTCTTCGCGTCGGCCTTTGATGGCACGCCCGACCAGCTCTTCGTTCGTGAACGGCCCGTACATGTCTGCGGTGTCGAGGAAGTTGACGCCCAAATCCAGAGCCCTTTGAATGGTCGCGATTGACTCGCCCTCGTCTCCGCGCCCCGAGTAAAAGTCCGACATCCCCATGCACCCGAGCCCCAAAGCCGAAACCGGCAGGCCGCTTCGTCCCAACTCTCTTATCTGCATCGCGAATTCCTTTCCGTCAAAGACAATTTATCCTTCAGCGCAAACCCTTCAAAGATACCCGACAAATGTGCCGAAAGTGCGCGAACTTCTTAAAGAATCGCGGGACGTTAAAAAAAGCGCCGCCGCAAGCTCGCTGATGGCTGCGAGCTTGCGGCGGCACTTTTTAACGTCGTGAGAGCTTACGGGCAGCGCCCTACTTTCAGTCGCGGCCCACGCCGAGCGCGTCGGCGACGCGGTTGATGTAGTTGAACCAAGAGGCGATGAGCGTTATCTGAAGGATGGCGCGGTCGTCGAAGCCGACGCCGTGCAGGCGCTCGTGGTATTCGGGCGAGATGCGCGTGGCGTCTCGCGTGAGCTGCGCGACGTAGTCGAGCATGACGCGGTCGCGCTCCGAAAGCGGGGCCGTGCGGTAGTCCTCGCGAAGTGCCGCAACGAGTTCTTCATCGAGTGTGACGCGACGCAGAAACTCTGCGTGAGACTCGATTCAATAATGACAACGGTTCGTCACCGAGACGACCGTCGTAATCATCTCGTGCTGCGCGCGCGTCAGGGGCAGCTCGGGCGACATCAGCACGCCGAAGGTGGCGAAGGCGTGATGAAGCGCCTCGGGGATGAGGCTGTGCGAGGAGACGATGCCTGCGGCCTCGCCGTCGTCCACGGCGTGGACGGGGCTCGCGTACTCGATTGGGTAAAACTCGCGCGCGGCTTCCAACGCGCGAAGCAGTTTCTCGTCGGCCTCGGTAGAGGGGATGGTCTTAATCCAAGTCATACTTTCGGAATCTCTCCTTCGTCTATCGATGCTTATATTCTACGACGGTCTGGAATTATTGCGGCCTCGGAAGAGGGCGTAGTAGACGGGCAGCCCCGCCGCCACGACCGCTGTGCCGAGCAGCGCGTGCCAAGGATTATTGCCCGCGAGCAGCGCGAGAAGCAAAGCGACGAGCGCCAGAAACACGACGGGCGTCAGAGGGTAGCCGGGCGTCAGGTACTCTGGCCTCGCGGCGTTTGACGCGCGCCGGAAGCGGAAGACCGCAGCGACCGTGAGCGCGAGGAAGAGCACGACGACGAACATGAAGTAGGCGACGATTTCTTTGAAGTTGCCCAAGATGACGAGCGCGGAGGCGAGCACGACCTGAATCGCTGTCGCGCGCGCGGGCGTGCCGAAGCGAGGGTGGACGCGCGCCACCGACTCGAAGAAGACGCCGTCGCGCGCCATCGCGTAGTAGACGCGCGGGGCGGCCATGATGAGGCCCGCGAGGCTCCCGAGCACGGCGACGACGACGACCGACGCGAAGACGCTCCCGCCCGCGCGCCCGAAGAGCGCTTCGCCCGCCTGCGCCGCGAAGGTCTCGCCGGAGGTGACGCGCTCGACAGGCACGAGGTAGATGAAGGCCGCGCTCGTCAGGATGTAGACGACGGTGACGGCGAGGACGCCGTAGACGAGCGCTCGCGGCAGAGTCCTCGCGGGCTCTCGAACTTCGCCCGCGAGCTTGCTCACCTCCCACCATCCGGCGAACGAGAAGAAGGCCGCGACCAACCCGCCCGCGAGCGCGGCGAAGAGCGGCGCTGAAGATGCTCTCTGCGCGACGAACGGCTCGAAGTTCGACCAGTCTCCCAGTTGAAAGACGAAGCCCCAAGCGAGCACGAAGAGCAGCAGGCCGAGCTTGAGCAAAGTGAGCCAGCGCATCAGCCACGCGCCGACGCGGACGCCCAAGACGTTCGCCGCCGCGAGCAGCACGATGGAGGCGACGGCCAGAGCCTTCGCGCCCGAGGGCGAGAGGTCGAAGACGTAGCCCGCGTATTGGCCGAGCCCGGTGGCGAGCGCGGCAGTGATGCCGGGATCCATGACGACGAGCGCCATCCAGCCGTAGAGAAACGCGAGCCCTTCGCCGTAGCCCTCGCGCAGGTAGACGTAGCCGCCGCCCGCTTCCGGGAATCGCGCCGCCAGCTCGCCAAAGCAGAGCGCCCCGCACACCGCCATCAGGCCCGCGAGAAGCCACACGACGAGCACGAGCGCGGGCGAGCCCAGAGTCTTCGCCATCTCGGCGGGCGTCAGGAAAATCCCGACGCCTATGACTTCGCCGATGACGAGCGCCGTGGCCGTCTTCAGCCCTATCTGCCGCCTGAGCGTGTCTTGTGTTCGCACCAAAATTCCTGAAGCACTGAAAGGGCCTTAGAAGGTCAGGCGCAAAGCGAACTGGAAGGCGCGCGGGCCGCCGGAGCCGAAGACGCCCCCGGCGGTCGTGACGGGCTGGCCGAAGCTCGAAGAGCGCAGGAAGCCGGGGCTCGAAGGGTCGTTGTCGTCACGCACGAGCACGTTCGAGAAGCCGGAGTAGTTGACGTTGGAGAAGCCGAGGACGTTCGTCACGTTGAAGAGGTTGAAGACTTCGGCTGCCGGTTCAAGACGGACGCGCTCGCCGAAGCGGATGGGACGCGCGACGCGCAGGTCGAACGAGTTGAAGCTGTCGTTGAAGCGCGCGTCGTCGTTGACGAGCGGGAGCGGCTGGCCCCTGAAGCCGCCCGCCGCGTTCAATTGCCGCAGGTATTCGTTCAGCTCCGCGCCCGTCTTGAAGAGCCGCCCGCCCGCGTTGCGCTGCAAGCCGGGGAGTCGCGCGCTGCCGTCGGGCAGGAGGATGTCCATCGGCACGCCCGAGGCCATCGTCCAGATGGGCGCGAGAGTGAAGCCGAAGGGGGCTTGGAGAAATCCCGCGAAGGTGAAGCGGTGGCGCTGGTCGTTGGGCGTGGGGCCGTATTCGAGTTGCAGGTCGTTGGAGTTGACGGGGCCGTTGGAGAACGGAATCTGGTCGTCGTTCGCGTAGTTGAAAGCCTTCGAGAGCGTGTATGAGGTGCGGAACTGGAAGCCGCGCGCGAGCCTTTTCTCGACGCTTACGAGCAGCCCGTCGTACTTCGTCTTGACGCTCGATTCGAGGTTCTTGACGAGGTCTGGGCCGCCGACCACGGGGTTGAAGACCTGCCCGATGGTGCGACCGATGATGAAGTGCGTGCCGAAGTTGTGCAGGTAGTCGGCGCGCAGCACGAGGTCGCGCGCAAACTCGTGCTGGATGCCGAGGTTGGTCTGCTGCACCATCGGGTTCTGCAAGCGGTTGTCGATGATGTTGATGCCGCCCGCGCCCTCGCCCGGCAGGACGAAGCCGCTGAAAGGGTTGGCGAGCGTCGGCGCGGGGGGAGGGAATTGCCCGCAAGCGGGGTTGAAGAGGCAGGCTTCGGGGATGAAGAAGATGTTCCCGGCCCGCACTTCGATTGGCAGCGCACGACCGTCGAGGCCGCGCTCAAGCGATTGGATTTCCAGCGTCACCCGGTCGTAATAAATACCGTAGCCGCCGTGGATGCTGGTGCGCCCGTCTCCCGGCGACCAGTTGAAGCCGACGCGCGGCGCGAAGTTGTTCCCGTCGCGCTTGCGCTCGCCTTCGAGGAAGGGCCGGACGAGCGGGTTAATCTCGTCGAAGCGGCTGACGTTCTTCACGTCGGTGTCCAGCTCGTAACGCAGTCCGAGGTTGAGCGTGAAATGGTGCGTCAATCGCCAGTCGTCTTGAAAGAAGGCGGCGAAGTAATTGTTGTTGGCGTCGGGGATGACGAGCGCGCGTTCGGGGAAGGCGCTGCGGAGCGTGACGGCGAAGAGGAGGTCGTTGTCGTCCACGCGCCCGTCGCCGTTTCGGTCGAAGTCCGGGAAGTCCTCGATAAGCTCGACGCGCCCCTCTCGGAAGACGCCGAGGTCGAAGTGCGAGCGGACGTGTTGAAAGTCTCCGCCGACTGTAAAGATGTGAGGGCCGCGAGCCACGGTCAGCGTCTCGGTCAGTTGGAAGCGCTTCTGACGCGTCTGCTGCGGGACGCGGAAAGACGAGCCGTCCTGAATGCTCGGGAAGGTGAGCTGCGGCGCGGAGGTGAGCGGCACAGTGCGGTTGATGAAAGTGCTGTAGCTGAAGTTGAGGCTGTTGACGATGTCGGGCGAGAACAAGCGCACGTAGTTGGCGAGGAAGGAGTGCGTGTTGTTGCGGCTCGACTGCCGCTGCGAGGCCGAGCCGATGGAGCGTGCGAGCGAGCTGGCGGCGACGCTCTCCTCGCGTTGGAGCGAGTAGCGGAAGGTGAGCGAGTCGTCGTCGGTCGGTCGCAAGTCGAGCCGGTCGGTCGAAAGGAGGTCGTCGAGCGGGGCGGCGGAGAAGCCACGGCGGATGGTGCGCGTCGAGAGGTCGCGCGTGCCCGTGAGCACCGCGCCGTCCTGATTGCGGTATTCGACGGAGCCGAAGAAGAAAGCCTTGTCCCGTTTGATGGGGCCGCCGAGCGTGAAGGAATACTGCTGGCGGTCAAAGGGCTGCTCCTCAGCCGTGGTGCGGTCGAAGGTCGCCGGAAGCCCTTGCAGCTTGTCGTCGCGGAAGTATGAGAAGAGCGAGCCGTGAAACTCGTTCGTGCCAGCCTTCGTCACGACGTTGATGACCGACGAGCCGGAGCGACCGAGCCGCGCGTCGAAGCGGTTGGTCGCAATCTGGAATTCGAGCACGGCGTCCTGCGAGATGTTCTGCACCGCGCCGCCGACCACGTCGTCGTTGTTGTCCGCGCCGTCCACGGTCACATTCCCGCCGCGCCCGAGCTGCCCGGCTGAAGAGATGACGAGCGTGTTGGTCTTCGTCGGGTCGAAGTTGGGCGCGGGCGAGTTGCCGGGCGCGAGCAGCGCGAGTTCGAGGAAGTTGCGACCATTGAGCGGCAGGTTCTCAATCTCGCGCTGGTCAATCACGCTGTCCACCTTCGAGGTGTTGGTGTCAACGAGCGTCGTCGTGCCGTAAAGCTCGGTCGTCTCCACGGCGGCCAAAGCGACCTCAAGCGGAACGTCGAGCGTGACGCTCTGGCCGACCTGAAGCACGACCGGAACCTTGGAGACTTTGGGCGCGAACCCTTTCGCATCGACCTTCAGTTCGTACTCGCCCGGCTGAAGGTTCGGCAGCACGTAGAGCCCTTCGTCGTTCGTCTGCGTCTCGCGCAAAGTGCCCGTGGAGACCTGCGTCGCCCTGACCGACGCGCCGGGCACGAGCGCGCCGTTCGGGTCTGTGACCGCTCCGCGCAGGGTCGCGGTGGCGGGCTGCTGCGCGCGGCAGTCGGGGGCGGGCCCGCACAGTAAAAAGAGCAGACAGGCCGCGAGTGAAACGATGTTCCTGAGCATGATGACCTCTTCTCTAAACTTTCTCGAATAAAAGTTGAACTGCGGTCACGGATGACTTGAGCGCCGCTCGGACGAGTGGATGCAGGGTTGCGCAGGTGCGCCGCGTCGGACGGACGGGCCGGGGCGGGAAGGCGGAAAAATCTCCGCGCGAAGAGCAGGGGAACTCGTCGTCTCGTACATTGAACCTCTTCGGAAGGGGATTACAGGAGCGCGCCGGAAGACCTCGAAAGTGCTCGCCGCGTGTGTCTGCCAGTGCCGGAAAAGATTATGTTATATTCACACTCTAGTCCAGCGGAATGCGTCATTCTTTAGCGCAAATCTGAGTCATGTAGGATTGCCGTTCGCGGCCCGTCCCGCTCTTACAAAGACGGGCCGCGATTGCCTGTCCTTGCCGGGTATCTTTTCGACAGATGCAAACCTTCTCTCCCTTCAAACAGCGGCGCTTCTCTCGCTTCGTCCTCTGTCTGATTTTGATTGTCGCGGGCTTCGCCTCCTGCCGCCGCGCGGCTCTGCCTGACGACAACACGCCCGCGCACACGGAGGCGCTGCGAGCCTTCTACGTAGGGCTCTCGGCGCTTCAGGTCGGAGACGACGTGCGCGCCGAAGAGAAGCTCGGAGAGGTGACGCGACTCGCGCCCGACGAGCCTGCGGCGTGGGCCAATCTGGGGCTGCTCTACCTGCGGCAGAGGCAGTTCGAGCGCGCCGCCGAGAGCCTTGAGCGGGCGCGACAGCTAGCGCCCGAGCAGGCGTCGCTCTACGTCCTGCAAGGTCTTTTGGAGAGCAGCCGTGGCAACTCCGCAGAGTCGGTCAAGCGCTACCGCCGCGCCGTCGAGCTGGACGCGCGAAACGTAAAGGCGCTCTACGCGCTCGCGGGCGAGACGGAGCGCGCGGGCGAGGAGGGCGGCGAAGAGGAAGTGTTGCGGCTGCTGCAAAAGATTCTCGAAGTGCAGCCTGAGAATCTGTCCGTCCAGTTGGACTTGGCGCGGCTCGCGGCCAAGCGCGGCGACTCGGAACTCTTCGGGCGCATGATGTCCCGCTTCGCGGAGCGCGCAGGCAGTTGGCCGCCCGAAGCGCAAGAGCAGCTCAAGGCCGTGCAGGCCGCCTCGGCGGGTGGAAACCCGCGCCCCGCAGCCCCTCGCGTGCAGTTCCTGCGGAACGTGCTCGTGCGTCTGCCCGAATATCGTCAGAGCCGTCTGGCCGTCCAAGACCCTCCCGAAATTTTGAGCGAGCCCTTCACGCGGCCCATCCGCATGCGAGCGCCCGCGTCTCATCCGGCCCCGCCTGATGAAGCGCTCGCCTTCGAGGCGGAGACTCCGAAGGGCTTCGGCGCGTCCTCCGCGTGGGGCGGCGCAGTCTATCTTTCGGGCGAGGGCATGCCAGCGCTCATCTTCGCCGACGGGCGCGAGGCGCACCTCGGCGGCGGCGTCAAGCTGTCGTTCCCCGGCGGGCCCGTCGCAAAGCCGCCTTCGCCGGGCGGCATCGTCGGCCTCGACTTCGATTACGACTTCAAGACCGACCTCGCGCTGGCGGGCGAAGGCGGCTTCCGACTCTTCCGTCAGGAGAACGAGAAGAGCTTCGTGGACGTGACCGCGAAGACCGCGCTTCCTTCGGACGTGACGGGCGCGGCATACGCGGGCGCTTGGGCGGCTGATATAGAGGCGGACGGCGACTTAGACCTCTTGCTCGGCGCGAGAGAGGGCGCGGCGGTCGTGCTCAGAAACAACGGCGACGGCAGCTTCGCGGTGTTTCGTCCCTTTGAAGGCTCGGAAGCGCTGCGCGATTTCGCTTGGGCAGACTTCGACGGCGACGGCGACCCGGACGCCGCGCTGCTCGACGCGCGAGGGCAGCTCGGCGTCTACACCAACGAGCGCACAGGGCAGTTCCGCAAGCGGCCCGCGCCGCAGAACGCGGGCGCTTTGACGGCGCTCGGCGTGGCCGATGTCAATAACGACGGGCGCTTCGACCTGCTGGCGCTTCAGCCCGACGGAGCGCTACGCCGCTTCTCGGACAAGGGCGAGGGCGAGGCTTGGGAGGCCGCGGAAGTCCTGCGTTGGGCTGGCGTGCCGGGCGGGCTTTCGCCGGGCGGCGCGCGTCTGGCGGCCCGGGACATAGACAATAACGGCGGGCTCGACCTGCTCATCACGAGCGACGAAGGGTTTGATATCTGGTTGAGCGACTCGCAGGGCGGCTTCAAGTTATTAAACAGGTCGGGCTCTTTCCCCGCCTTGAAAAGCGTCGGGTCAGTCGCCGATGTCAACGCGGACGGCAGGCTCGACCTCGTCGGTCATTGGAAAGACGGAGAGCCCGTGGTCGCGCTCAACCGTGGCTCTAAAAATTATCACTGGCAGGTCATACGGCCACGCGCCGCGAATGCCACGGGCGACCAGCGCATCAACTCGTTCGGCGTCGGCGGCGAGATGGAGATTCGCTCGGGGCTGCTCGTGCAGAAGCAGCTTATCGAGGGGCCGTTCGTGCACTTCGGGCTGGGCGAGGCGACCGGCGCGGACGTGGTGCGCATCGTCTGGCCGAACGGCACTGTGCGCGCCGAGTTCGAGCTGAAGGCCGACCAGTCCGTCTTGGCCGAACAACGTCTGAAAGGCTCTTGCCCCTCGCTCTTCGCCTTCGACGGGCGGGGGATGAGCTTCGTCAAGGACTGCGCGCCTTGGAGTCCGGCCATAGGGCTTCGCATCAACAACTACCAGACGGCGCGCGTGTCGCAGACCGAAGAGTGGGTCAAGATTCAGGGCCGACAGCTCGCGCCGCGCGAAGGCTTCTACGAGCTGGCGATTACCGCAGAGCTTTGGGAGACATACTACCTCGACCACTACGCGCTGGCCGTCGTGGATCACCCTGCGGGCACGGAGGTCTTCGTCGATGAGCGGACGGCACGCGAAGCGCCCGCGCTCCGCGTCTACACAGTGCGAACGCCGCGCCCCTTCGCGAGCGCTCGGGACGACGAGGGCAGAGACGTGACGGGCATCGTCCGCGAGCGCGACGGTCGCCACCTCGACACCTTCGGGCGCGGGGCTTATCAGGGCGTGACGCGCGAGCACTTCGTAGAGGTCGAGCTGCCCGAAGACGCGCCGCGCGAAGGCCCGCTCTGGCTCATCGCGCACGGGTGGCTGCACCCGACCGACGCTTCCGTCAACGTCGCCATCAGTCAGGGCCGGAGCGCACCGCCAAGAGGCTTGAGCCTCGAAGTCGCGGACGGTCAAGGCGGCTGGGCGTTGGTGCGGCCCGACCTAGGGTTCCCCGCCGGTAAGAACAAGACGATTTTGATTGACCTGAAAGACGTGTTTCGACCCGGTGCGCCGCGCCGCGCGCGTCTTAGAACGAACATGGAAATCTACTGGGACGCGCTCGAATGGGCGGGCGAGGCGGCGGGCGAGGAGGCGAAGCTGGAACGTCTCGCTCCTTCAATCGCGGAGCTTCGCTTTCGCGGCTTCTCAGAGATGCGGCAGGCCGACGCTTCTTCGCCCGAGACGCCGAACTATGCGCGCCTCGCCTCGACGGGGCAGCGCTGGCGCGACCTCGTCGGCTACTACACGCGCTTCGGCGACGTGCGGGAATTGCTGGCGGGCGTCGATGACCGCGTCGTCATCTCGAACGGCGGCGACGAGCTTTTGCTGCGCTTCCCCGAGCGGCCCGCGCCGCCCGAAGGCTGGGCGCGCGACTACTTGCTCATCGGCAACGGCTGGATAAAGGACGGCGACTATAACTCTATGTTCTCGAAGACGGTGCTGCCCTTGCCCTCTCGCGACCGCGAATACTACACTACACCTCCGACACGTCTCGAAGACGACCCGGTCTACCGCCGCTTCCCGCAGGACTGGCAAAACTATCACACGCGCTACGTCACGCCCCGCGCCTTCAACGACGCGCTGCGCGTAAAATGAGCGGCGCGTTAGAGAGATTGTAGGGGAAGGATGGAAGGCAAATGCGGAATGCGGATTGATGAATAAGAACCAAGCAGCTCTTAATTCATCATTCGTCATTCCGCATTCATCATTTCTTCCTCCCGTCCAAGCGTAGTTGATTGAATTCACCTCAAGCGATTTTTTAGTAGCGATGAAGAAGAGTTTTATCCCCCGCGCCATTTTAATCGTTTTCTTCGCCGCGCTGATTGCGACGCCGTTCGTGTTGAAGCGTTGGTACGGGCACGGCGAGAGCGGGAGCGACGCCCAAGCGACGAAGGGGCGTGACTCGGCGCTCGCGCGCTACGGCTTTCATCTGCAAGAAGTCTCGAAGGAAGTCGGCATCGACTTCAAGCACACCGCGCCGAAGCTCGACGCGAAGCTCGAACACATCATGCCGCAGGTCGCCTCGATGGGGGCCGCCGTCTCCGTCTCGGACTTCGACCGCGACGGCTGGCAAGACCTCTACGTCACCAACAGCGGCGAGGGGAGCCGAAACGCGCTCTACCGCAACAACGCGGACGGGACGTTCGCGGACGTGGCCGAGCGGATGGGCGTCGCCGACGTGAATCGACCCGAGACCGGCGTCTCGATGGGCGCGGTCTGGGGCGATTACGACAACGACGGCTACGAAGACCTCTTCCTCTACAAGTGGGGGCGGCCCGAGCTATTCCACAACGACCGAGGGGCCAGCTTCACGCGCGTCACGGAGACGGCGCACCTGCCCGCTTGGGTCAACGCCAACACGGCCATCTGGTTCGACTACGACCGCGACGGGCGGCTCGACCTCTTCGTCGGCGGCTACTACCCGGAGGACGTGAACCTCTGGCAGCTCAAGACGACGAAGATTATGCCGGAGAGCTTCGAGTACGCTCGAAACGGCGGGCGCAAGTACGTCTTGCGCGGGCGCGGCGACGGCACGTTTGAGGATGTCACGCAAAGTCTCGGCATAGACACACATCGCTGGGCGCTGGCAGCAGCAGCCGCAGACCTGCGCGGCACGGGCTACCCAGACCTCTTCATCGCCAATGACTACGGCGTCTCCGAACTCTTCTTCAACGAAGAGGGCCGACGCTTCCGCGACATGGGCGAGCAGACGGGCGTCGGCTTCTCACCGAAGAGCGGCATGAACGTCGCCTTCGGGGACATACTCAATCAGGGCAAGTTCGCCATCTACGTGACGAACATCTCCGAGGAGGGCGTGCTCATACAGGGCAACAACCTCTGGGTTCCGCGCGAAGGCACAGGGGGAGACGCCCTTAAGTACGACAACCTCGCCAGCGACATGGGGGTCGAGCTTGGCGGTTGGAGCTTCGGCGCGCAGTTCGGCGACCTCAACAACGACGGCGCGCTCGACCTCTATCTGGCGAACGGCTACGTCTCTCTGGAACGCGGCTCGAACTACTGGTACGACTTCTCGAAGGTCGCGGGCGGCAACTCCGCCATCATCTCGGACGCCGCGAACTGGCCGCCGATGAATGGCCGGAGCCTCTCGGGCTACCAGCAGAAGCGCGTCTGGATCAACGACGGGGCGGGGAAGTTCAACGACGTGGCTCAGGCCGTCGGCGCAAGCGACCAGTCGGACGGGCGCTCGGTCGTGCTCGCAGACCTTTGGAACCGTGGCGTACTCGACGTGGTGGTGGCTAACCAGCGCGGGCCGCTTCTGGTCTACAAGAACACCGCCGCGCCGGAGAACGGCTGGGTCGGGTTCGAGCTGGAAGGCGCTGAGAGTAACCGCAGCGCCTTGGGCGCGCAGGTGCGCGTCTACTGGGGGGGCCGCGAGCAGTTGCAGGAGGTTTCGGGCGGCAGCGGCTTCTGCGCGCAGAACCAGCGCCGCCTGCACTTCGGGCTCGGCAAAGACGCGCGCGTCGAGCGCGCCGTCATTCGCTGGCCTTCAGGTAAAATCCAGACCGTGGAAGCGCCCGCGCCCGGCAAAGTCCACCACGTCAAAGAGGCATAGGTTTACGGAATGAGCGCCACGACAATTTCAGACACTCCGTCAGACGGCCCCGTCGCCGCGCCGCCGCAGGGTAAGGCCGGAGAGCCCAAGCTTTTCGGCATCGACCACCGCTTCGTCGCGCCGATACTGATTACGCTCATACTGCTCGCGGGGCAGCTCTCGTTCGGGCTGTTGGAGAGCTACCCGAAGACGGCGCTCGCCATCGTCACGGCGATTGCGTTGGAGCTTGTCCTCGGTCGCATGTTCGCGGGCAAGTGGCCGCATCTGGCTAGCGCGTACATCTCGGGGATAAGCGTCGGCATCCTCGTCCGCTCGCCCGCCGTTTGGCCTTACGCGCTGTGCAGCGCCATCTCGATTACGTCGAAGTACGTGCTGCGCGCGCGCGACCGGCACATCTGGAATCCTTCAAACTTCGGCATCTGCGTGATGCTCTTTCTCGCGCCCTACACGGTCGCCTCTCTGAGCATTCAGTGGGGCAACAACGTCTGGCCGATGCTCGTCATCTGGGTGCTTGGCTCGGCCATCATCTACCGCCTCAAGCGCTTTCACATCACGCTCGCTTACGTCGTCTCGTTCGTCGCCTTCTCGTTGATGAGAAGCTACCTGACGGGGCACGCCTTCGCCGCCGAAGTCGCGCCGATTACGGGGCCGATGTACCAGCTCTTCATCTTCTTCATGATTACAGACCCGAAGACGACCGTGCGCTCCTCGAAGCTCGCGCAGGTGGGCGTCGCCGTCGCCGTCGCCTTCGTCGAGATGATATTGCGACTCTTCGAGGTCGTCCACGCGCCCTACTACGCGCTCTTCATGGTCGGCCCCACGGCGAACCTAGTAGAGATTTACCTGACCTCGCGCCGCGACGCTTCCGCCGTGGCAGCGACGGCGCGGGGCTAAAGGCACAAGAGACAGGCATCCGAGACAAGCGAGGTTGGACACATCGAGTAATGCGCAACTCCTTAAACGGTCTTTTTCTAATCCTCTCTCTTTTAATCACTCTCTCCGGCTGCAAGGAAGACCCGACGACGAAGGCGACGCTGCCGCCGCAGGAGCAGACGCTCGCGGCCAACGCCTCGCCGGGGCTGACGCCGACGCCTTCGCCTAGCCCCGCGCCGCGTCCCACAGGCCCCATCGAGTTCTCGGACGTGACGGAGGCCGCCGGTCTGCGCTTTCGTCATAACAACGGCGCGGCGGGCAAGAAGTATCTGCCCGAGACGATTGGCGCGGGCGCGGCCTTCCTCGACTTCGATAATGACGGCTGGCAGGACATCTTCCTCGTCAACTCGACCGGCTGGCCCGGAGACAAAGGCGGCAAGACCTTCTCCGCGCTCTACCGCAACCGGCAGGACGGAACCTTCTCGGACGTGACGCGCGAGGCGGGCCTAGCGGTCGAACTCTACGGCATAGGCTGCGCGGTCGGGGACTACGACAACGACGGCTTCCCGGACATCTACGTCACGGCGGTCGGCCCCGACAAGCTCTTCCGCAATCTCGGTAACGGCAAGTTTCAGGACGTGACGCAACGCGCGGGAGTCGGCGACCCCGGCTTCGGGACGAGCGCCGCGTGGTTCGATTACGACCGCGACGGGCGGCTCGACCTCTTCGTCGCCAACTACGTCGAATGGTCGCCGGAGACGGACGTTGTGTGCACGCTCGACGGCACGAACAAGTCCTACTGCACGCCGCAGAAGTACAAGGGCCAGTCGCCGACGCTGTACCGCAATCGAGGCGACGGCACTTTCGAGAACGCGACGCAGCGCGCGGGCGTGGCAGACCCGGCGAGCAAGGCTCTGGGCGTCGCGCTCATCGACTTCAACGACGACGGCCAGCTAGACCTCTTCGTCGCCAACGATACGGAGCCGAACCGTCTCTATAAAAACAACGGCAACGGCACTTTCACCGACGAGGCTCTGACCGCCGGGGTGGCCTTCGGCGAGACGGGCGCGGCGCGCGCAGGCATGGGCGTGGACGCCGCCGACTACGACGGCTCTGGCCGCCAGAGTCTCATCATCGGCAACTTCACCAGCGAGCGGATGGCGCTTTACCGCAACGAGGGCGGCGGCCTCTTCACGGATGAAGCGCAGGCGTCGGGCATCGGGAAGATGTCCGAGCAGTCTCTGACGTTCGCGACCTTCTTCTTCGACTACGACCTCGACGGCCTCCTCGACATCTTCGCCGTCAACGGC
>WUUC01213813.1_pt1 | contig 18511 bp, 14 predicted proteins | sample 6278441 | NCBI WGS metagenome assembly WUUC01 (sample SAMN13675441, study PRJNA597444) | soil metagenome | isolation source: soil | place: USA: Washington | collected 2017-10 | reverse complement strand
TCTGGCAGCAGATCATCACCGGCGCGATCCTGATCGCGGCGGTGCTGCTGGACAAGGTGCAGCGCGAGGGCTGGTCGTCGCTGCGGCGGGCTGGCGCCGGGGCCTGAGCGTGGGGAGCACTCCAGGCTCCCATGCGCTCAGGCTCTGCACGACGCCGGCGATCGCGAGCAGCTCGAAGTCGCGCTGGTGAGCTCCGACGAGCTGGGCCCCGACCGGAAGGCCGCTCGCGCCGCCGAGCCCGATCGGCACGCTGACGGCCGGATGGCCTGTGAGCCCGAACGGCGCGAGCGGACGGAGCAACGTGGGCAAGAGAGGGCGGTCGCCGTCGCGGAACGGGACGCGCTCGTCGCCCACGGGTGGCGCGGTGACCAGCGCCGCGGGCGTCAGGATCGCATCCGCTGTCTCGAGCAGACGTGACACGCGACCGGCGGCCGCGGCCCGCAGGCGGAGCGCGTCGATGTAGTCGACGGCCGAGTAGTGCCTCCCCATCTCCACCTGGGCCAGAACCTCTCGCGAGTACTGGTCGCGCCGGCCAGTGACCCACTGCCTCTGATAGGCGAAGGCCTCGGACCCGACGATCACCAGCACGGCGGCGAGCAGGTCGTCGACGTCGCCGATCTCGGCGCGGACGACCTGCGCTCCGGCGCTTTCGAGCGAATGGAGCAGCGCTGTGAAGCAGACCTCGACGTCGGGTTGGAGCGGCCGGAGCAGCTCGTCGGGAACGACGATGCGAAGTGTGGCCGCGGTCCGTGCCGGCGCCGGATCGGCGGCGAGCTGCTCGGCGCGTCCCTCGATCGCGGCCTGGAGCAGGGCGACGTCCACGACGGTACGGGCCATGGGCCCGACCGCGTCGAGGGACCAGGCGAACGGCACCACCCCGCGACAGCTGACCCGGCCGAGCGTGGGCTTGAGGCCCACGACGCCGCAGAGGGCGGCCGGCTCGCGGATCGACGCTCCCGAGTCGGTCCCCAGCGCCCCGGGGACGAGGCCGGCACCCACGGCAGCGCCCGAGCCGCCGCTGGAGCCGCCCGGAATGCAACCGAGGTCCCACGGGTTCCGCGTGGGCGGTGTCGTCGCGCCGAAGGCGAACTCGTGTGTGTTGGCCTTGGCGAGGAGCAGTGCCCCGGCCTGGCGCAGACGCGCGACCACGGTCGCGTCGGCACGCGCCACGTTGTCGGCGAGGATCCGGCTCCCGGCGGTAGTGACGACACCGGCGACGTCGATGTGGTCCTTGACGACCAGTGGGATGCCGTGCAGCGGTCCGCGCGACTCCCCCCGGGCGAGCTCTGAATCGGCGCGCTCGGCGTCCGCCACCGCCGCGTCCACGTCACGCGCCAGCAGCGAACGCAGTCGCGGCTCCCACTCGTCGATGCGCTCGAGGCACTCGTCGAGCAGCTCGACGGCGCTGAGCTGCCGAGCGTGGATCGCCTCGCTCGCCGCGGCTAGCGTAGGCGGCGCCACCCGCAGGTTCTCACGCGTCGCGGGCGGCGTCAGGGGCGTGGCCCGGGGGGGCCTCTGGAGGCAGCTCGAGCGCCGCCTCGCGGACGCGGTCCGCGAGTCCGCGCGCCGTCGGATTGGAGACCGGACCGGACTCGGCGGCGACCTCGGGAAGAGTGGGCGCGATCCGCTCGCGGAGCGACGCCCACGCCGGTGAGCTGGGATCAATCAGGTCGAAGTGATCGGCGTCGTCGAGCTCGACCAGCTCGACGGTATCGCCCGCGGCGCGCGCGGCGCGCACGTAGCGATGTGTGAGATCCACGAGGTCCGGGATGTTGTCCAGCCTGCCCTGGACGACCAGTTGGGGAACTTCCAACGGGAGTCCGGCCATCGGCGACGCGAGCCGGTACGGCTCCGGCGCCGACTCCGGGGAGGCGCCCATGAAGGCGGCGGCGCCGTTGCCCGTGTCCCCCAACCCCCGTCGGGCACACTCGACCAGGTCGGCCACGCCGGCGAGCGAGACGACCAGCCGAGGCCGAATCCTCGGCGGCCGCGCAACGCCGGGGCGCTTCGCTGCCCAGAGCCCCAGCTGCCCGCCTGCCGAATGTCCTAGGAGGACGACCCGGTCCAGGTCGAGCGGGTGAAGGTCGGCGAGCTCGGCCACGTGGTCAATCGCGAGAGCGACGTCCTCGCAGGTGCTGGGCCAACCGCCGCCGAACGGGCCCACTCGGCGGTACTCGACGTTCCAGGTCGCGACGCCCCGTGTTGCCAGATCGACCGCGAGCGGCTCGATAGTGTCGCGCTCCCAGCGCTCTCGCCAGAAGCCGCCGTGGAGCAGGATCGCAACCGGGTATGGCCCCGGGCCGTCGGCCGGGAGGCGCAGGTCGGCCACCTGATCCCGCCCCTCGGGTCCGTAGGGAACGACCTCGTACGGCCACGAGACGCGCTGAAGCAGATGGAGCAGGGCCCAGCGATACCCGTGCACGCCCCGCCCACGGATGCACGTCGTGGCGAGCTCCAGATACGGCGGGCGCGGTCGCTCGGCCTCGAGGACGTCGACCCAGGCGACCGGCACTCCGCAGTGCCTGGCCGCCGCGTGAACGCGGCTCGAGGCCGCGCAGTCCGCGGGATCGAGCACTACACCGCTCGCGCCCTGGAGCGCCTCGGGCGCGAGCGCGCCGACCAGCGCGTCCTCGTCGGAGGCGAAAGAGGTTCGCGCCTCGACATCGCACTCGCGCGCCCATTCGGTGCACCAGCGAACGAGGTTGTCGGGGTCGACGGTGGAGCTCGGACCGGTGAGGACCCTGATCACGCTGAGCCGCCGGACCTCAGGCGCTCGGTGGCGGCGACGTCAATGTCGCCGCCCTCGCCGAGGGAGACGCCGTACACCCGCTTGGCGCGCTCGCGCGTGACCCAACCCTCGAGCACGTCAGCTCGCACGTGGGCAGGGTCCCGCGTCAGCGGCGACCCATAGCCGCCCGAACCCGTCGACCGCGAGATGATGGTCTCGCCCGGTTGAAGGACGACGCGCCCGTAGGCCTCCAGGTCGACCAGCTCGCCGTCCGCTCGCCGGCGCATCTGCGTCGCGCAGGTCCCGGGCAGTCCGCCCCGGACGCCCAGCGGCGGCGTGTGCGTGCCGTCGCTCATGTAGATCACCTCGAGCGATGTGCCGACCGGGCCGTATTCCACGTAGGCGCCGGGCGCGCCCCGGAACCGCCCGGCCCCCTCACTGTCAGGAATGATGTGCTGCGCGCGGACCTCGATGGGGTACTTCATCTCGTCGATCTCGACGCTGTCGTGGAGCTGGAGCCCTGCGACGCCGATGCCGATCTCGGTGAGCCACCCGTCCGCATAGGGTGCGCCGGGGCCGTTCGTGACCAGCAGGCAGAGGAAGTTGATGAACGGCCCGCGGCCGTCGCGCGGGTCGACGCCCGAGATGACGCCCATCGCCGGCGGGAGCACCTTGCCCACCTCGGCCAGCCCGTAGCCCTCGCCGAGCTGCGCCATTCCCATCGCAGCCGCCTTGCCGAGCGTCTCGGCCAGGTTGGTCGTAGCGGCCGAGCAGGAGAAGGGATGACGCGGTATTCCGGCGACGCAGTTCTCGCGCAGGCGCACCTCGACGCGGCGTATGCTCCCGGCGTTCACCGGCACCTGGCGTGGGAGGCTGCTGAAGACCCCCGCCATCGCGTTGCAGCGTGCGGTCGCCTCGGTGAGGTTGAGGCCGATCGGCAGGCAGTCGAGGTTGTCGGTGAGGTCGACGACGATGCGGCCGGCATCGGGGTCTACCGACAGCTCCATGTTGAGCGGGACGCCGTCCGGGGCGCCGGGGAGCGGGTCGTGACGGAGCTCCACGCGCGTATCGCCGGCGGGCAGCTCGCCGATGACTCGCGCCATGCTCTCCTCGCTGTAGTCGAACCACTGGCGCTCGTAGGCCCGGAGCGTCTCGGCCCCGAGCTCCTCGACGAGCTCGAGCAGCCGCTGCTCCCCGACCCGGGTCGAGCCGAGAATGGCGAGGAAGTCGCCGTACCACATGTCCGGCACGCGAATGCGGACCTTGCACTGGCGGACGAAGTCCTGGACCACCTCGTACTCGGACTGCACCTTGGTGCACGGGAAGATCAGGGCGCCTTCCTGATAGACGTCCTTGGCGTCCGTGTAGAAGGTGGTTGGGATCGAGTTGCCGCAATCGGCGACGTGCGCCTTGGCGAACACCGTGAAATGGTGCGTGCCCTCCGCGTCGATGACCGGGGCCAGGATGCACCAGTCGGCCGCGTGGGAGTTCCCTTCGTACGGCGAGTTGTGCAGGAACGCGTCGCCGCGGCGCAGGACCGGGTGGACCTCCTTCATGTAGCGCGCCTGGAGGTCGGGGCCGGCGAACGAGTGGCAGGGCAGGCTCTCGGCCACGCCGAGGATCTCGTCGTCGGCGGTGAGGATGCCGCACGAGAAGTCCCGCGCCATGTTCATGATCGCGGAGCGCGCCGTTCGCTGCAGCGTGTTCATCATGGCTCCGACGATGCCCTCCAGGCGGTTGGTGACGAGGGCGAGCTGGAGGCCGTCCAGAGTGCGCTCGCGGGTCATGCGCGCTCCACCTCGGTGAGGGCGGTCATGAGGCCGGGCGAGGCGACGCCCGGATCGAGCAGGAGCGAGCCGGAGGCCACGCGCCGCACCGTGGCCGTCGGCGGGACGACCACGGTGGTCATGGACGACTCGACGATCACCGGGCCCTCGATCGGCTGGTCGAGCTCGAGCGCCTCGACCCGGAACACGTCGGTCGGCACGGTGCCGTGACCGGTGAAGAAGGCCGGCCGCGTGCGCCGTTCCGCCTGCGTCGAGCTCGACGTCGGCGGCGAGGTGTCTCCCCCCGCGCGCAGGGTGCAGCGGACCCTGGCCCGCCAGGCGACGATCTCAACGTATGAGCCCCGATCGCTGAATGCGAACAGCTCCTCGTGCACACGGTGGAACGCCTCGGTCAGCGCCGCTACGTCCTCGTCGCTGCGGAAGCGGTCGACGGGCAGCGGGACCTCGATCTCCCACACCTGGTCCGGGTACCGGGCCTCGACCGAGAGCGTGATGTTCGACTCGACGGCCGTGGCCCCTGGACCGGCGCGGAAGCGCTCGCAGTCCTCCAGCAGCTCGGCGATCGTGGCGTTCGCGAGCTCGGCGTCGAAGGACCGCGTGTTCGCGAGGCGGATCCGCTGCACGTCGCGCGTGAGCTCTGACAGCAAGGCGCCGGCGGCGCTCAGCGCGGCGGCCACGGCAGGGATGACCACCATCCGCGACCCCAGCCGGCGCGCGATCGTCGCCGCGTAGAGCCCGGCGCCGCCGCCGCCGGCGACGGTGACGCCCTCGCGGGGGTCGAGCCCCTGGTTGAGGGTGATCTCCTCGATCGCGGTGACCATGCGATCGCACGCGAGATCGTGGATCGCCGCCGCGGCCTGCTCGACCTCGTGGCCCAGCGGGCGGGCTACGTCCCCCATGATCGCCTCCTCGGCGAGCGCCCGCTCGAGGTGCATCTCGCCCCCGAGGAAGTAGTCGGGATCGAGGTAGCCGAGCACGAGGCATGCGTCGGTGACCGTCGGACGCGTCCCGCCCCGTCCCCAGCAGGCCGGTCCCGGGCTCGCCCCTGCGCTCTGGGGGCCGACGTGCAGGAGGCCCCCCTCGTCGACCCAGCCGATGCTTCCTCCGCCCGCGCCGACCGACCTGACGTCGACGGAGGGAAAGCCGGTCATGTGCCCCTGCTTAGGGTGACCGATCCTGGTCTCTCGCGTCCACGGGATCTGCCCATGCCGGATGAGCCCGACATCGAACGTCGTGCCACCCGCGTCGGTGACGATCGCGTACTCCGAGCCGGCGTCGACAGCGGCGAAGTGGCGACCCGCCACGGGCGCGGCGGCGGGCCCAGACCCGATCGAGTGGATCGGGGAATGCCACACCTCGCGCGCGTCGAGCATGCCTCCCGCCGAGGTGAGGATGAGTAGCCGCCCGCCGAAGCCGGCGGCGCGCAACCGGCGCTCGAGGTCCCCGAGGTAGCGGCTCATGAGCGGCTTGAGCGAGGCGTCGATCGCCGTAGAGGAAGCGCGCCGGTATTCACGCAGGGTGGGGTTGAGGGCGTGCGAGAGCGTGTAGGGGGTGCCGGGCAGGTGCTCGTCGAGCAGCCCACCGACGCGCCGCTCGTGCGCCGCGTTGACGACCGACCACAGCAGGCACACGGCGACCGCCTCGACGGCCGCCTCGCGCAGACGTCCGATGATCTCGACGACCCCCTCCTCGTCGAGCGGCAGGCGCACGTCGCCCTCGGCGCCGATGCGTTCGGGGACCTCGAAGGTCAGCCGCCGCGGCACGTAGGGCTCCGGATAGCGCTGGGTGTAGTCCAGTGGCGTGATCCGCCCACCGCCCTCGCGAATCAGCAGCACGTCGCGGTGTCCTTCGGTGGTCAGGAGCGCCGTCCGCGCCGTGGAGCCCTCGACGATCGCGTTGGTGGCGCGCGTGGTCCCGTGGATCAGCATGTCGGTCCTGGAGAGCAGGTCGCGGGCCTCGACCTCGAGGTCGCTCGCCGCGGCATGAATGACGTCGAGCAGACCTCGCACCGGGTCGGCGGGCGTGGTCGGGCGCTTGTAGAAGCGCAGGCCATCCGGCAGCCCTTCGACCACCAGGTCGGTGAACGTTCCCCCCGTGTCCACGCCGAGCCGGAGTCCGGTCGAAAGGTCGGTCACCGCATCAGCACTCCGCCGTTGATGTCGTACGTCGCTCCGGTGATGAAGGCCGCCTGATCGGAGCTGAGGAACGACACGAGCCCCGCGATCTCCTCGGGCCGACAGATCCGGCCTACCGGGACCTCGGCGACCAGGCGCTCGAGCACCTCGGCCGCTACCGCGCGCACCATTGGCGTGTCGACGACGCCGGGCGCGATCGCGTTCACCGTGATGCCGTGCGGGGCGAGCTCCAGCGCGAACACCCGCGTCAGCGCCAGGATCCCTGCCTTCGATGCCGAGTACGGCGCGCCGCTCGGACGCGCCGCCTGGGCCGCCAGCGAAGCGAGGTTGATGATGCGGCCCGAGCCGCGCCCGCGCATGTGGGCTCCCGCGGCGCGCGAGAGCACGAAGACCGATCGCAGGTTCGTGTCCAGAACGTCGTCCCACTCGTCGACCGACACGTCCCAGAGGGAGTTGCCCCTCGTAACCGCCGCGTTGTTGACGAGCACGTCCAAGCGGCCGAGGCGCCGCACCGCGTCCTCGATGGCCGCGACCGAGGACTCCGGTTGCCGAACGTCGACGGTGACCGTGCTCAGCCGGTCACCGCTTGGGTCGATCTCGGCGGCGGCCAGGCGATTGCCCTCCTCGTTGATGTCCGCCATGACCACCGTAAAGCCGGTGGCGTGGAGCTCCCGCGCGACGGACAACCCGACGCCCTGCGCGGTACCGGTGACGAACGCCGTCTTCATCGCGAGCCGAAGAAGAGCGGCCGCCCAACGCGGGCCTCGACAGTGACATATTGCCAGAGCCGACCCTCGAGTACCGGCGTCTCGCGGACGAGGTTGCAGATGGCGACGACTGCTTCGAGACTCGGAACGTCCGCGAGGATGTAGCACGTCCACGGCCACGAAGCGGAGGCGCCGACCTGCAACTGGTCGTCGTCGAGCCCACCGAGCACGCTCGCGCCGAAGCGCCCGGCCAAGTCGTCGAACGCTTGGCCGAGCGCTTCGATCATTCCGTTCACGTGCTCGGCGTCGGCCGCATAGAAGTCGGCCGTGAGCCCGAACGCGAAGAGCACGCGGAGCTGCTCAGGCTGCTCACGAGGCAACTGCAGCCCCGCCTTCTCGGTCACTGCGGCGTGATCCCGAACTCCTTGGCCCACTTCGCCTTGAAGTAGGTCTCGAAGTCGGGGCCGTAGATCGGCGACGGCCCGGAGGCCAGGGCGTTCTTCTTCGTGATCATGTAGGGCCGCATGAACGGCAGCGAGTAGGTGTCGAACGCCGGGAAGCCCTTCACCGGCTCCTTGTTCCGCGTCCACTTCTGGAGTGCCTGGTCCATTCCGACCCACACGGGCAGGGCCCACGCGTAGTCGGCGATGCCGTCCACCTCGCCGCTGCGGATGCCGGCGACCGACTCGGGGTTGGAGTACTCGCCGCCGACGACCGTCTTGCGATCTGCGCCCTGCTTCGCGACCACGGTCTGGGCCATGAGCGGCACGCAGAAGTCGCAGATCGTCCACATGCCCGCCAGCTCCGGGTTCTGCTCGAGCGTTTGCCGCGATGTGTTGAGCGTGTCCTGCACCGCGTTGGCGAGGTCGAGGTTGTGGTTGATGAGCTCGATGTCGCCGGCCGCCGCGACGTCCTCCTTGAGCTGATTCTCCGAGTTCACGCTCGCCACGCCGACGGTGGGCGCCGTGATCGCGAAGAGCTTGAGCTCGTCGGCGTCCGGGTTGCGCCTCTTCATCTCCGCGAACATGAACTCATCCAGCAGCGCGGCCTGCTCGGTGCCGGACACGCCGTAGTCGTTGAGATCGGGCGACTGCTCCACCGCGCTGCCGGTGCCGAACCAGGGGATGTCCTGCTCGGCGGCCTGCCTGACACCCGATCCCATCGGACCCGGGTTCTGGCTCACCGAGAAGATCACGCTCGGGTTCTGCGCGACGATCGACGTCGCGCACTGTGGGACCTTCTGCGGGTCGAAGTTCGGGTCACAGACGTTGACCTTGTAGCCGAACATCCGGCCGATCCGCCGAGCGGCATCCGTGATCACGATGCTGGTCGACGACTGCCCCGAGAGCTGAATGATGCCGATCGACTTGCCCTTCGGCGGGTCCTCCTTCGAGCCGGCGTCCTCCTCGCCGGCCTCGCGGGCCTGCTGGGTTTGCTCCGACGTGCCGGCGTACTTGTAGCCGCCGCCCGCCTTCGGCTGCTCGGCCGCGCTTGTGTCGCCGTCCGAGCCGTCGTCGTCCGAACCGCATCCCATCGCCAGCAGCCCCGCCAGAGCGAACACGACCAGGAAGCCCAGCGGCAGGTGCCGCGACCTCCTCGCGAACCCCCGTGACTTCCGGTGTATCTTCATCGAACTCCCTCCTCGTGATCGATTACGCGGCTGCTGCATACGCCAGACGGACCAGCGCCTCTTCGGTGATTTCATCTCCCGCGACGGTCCCCGAGACCCGGCCCTCACGGAGCGCGACGACGCGTGAGCACAGGCCGACGAGCTCCGCGAAGTCGGACGAGATGACGATCGCCGCCCGGCGGGAGTCGGCGATGGCCCTGATCAGCGAGAAGATCTCGGCCTTGGTTCCGACGTCGACGCCCTGCGTCGGCTCGTCGAAGATCATCAGGCGCTCGGCGCGCTGGAGCCACTTGGCAACTACCACCTTCTGCTGGCTTCCGCCGGACAGTCGCCGGACGATCTGCTCGTCGCCCGGCGTCCTGATCGCCAAGCGCTCGATCATTTCGTGCGCCGCTCGCCGCTCGCTGCTGCGGCGCGGAATCGGCAGGGGTCCGGAACGGTGCTTGCCGAGCGAGGCCAGCGTGATGTTCTCGCGAACGCTGAAGTCGAGAACCAGCCCTTCGTGACGCCGGTCCTCCGGCAACAGCGCGATGCCGGCTCGGATCGCGTCGACAGGCGTACGTGCGCGAAGCCGCGACCCGGCGATCTCGATCGTGCCGGACGCCGGCCGGTCGGCGCCGAAGATCATCCGCGCCACCTCGGTGCGACCCGATCCCACCAGCCCGGCGATGCCTAGGATTTCACCCGCGTACACGTCGAATCCGACGTCGAAGACCCGGGGTGGCCGCGCCAGCCCGCGGACGCGCAGCAGCGGTTCTCCGGTCCGCGCCGGCCGTGGCGCCACCTCGTGCTCTCGCTCGGAGGTGCCGGCGATCGCCTCCACGAGCGCGCCTTCGTCGAGGTTTTGGGTGGCGCGCTCGAGCGTGACGCGCCCGTCCTGGAGGACAATGACGCGGTCGGTGAGCGAGATGACCTCGTTGAGCCGGTGCGAGACGTACACCACGGTCCGCCCCTGCTCGCGCAGGCCACGGACGATCGCGTGGAGGTGGCCGACCTCCTCCGCCGTCAACGACACGCTCGGCTCGTCGAGCACGAGCACCCGGGCCTGGTGATAGAGCGCTCGCGCGATCATCACCACCCGCTGCTGGACGCTGGTGAGATCCTCGGCCGGCGCGTCGGGATCGATGTCGGCCTCCAGACCCGCGAGCACTTCCGCAACCCGCCGGCGCAGCGTTCGGTGCGACACGAGCACCGCTGCACGACGCGGATAGCGGCTGCCGAGCGCGACGTTCTCAGCGACCGTGAGGCCGGGGAAGTTGCCGAGCTCCTGATGGACGAACGCCAGTCCGTGGCGGTGGGCGACGTGGGGCGCGTAGGCGCTGCCGACCGGCTCGCCATCGATTCGCAGGTCGCCCTCGTCGGGTTTCTGCACGCCGGCGAGGACCTTGATCAGGGTGCTCTTTCCGGCCCCGTTCTTGCCGACCAGTCCGACCACCTCGCCGGGGTAGAGGTCGAGGTCGGCGCCGTCGAGGGCGACGACGCCCGGGTAGCGCTGGACCAGGCCGTGCGCCGAGACGAGCGGCGCGGGCGCGGTCATCCGTCCTCCCGGCCGCGCACGGCGCGCGAAACGAGGATGGCCGCTACGAGGATGCCCCCCTGGATGATCTGGACGAGCGGCCCGCTCAGGTTCAGGATGGTCAGCCCGGTCCCGATGATCTGGAGGTAGAGCGCTCCCAGCGCGGTCCCCAGGGGCGTGAACAGCGCGGCGCGGAACATGCTCGATCCCAGGAAGGCTGCGGCGTAGGCCGGCAGCAGGAAACCGGCGCCGGTGTTCGGATTCGACGCCCCTGCCTGAGAGGTCAGCAAGATCGCGGCGATCGCCGCGCCCAGCCCCACGGCCGCGAAGCCGACGGTCTTGAGGACGCGCACACGGAGCCCCGAGAGGCGTGCCGCCTCGGCGTTGCCCCCGATCGCATACATGTAGCGGCCGGGTTCAGTGTGGCGCAGGAACACATGCACGATGAACAGCACGCCGAGCGCGATGAAGACCACGTTGGAGAAACCGAGGAACGTGCCGTTCGCGATCCTCGGGTAGTCCGGCGCGATCCCCTGGAACACGCTCTGGCTGCTCACGATCTCGAGGCTGAGCCCCGTGAAGATCGTGCCCGTCGCGATGGTGAGGATGAACGACGGCAATCGCACGTACGCGACCAGCACTCCGTTGAACGCGCCCAGCCCCGCCCCGATCAGCAGCGTCAACACGATGGCCAGGACGTAGTTCATCCCCTGGTACTGGGTGGAGATGAAGACGATCACGAGCGTCGCGCAGAGGCTGATGAGCCCGCCGACCGAGAGGTCGTACTCGTTCATCACGAGCACGACGGTCACGCCGAGCGAGACGACGAGCAGCGGCGCACAGTCGCGCAGGATGCCCTTCATGGTCAGGACCGTGAAGAAGGAGTCGGGACGCAGCAGGCTGAACGCCGCGAAGGTGGCCACGATCGCGAGCAGCACGCCGTAGCGGGCGACCAGGTCGGCGGCGAGGCCGGCTCCGCGCGGGGCGGCCCGGGGTCCTGAGTCCGTCGCTGACTGCGCGTCCTGATGGGCGATCGGACCGGCTCCCGTGCCCGGGGGCGGTTCCCTAACGGTCATTAGGGACCTACGATTTCAGGGCTTGGGCGGTGGTGTCAAGTCCTCGCGCGCACCATCGCGAGCACGAGGTCCCGGTACTCGTCGGCGATCTCGTCCGGCGAGAGGCGACCGCCGGGCTGCACCCACGTGTAGACGTACTCGCACATCGTGATGACGGCGAAGGCAGTGGTGTCGGCGTCGTCGAAGCGGAGAACGCCACTGTCGCGGCCCGCCCGGAGCACCGAGCGCAGGAGGTTCAGCACACGGCGCTGAAGGGCGTCGATCTCAGCTCTCCGCGCGGGCTTCAGCGCATTGCGCAACTGGCGGTACCCCATCGCGGCCCCGGGCTGGTCGAGCCACTCGTTCTGCTCGAGCTTGAGATGGACGTACGCGCGTACGAAGCCGCCGAGCTGCGTCTGCGGATCGGACCCCTGCGTCCCCCGCTCGATGCCCTCGATGAACCGCTGCAGCTCGTCGCGGACGCACACGAAGCACAGCTCGTGCTTGGACTCGAAGTGCCAGTACAGCGACGGCGCGGAGATGCCCACCTCGTCCGCGATCGCACTGAGGCTGGTGCCACGATAGCCGCGTGCATAGAACAGCCGCAGCGCCATCGTGAGGATACGCTCGCGCGTCCCGTCCGCCGTAGTTGCGGGCGCCGTCCGGGGCGCGGCATCGACACGTTGCTCGGCCATGCGGTCCTCAAACCTATTGACCGTTCGGGACGAGCGCCAGCCGCTGTCAGCGCATGAGCAGGCCGCCGTTGACGTCGACGCACGCTCCGGTCATGAACCCGGCGGCGTCGGAGGCGAGAAACGCGGCGAGCGCGCCCACCTCGCCCGGCGTGCCCAGGCGGCCAACGGGAAGCGCTTCCACGAGCCCCTCGATGCGCGCTGGCGGGATGGCGTCCATCGCCGGCGTCCGGACCGCAGCCGGTGCGATCGCATTCACGGTGACGCCTGCGCCGGCGAGCTCGCGGGCCACGATCTTGGTGAGCACGAGCACGCCCGCTTTCGAAGCCGCGTAGTGCGCCCCGGCTACCGCACCGCCCTGCTGGCCGGCGATCGAGGCGATGTTGATGATGCGGCCCCAGCCCTCTTCGCGCATGAGGGGCCCAGCACGCTGGCAGCCGTACAGCACGCTGCGCAGGTTGACGGCGAGGACGTCGTCCCACTCCTCGGTGTCGATCTCCCAGACCGACCGGCTGACCGTGCGCGCCGCGTTGTTGACGAGGATCGCAACGGGGGCGTCCCAGCGATCCCGAGCGGCGTCGATCATGCCCTCCACGGCGTCGCGGTCGCGCACGTCGGCCACGTGGGCGAACGCACGCGCGCCGGTGGGATCCAGCCGCTCGGACGCGGCGCGCACGGCGTCGCCGTTGGCGTCAGCCATGAGCACCCTGTGGCCGTCACCGTGCAGGGCGGCGGCAATCGCCTCCCCGATTCCCTGCGCCGCTCCGGTGACGACCGCAGTACGCAACCACCGGACTGTATCTGATCAAATATCGAACCGATGGGGACCCTTCGCTTCGCGGTCGACACCGGCGGCACGTTCACCGACCTGGTGGTGGCCGGCGCGGACGACGGCATCTACTACGCCAAGCGGCCGACCAGGCCAGAGGAGCCGGTTCGGGGTGTCGTCGACGTGCTCGGCGCCGCGGCTGAGGAGCAGCGGACCACCGTTCGCGATCTCCTGTCCCGCGGGTCGCTCTTCGTGTTCGGCACAACCCGGGCGACGAACGCCATCGTGACGGGTGCGACCGCCCGCACGGCGCTGCTCGTCACCAAGGGCCACCCCGACATCCTCCTGCTCCGCGAGGGCGGCGGCCGGGTGAGCCTGTTCGACTACGCCCAGGAGTACCCCGATCCGTACGTGCCGCGCTCGCTGACCTTCGAGGTCCCGGAACGGATCGGCGCCACGGGCGAGGTCGTCGAGCCACTTGACGAGCGGGCGATGGACGCCCTCGCCGCGACGCTCGAGCGCAACGGCGTGGAGGCCGTCGCCGTGTGCCTCCTCTGGTCGGTCCTCAACCCGGTGCACGAGAGGCGCATCGCCGAGCTCCTCGCCGACCGCCTGCCGGGCGTCCCGATCACGCTGTCGCACGAGCTGAACCCGACGATCCGCGAGTACCGCCGGGCGTCGTCCGCAGCGATCGACGCCTCACTCAAGCCGCTCATGGCGCGCTTCTTCGCAGAGCTCGAGACGCGACTGCGCGACGAGGGCTTTGACGGCCGCCTGCTCGTCATGACGTCGTCCGGCGGTGTGCTTGACGCCGACGTCGTGCGGCGGACGCCGATCCACTCGATCGGGTCCGGCCCCGCGGCGGCCCCCATCGCGGGCCGGCACTTCGCGGCGGCCGACGCCGCCGAGCGGACGGCGATCGTAACCGACGCCGGCGGCACCACGTTCGACGTCAGCCTGATCCGTGACGGGCGCATACCGTGGACGCGCGAGATGGTCGTCGGCCACCCCGTCTACGGCTACCTCACCGGCTTCCCGTCGGTCGACGTCCGCAGCATCGGCGCCGGCGGCGGGTCGATCGCCCGCGTGGACTCGGGCGGGCTGCTGCACGTCGGCCCCGAGAGCGCGGGGGCCGACCCCGGCCCCGTGTGCTACGGGCGCGGCGGAGTTGCCCCGACGGTGACCGACGCCTGCCTCGTGCTCGGGTACATCGACCCCGACTACTTCCTCGGCGGTCTGATGCGGCTGGACGTGGAGGGCGCAGCGGCGGCGCTCGAGCGCGACGTCGCGCGCCCGCTCGGGCTCGCCGTCGTGGAGGCGGCAAGCGCCGTGCTAGGCCTGGCCACGGACAAGATGGTGGGCGCCATCGAGGAGATCACCCTGAATCAGGGAATCGACGCCCGTGGTGCGCTGATGGTGGCGGGCGGCGGGGGCGCTGGCCTCTACGCCGTGCCCATCGCGCGCCGGCTGGGCTGCGACCGCGTCGTCATCCCGGAGGTGTCGGCCGCGCTGAGTGCCACCGGTGAGCTGCTGTCGGACCTCCAGCCCGACTACGCGGTGACTGAGGTGATGACGACCGACCGGTTCGACAATGGGCGGGCGGCTCGTGCGCTGGACAGTCTCGAGCGGCGCGCCCGCTCGTTCCTCGACGGCGCCGGCAAGGACGTCGTGGCGCACGAGGTTCGTCTCTCGGTCGAGGCCCGCTACCCGCACCAGGTGTGGGAGATCGAGGTCCCCCTGCGCCGCTCCAGCTTCGCGTCGCCGGAGTTCGTCGAGGAGCTGCGACAGGACTTCCACGACCTCCACGAGCGCCTGTACGCCGTGCGCGATCCGGACTCTGAGGTCGAGATAGTGCAGTGGAGAGCCCGCGTGCGGGCCAGCATCGGAGCCGTCGAAGTAGGCGCTCCCACAGTGGACACCACCCGCCCGCCCACCGCGCGCTTCGCGCACTTCCCCGGCACCGGGCGCATCGAGACGCCGGTTCGGAACCTCGCACAGGTGACGCCTGGCGAGCGGCTCACCGGCCCTGCGATCGTCGAGTCCCCGGTCACGACCATCGTGCTCGACCCGGACGCGACGGCGGTGCGAACCGACGTGGGGTCGCTGCTCATCGAGCCGGGCCAGCCACCGGGCGCGGGCCTCCCGCTCCAGGAGCTCGCAGCCGATGCCTAGCGGCGACCGGACCCGTCCGCCGGTGGACGGCCTGCAGCTCGCGCTGATCAACAACCGCTTCGAGGGCGTGGTGCGAGCGATGATGAACACGCTGCTGCGCACCTCGCGATCGGCCATCCTCAACACGGCCCGGGACTTCTCCTGTTGCATCCTCACGGCGGAGCACGAGATGCTCGCCATGGCCGAGAGCCTGCCGATCCACGTGATGAGCGGTCCCGACCTCATGGCGCGAACCATGGTGGAGTTCCATTCCGATCTGTGTCGTGGCGACGCCTTCCTGCACAACTCGCCCTACCACGGCAACTCGCACGCCGCCGACTGGGCGGTGCTGGTCCCGGTGATCGACGACGACGGCGTGCATCGCTTCACGGTGCTGGCCAAGGCCCATCTGGCCGACTGCGGCAACGCCGTGCCAACGACGTACTCGGCCGACGCGCGCGACGTCTACGAGGAGGGCGCGCTGATTTTTCCGTGCGTGCGGGTGCAGCGCGACTACGGCGACGTTCCCGACATCATCCGCCAAGCGCGGACCCGCATCCGCGTCCCCGACCTCTGGCATGGCGACTTCCTCGCCATCCTCGGCGCGAGCCGGATTGGCGAGCAGCGGGTGTCCGAGCTCATCCGCGAGCTGGGCATCGAGCCGCTCGAGCGGTACGTCGCCGACTGGTTCCACTACTCGGAGGCGCAAATGGTCGAGGCGATCTCGCGCCTGCCGGCGGGCGCCGTGACGCGCCGCGGGCGGCACGATCCGATCCCCGCCGTGCCCGAGGGGATCGACATCACGGTCAAGGTCGAGGTCGATCCCGTGGGCGGCCGCGTGGAGGTCGACCTCCGCGACAACCCGGATTGCCTGGCGTGCGGCCTGAACCTGAGCGAGGCGACCGCGCGTACGGCGGCGATGATGGGCCTCTTCACCGGAATCCATCACGCGGTGCCTCCCAATGCCGGGAGCTTCCGCCGCCTGCGGATCCTGCTGCGCGACAACTGCGTGGTCGGCGTCCCGGAGCACCCACACAGCTGCTCGGTGGCGACCACGAACCTCTCCGAGCTCGTTGCCAACTTGACCGCGAGCGCGCTGGCGGAGCTGGACGAGGGAGTCGGCATGGCCGAGACGGGGCGCGCCCAGCCTCCGGCGACGGCCGTCATCTCGGGGGTCGACCCACGCGACCACGGCGGGCCGTTCGTCAACCAGCTCATGCTGGCGGTGACGGGTGGCGCGGCCGGCCCGGCAGCGGACGGCTGGCTGACCATCCTCGGCATCGGCGCGGCCGGGTTCCTGCTGCGCGACAGCGTGGAGATCGACGAGATGAAGTACCCGGTCCGCGTGCGCGAGCAGCGCATCATGCCCGACACGGAGGGCGCGGGACGCTTTCGCGGCGCCCCAGGCGCGTACGTCGAGTTCGAGGCCGTGGACTGCACGATCGACACCGTCTACCTCAGCGATGGCACCTTCAACGCTCCGCGCGGCGTCCGCGGCGGTCACGACGGCGCGCCGGCACGCCAGCGCAAGCGAGACCGGGGAGGCACGCTCGGCGACGAGCTCGGAACCTACGTGCGCCTCGACCTCGAGCCTGGCGAGAGCATCGTCTCCATGTCGTGCGGCGGAGGCGGGTACGGCCCTCCGGACACACGCGATCCCGCGCGCGTGGCGCGCGACGTACGCGAGGGCTGGATCAGCGCCGCTCGGGCGCGCGACGTCTACCGTGTGGCGGTCGACGAGGGCGGGAATGTCGATCTCGGGGCCACGCGAGCGCTTCGGGAGGCCAGGTGAGCGACGTCGTCCAGGAGTACAGGACCAAGGACACCCGCGCGGTGCGGGTGCTCTTCTGCGTGGGCGTGGCACAGCGCTTCTTCGACGCGGGCAACGCTGAGCGAGGACGGGCGGTCACCGCCTTCAAGGAGGCCTTCGCCGACCTGCGCGGCCGCTTCGGGATCGAGGTCCTCGGAACGATGGACGACGACGAGCTGATGGTCGGTCCATCGGAGGGCTGGCCCTGGACGGCGTACATCCTCGCCGACGCACCGGATCTCGACGCGGTGATCTCGGTCTGCAACCTCGTGCGCGAGTGGCAGGTCTCGGACGAGGACCGGCTGTGGCGATACGTCCGGATCGAGGCGCGCGTCGGCCGTCGCCTGTTCTTCGGAAACGAATGAGGCCTAGACGCGCTCCCAGTCGCAGCTTTGCTCGAAAGCCTGAGCGGCCCGGTAGATGGTGGGCTCGCAGTACCAGCGAGCCACCAGCGTCATCCCGATCGGGAGGCCGTCGCGCTTTGCGCAGGGGACCGACATCGCCGGGTGCCCCGTGCAGTTGAAGGGAGCGGTGTTGCGGGTAGCCTCGAGCGTCGGCGCGAGGCGCTCCTCGAGCGGCGCGTCCGGCGCCGGGAGGTGCGGCGCGCGGTGTGGCACGGTCGGCATCAGCAGCAGGTCGTGGTCCGCCAGTGCCTCGTCGTACGCGCGGCGCAGCCGGCGGCTCAGGTTCTGCGCCTTGGCGTAATGGCGATGACGATAGGTCTGGTCCACGTGCTCCGCGAGTACGAGCTCCAGCTTGAGGTTGTCGGAGAGCTCGTTCGAACGTGCGCGCCAGCCTTCGAACGCCCGCCCGAGGCTCGTGACGTGCAGGCCCCGTCCGCCGGTCGGGAGGCAGTCGGCCTTGAAGACGGCGATGTTGCCCTGGAGGAAGATCGGCAGCAGCGCCGCCAGCCCGAGCCGGTGCTCGGGCAGCGAGACGCGGCTCACGACGGCCCCGAGATCGGCGAGGCGAGCGGCGGCGTCGCGCACGGCGCCGTCGACCGCGGGCTCGCTGAGCTCGGTCCCGAAGCCCTCGTCGAGCAGGCCGATCCGAACGCCCTCGACCCCCCGTTCGAGCGCCTCCAGGCACTTGGGCACCTCTACCGCCCCCTGACGGGGGTCCAGCCCGTCGTCGGGACCGGCGATCGCCTCGAGCAGTCGGGCGTTCTCCTCGACCGTGGCGGTCATCGGCCCGAGATGGTCGAGCGTGGGCTCGAGCGGCGCCACGCCGGTGTAGGGCACAAGACCCCAGGTCGGTTTGAGGCCGTTCACACCGCAGAACGAGCTGGGGAACCTGATAGATCCGGCCTGGTCGCCCCCGATCGCCATCGTGACCTCGCCCGAGGCGACGATCGCGGCGCAGCCCGAGGACGACCCGCCCGTCGAACGCTCGCGATCGTGGGGGTTGCGAACAGGGCCGCTCGAGGCGGTGTGGCTCCCGCCGGCCCGGCTCAGGTACTCGCACTTAGCCTTTCCCGCGATCTCGCCTCCGGCGTCGAGGATGCGCGTCACGACCGTGGCGTCCACGTCGG
>WUUC01206500.1_pt1 | contig 18514 bp, 15 predicted proteins | sample 6278441 | NCBI WGS metagenome assembly WUUC01 (sample SAMN13675441, study PRJNA597444) | soil metagenome | isolation source: soil | place: USA: Washington | collected 2017-10 | reverse complement strand
TCATGAAGGCGCTGGTCGAGACGCGCTACAACAAGACCGCGGCGGCGAAGAAGCTCGGCATCACGTTCCGCGCGCTGCGCTACAAGCTCAAGAAGCTTGCGATAGACTGACCTGCCCACGCCCAGTTCTCACGACATGACCGCGGCCATCCTTTCGCCTACCGGGTCTTCCCGCCGTCACCTGACACGAACACGCGCTGCGTTGGTGCACCTGGGTATCAGCGTCGTCCTCGGCATCTGTGCGATGGCGCTGCTGTTCGGGGTCTGGTACCCGCCGCCGTATTTCTCCGCGGCCGGCGCCGATCGGCTGGCACTGCTGCTGATCGGCGTGGACGTAGGCATAGGCCCGCTTCTGACCTTCATCGTGTTCAAGCCCGGCAAGAAGGGGCTGAAGTTCGACTTGTTCGTCATCGCCGCGCTGCAACTGGGCGCGTTGGTCTATGGCCTGCACGCTGTCGCTGTCTCGCGCCCCGTCTTTCTGGTGTTTGCGGTCGATCGCTTCGAACTGGTCGCGGCGAACCAGATCGCGGACGCGGATCTGAAGCAAGGCAAGGAGGAACGTTTCCGCCAGCGTTCCTGGAAAGGCCCGCTGCTGGTCTACGGCGAAATGCCGACCGACCCGAAGGAACATGGGGACCTCGCTTTCAGCGGTGCGGAAGGGCGCGACCTGCAGAACCTGCCCAAGTATTTCCGCGACTATGACGCCAACGCGATGAAAGTCGCGGAACATGCAAATGACCTGGCCACGCTGCGTTCCAGGCTCGATGCTGATTCGGTTGCGTTGCTGGAGTCGTGGCTGCAAAACCATTCGCTGAGCGACGCGGACGTGCGCTGGGTTCCCGTAGTGGCACTGCGCAAAGACGCGACCATATTGGTGGCGCGCAGCACCGGCAAGGTACTCGACACGCTTCCGATCGAGCCGCCCTGGTAGCGACGGAAACAAAAGATAAAGCGGGCGGCATCGTCGATGCCGCCCGCCAGCGCCGGCTTATTTCTCCTGAAGGATCTGCGCAGCCTTCGCCTCTCCGAGTCGCTCCAGCGCCAGACGCGCCATCCAGCGGCGCTGGTTTCCGCCGCCGGTCGCCTTGAACAGTCCGCGCAGGTCACGCTCCAGCCGCAGCACGTCGGCGTCGTTGCCAGCAGCGGATGCGGCCAGCATCGCGTAGCGCAGCACGTATTCCGCCGTCGCCGGCGTCATGTCGTCCATATGTCCCTCGAGCAGCGCCTCCGCCCGACGCTGCGTTTCGGCATGGTCTCGCGCCGCGGCCGATTCGAGCATGGCGAGCATCGCCTTGACGGCCGGTGGCTGGGTCGAACACTGCAGCCAGTCGGGTTTTATCCACAAGCCAGCCATTTCCTGAGGATGCAGGAACGGAATGGTTTCGGCGGCGACGCGCTGCAACGCCAGCATCTGCGCCTGCACTGCATCGCCGGTGCGGCAGCGCCCGACCCGTTCACGAACGGCAGAGAGGTTGGCACGCACTTCCGGTGTCGCGTCCGACGCGTCCGCTTCACCGCGCGAAGCCACATACGCGTACGCCGTCTTGCGGAAAGTCGTACGCGGAAACACCGGCGTGACCGACGTTTCGCCATTCGGCAGGGGTACGCCGGCGAGCAGTTCGAGCACTGGCTGGTCGGCGGTCGGCAGGCCGATCAGGGAATGCGCGAAGATGCTGCGGAAACGCGAGCGTGGCGCTTCCAGCGACAGGATCGGATAAAAGTCCGAGTTCGCCCGTTGAGTCAACGCGGAGAAGAAGCTGTTCAACTGCTTGCTGCGGCCGAGTTCGTGGAAAGCGATGTCATCGGGACGGGCAAGGCTGACCCGCTCGAGCAGCGCCTTCATGTCGGAATTGTCCAGGCGCGATACGTCGATCTCGCCGACGGGACCGTCGGCACTCGCGACAATGATCATGTCGCCGAAGTTGGTCAGGAATACACGGTAATCCGAAAACGACTCGCGCAGCGCCGTGATGACGGTCCCGACCAGCTCATCTTCGATTTCGTACAACTGTATCCATTGAATGAAGAGACCTTTCGGCTTCAGATGCCGCGGCACGAAACGGTAGAACTCGCGACTGAACAGGCTGGACACGCCCGACACCCACGGATTCGACGGTTCGGAAATGATGACGTCGTACTTCGATTTGTGCGCGGTGAAATAGCTGCGCGCGTCCTCGATATGTACCTGTGCGCGCGGATCGCTGTAGGCGCGCTCGACCACCGGCCGGAACGACTTCGCGCCTTCTATCATGGCCGCTTCGATCTCGATCGTATCGACTCGCTTTACCCGCGGGTCGGCCAGCACGCTGTGCGTGGTCAGACCCGAACCGAAGCCGATATTGGCGACTTCCGCGGGCGACGGATGCATCGACAACGGCAACACGGCGGCGAGAATCATGGTGATCTCGTCCATGCTCGGGACATCGCCTTGCATCTTTATCGATGCATCAGGCTTGCCGTTCGTCGAAATCGTGCGCATCCCGCTCGGCGCCTCGTAGACGCCGATGCTCGCAGTCTTGCTGTCGCGATAGAAGAGCAGTTTTTGTTGTTCGAGACGCGCCAGGCCGGTGCGATAGACGCCAGCCGACATTGCCAACGGATCAAACTTTGCTATCAGCACTGTCGCGACCGTTGCGATTCCGGCCAGCGCGATGGCGCTCAGATAGGGTCTGCGTTCGTTTTCCGCCACACTCGCCCGGCTCGGCCGCAGCAGGATCACGCCGAGCACCAGATCGGCAACGGCCGCAACGATCATGGCGAGCTTGAGCCCGAGCCCGGGAATCAGCAGATGTACGGCCAGGAACACGCCGACGATGGCGCCGACCGTGTTCGCCGCGTAGATGCGGCCGACGGCCGCTTCGCCGGCGCCCGCGCGGATCAGCGAAAGCGTGAACAGCGGCAAGGTCATGCCGGCAAAAAACGCCGCGGGCGCCATGATGGTGACGGCGACGATGGCGCTGACGACGTTGTAGGCGGTGTAGGCCTGCTCGCTGCGCGACAGCGCATTGAGGAACCAGGCCACCCAATCGAAAGAGAGGTCGTAGAGTATGAGGCTCGCCAATGCGGCGACCCCCATCAGCACCTGCACCCAGCCCGCGATGCGCAGCGGCAACGCATAGCCGTCGATGCGCTTGCGGATCCACAAGCCGCCGAGCGCCAGACCGCCGATGAACGCAGCCAGCATGAGTTCGAACGCGTGCACGGTCGAACCCAGCGCGAGGCTCAGCATGCGTACCCAGCCGATCTCGTAGATGAAGGAACTCGCGCCGGTCACGAACGCGGCGACCAGCAGCAATCGCGCACCGAGCACTACGCCGCTCTGCCCCGTCGATGTGCGAGGGCGCGGCGCCTCGTCCTCGCGCGCCAGCATATAGGCGAGCAACGCGACGAGGATGTTCAACGCAGCGCCGACCTGCATCGCGCCGGGCAGGCCTATCGCGGGCAAAAGTACGAATGTCGCGATCAGCGCCCCGAGCGCGGCGCCGATGCTGTTGCTGAAGTACAGGCCGCCGAGCACCGAGCCGTCGCCGCCTGGAGCGCGGCGCATCACGCCGTTGCTCATGAGCGGGAAGGTCATGCCGAGGAGAATGGCCTGGGGCAGGATCAGCGCAATGGCGCTGAACCACTTGAATGATGCGGACAGGAATCCGCTGCTCAGGGTTGGCAGGACCACGTCGTAGGCCAGCCCGGTGACGGCGAGAAATTCACGATGAAACAATGCCGCGGCGAGGCCGATCACCAATTCCACGTAGGCATAAGCGCGCAGCAGATTGCGCCATTCGGTCGCGTACCGGCTGATCCACCACGCGCCCAACGCCATGCCGCCCATGAAGATCGCGAGCACCAGACTTTGCGCGTAAGCGGCATGACCAAGGAACAGTCCGAGGTACTGCGACCAGATGGCCTGGTAGATAAGTCCAGCCGCGCCCGACAACGCGAAGACGAACAGGGCCCCTGTCGCCAACCCACGCTCCCCAATTTTGATTCCGGACATAGATGCTCAACCCTGTCGAAGAACGCCGAGCATACGGCAACAACTAGCGGCAAGGCAGGTACGGGAATCGCACTGCAGCAGAGAGCTTGCGAACCTTGACCCCTGTCTCGTTAGAACGGACTGCGGGCAACTTCCCCCTCTGGCACAGAAGCTGCTTAGTCGACCTACACATCTGCTGGGTGACTGCCATGCGCACGTCGATTTCTCGTGGCTTTACGCTGATCGAACTCATGATCGTCGTGGCGATCATCGCCATCCTTGCCGCGATCGCGCTGCCGGCCTATCAGGACTACCTGGTACGCAGCCAGGTCGCCGAAGGGCTGAGCGTGGGCACTGGCGCGAAGGCCGCGATCTGGGATTTTCTGTCGAACAACGGCCGGTACCCGCCCAACAACGAATCGGCCGGTCTGGCTCAACCCGCCAGCATCGTCGGCAGCTACGTCAAGTCGGTCGACGTCACCCTGACGGGCATCGACATCACGTTCGGCCGCGACACAAGCACGAATGTCGCGATATTCGGCAAGGTGCTGCAACTGTCTCCGGTACGGCACGACGGCAGCCTTGACTGGACCTGCAGCAGCACGATGATTCACGGCAAATACCTGCCGACGAGCTGCCGCTGAGCGATCCGGAAAAACCCCCATCAGGATTGCGTCAGTTAGTGCCGTTGCTCGGCACTTCTGGGCGGCAGAATTTGTATAGGCGATGTGATGAATCAAACCGATTTTCACAGCGCTCCGTGACGTGGTTCACAACAAGTCTCCGGGCGTCACCCGAATCAGCGACACCCCTGCGCTCTGTCGCATGTGGCACGAAACATGCTGAAATAGATCCGGATCGTCGGGGTATCTTGGCCTGAGAGCCAAGGAATGCCGTTGCCGAGTGCACCTCGAGGTTCATTTGGGCGATACCAGTTAGCTAACTTCCACTGAGGAAATACTCATGAATATCAAGAAGACCAAGGGTTTCACGCTCATCGAACTGATGATCGTCGTGGCCATCATCGCCATCCTTGCCGCGATCGCCCTGCCGGCCTACCAGGATTACCTGATCCGTTCGCAGGTATCGGAAGGCGCCGTGCTTTCCGATGGCGCCAAGACCGCCGTCGCCGAGTTCTTCAGCAACACCGGCCGCCTGGCCCCGAGCAACCAGTCGGTCGGCTTGGCCCTGCCGGCCTCGATCAAGGGCAAGTACGTCAAGTCGGTCGACGCCGCGAACGGCAAGATCCTGGCGACCTATTCCGCGGTCGGCGGCTTCGAAGCCAATGCCAAGATCGACGGCGACGTTCTGGCCTTCTCGGCCATCACCAACGCCGGCAGCATTGCGTGGGACTGCCGCGGCGGCTCGACCTCCGTGGAAGGCAAGTACCTGCCGACCGCCTGCCGTCAGTAATCGACGTCTCGCGCCACGCCGACAAGGGCCGCATCTGCGGCCCTTGTTTTTTGTGATGACCGCAAACCATACCGACAGGATCCTCAGCGCCGTTCTGCTCGTCGCCATACTGGCACTGGGCTGGTGGGCTTATGCGCCCGGCCTGCACGGCGGTTTCCTGTTCGACGACTTTGCCAATCTCCCTGCGCTGGGCGCCTACGGCCCCATCACCGACAGCGCGAGCTTCTGGCGCTATCTGACCAGCGGCGGAGCCGACATCACCGGCCGCCCGGTCGCCCTGCTGACGTTTCTGCTTGACGCCCAGTCCTGGCCTGCGGATCCGTATCCGTTCAAGCGGACCAACCTGATCCTGCACCTGCTCAACGGTGTGCTGCTGGCATGGTTGCTGACGCTCCTGGGACGGCAGAGACGCGAAACACGCGCGCCCGCGGCCAGTGCAATGAACGAGCGTGCGCTCAGACATGCAGCGATCCTGGCGGCGGCGCTCTGGCTGCTGCATCCGCTGTTCGTGTCGACCACGCTGTATGTCGTGCAGCGCGAAGCCATGTTGCCGGCAACTTTCGTGCTGCTGGGCCTGATCGGCTTCGCGCACGCGCGCGTGCTGATCGCGCGCGGTCAGCGCGGCGGATTTTTCTACGCGACCGCCGTCATCGGAACGACCACGCTGCTGGCGACGATGAGCAAGGGCAATGGCGCCCTGCTGCCGCTGCTCGCCTGGCTGCTCGATGCCGTGCTGCTGTCGCCGCGCCAGCCGATACATGACCCACGACGGCGCACGCTATGGCGCTACTGGCGCTGGCTCATGCTGGTGCTGCCGACGATGCTGGTTCTGGGCTGGCTCGCCACGACGGCCTACACCGGATTCACTCAGGGCCTGGAAGCCACTCGCCCCTGGACGCTGTACGAGCGCCTGCTGACCCAGAACCGCGTGCTGGTCGACTACCTGCTGCAGTTGTGGTGGCCGCAGCCCTACACGCTCGGCCTGTTCAACGATGCCGTGGCGGCTTCGCGCGGCTGGCTCCAGCCGATCACTACTCTGGTCTGCGCGCTGCTGCTCGCCGGACTGCTGGCCGCCGCCTGGTTCAAGCGTCGCAGCCATCCCGTCGCCGCCTTCGTCGTGCTGTTTTTCTTCGCCGCGCATCTGATGGAATCCAGCGTCGTGCCGCTGGAGCTGTATTTCGAACATCGCAATTATCTGCCGGCACTGCCGATGTTCTGGCCACTGGCGCTATGGCTGTGCGGAACCGACGGACGGCTGCGCGGACTGCGTCGCACGCTCGCGCTGGCCTTGCCGCTGGGCTTTGCGCTGCTGACCCGGCTGGGTGCGGGACTGTGGGGAAACACGCAGGAACAGGGACTGCTGTGGGCGCTGCGCAACCCGGATTCACCACGCGCGCAAGTCAATGCGGCACATGTCGAGACCGCGCGCGGCCGTCCCGATGCCGCCGCGGTGCGCCTCGTCGCGGCACGACGCAAGAATCCGGACGATGTTGCCGTAGCGCTGAACCTGATTGGCGTCAAATGCCGGCTCGGCGGGCCCGCCGCAAGCGACATTGCCGAGGCGGAACTGGCCTTGCGCGATACGCGCAATTTGGGCCGGCTGGGATTCGAATGGTTCGAGCAAGGACTCGGCGCAATCCAGAAAGGCACTTGCCCAGGCCTGACCCTCGACACGCTCGACCAGCTCCTGGACGCAGCCCAGGCCAATCCGCGCAGCATGAAGATTCCCGGCCGACGCCAGGATCTCCATCACCTTCGCGCGCGGATCGCGCTGCGACGCAGTCATGGCGACCTCGCGCTCAGCGAATTCAATGCGGCACTGGACGCCAAGCCTACGCCCCAGGCGGCGCTCGCGCAGGCTGCCGCCCTCGGCGCGAGCGGATTCCCGGAACAGGGCCTTACGCATCTGGACCACCTTGCTGACGTCTGGCGGCCGGCGCAATGGAGCGGACTGTCGATGATGGCCCTGCACCAATGGCTGCTTCAGCGCCAGGGCTACTGGGAACACGAGACAGCGCATCTGCGCGGCGTGCTCGAGGACGATATCCGTCAGCGCGCCCGGCCCCCGCAGTCCGCCACCGCCCCGGCCGGAACCTGAACTCGTGGCCCAGATGCACCTGGCGCGTATTTTCGCCACATCGCAACCTCGAGATATCTGCGCATGAACGCAAGGCTGCGAACGCTGCTGGCGCTGGCCGTGATCTTGGCCGTCTGCGCAATCGCGTATCTGCCCGGTACCGGCGGCAGCTACGCCTTCGACGACTATCCCAACATCGTTCACAACACCGACTTGCAGGTGACGCCGCAGAGCGGCGGCTGGATGGCGGCCATGCTGTCCTCGCCGTCCAGCGACCTGCAGCGGCCGCTCGCCATGCTGAGCTTCGCCGCCAACCACTACGTCACGGGCCTCGCGCCCGGGCCGATGAAGGCTACGAATATCGTTGTCCATCTGTTCAATATCGTGCTCGTGTTCGGCCTGCTCACGACGCTGTGCCGCGCACTGCCAGGGACCGATGACGCCGGCGCGCAACGGCGCCGCCTCGTCGTCCTGTTCTGCAGTGCCGGCTGGGCGCTGGCACCGATCAATCTGATGGCCGTGCTGTTCGTCGTTCAGCGCATGGAGAGCCTATGCCACTTGTTCGTTTTCGCCGGCTTGTGGCTCTACGTGAGCGGCCGCCTGCGCCAGCGCGAGGGTCGCGGCGGACTTTGGCTGGTGCTGCTCGGTCTGATCGGCGGCACCGGCCTGGGCGTGCTGGCCAAGGAGTCGGCCGTACTGCTGCCGGTGTACGCGCTCTCGCTGGAACTCACGCTGTTTCACTTTCGCAGCAACGGCCGGCGCGATCGCGGCGTGGTCGCGCTGTTCGTCGTCGTGCTGCTGCTGCCGGCCGTGCTGGGACTGAGCTGGTTGCTGCCGAAAATGCTGGAGCCCCGCGTCTGGTCATCGCGCGATTTCGGCCTGGCCGAGCGGCTGCTCACCGAATCGCGGGTGTTGTGGAGTTATCTGCAATGGACCGTAGTGCCCGACCTGGGCCAGCTCAGTCTCTATCACGACGACTATCCGATTTCGCGCGGCTGGCTGTCGCCACCGACGACGCTTCTTGCCGTGCTCGGTCTTGCCGCGCTGGTCGCCGCCGCGATCGGACTGCTACGGCGCCGGCCGCTGGGCAGCCTCGGCCTGCAATGGTTTCTCGCCGCGCATCTGCTGACCGCGACGGTGATACCGCTGGAACTCGTGTTCGAGCACCGCAATTACTTTGCGTCGCTGGGCCTGATGCTGGCAATGGCCGACGCATTGCTGTTTTTTTCATGGCCGCCAGCGCTACGACGCGGCGCCGCGGTCCTTGCCATCGCTCTGCTACTGTTCTGGACAGCCGTCACTGCGCTACGCGCGCGCGAATGGAGTGATCCCGTGCGCTTTGCCACGAGCGAGGCCGCCAAGCACCCCTTGTCGCCGCGGGCGACTTACGATCTCGCACGCACCTGGATCACCATCACGGGCTACCACGCCGACGCGCCGACGACACCGCAGGTCATCGACGCGCTCGCCGCGGCCCGCCGCGCCCCCGGCGGCAGCATTCTTGCGGAGCAAGCCACCCTCGTATTCGCCGCGCGCAGCGGCATGCCGCTACAGTCGTCGTGGTGGGAGGAAATGCGCGCCAAACTCGCAGCGCGCCCGGCGGGTCCGCAGGACATCAGTTCGCTTGCCGCAATGACCGATTGCGTACTTGCCGCGGAATGCAACTTTCCGGTCAACGAAATGCTGCACACCTACACCACGGCTCTGATGCATGGACCCAGCGCCAATCTCCTGAGCACCTACGCGAACTACGTGCTCAATGTGCTCGGCGACTCGGAGCTGGCCTTGCGCCTCCTCGAAGAAACCATCACGCTGGAACCGAAAGAATCGGAACATCGGGTAGGCCTCGCGCGCGTTCTGATCGCCCTGAACCGCTTCGACGAGGCCCAGGCGCAGATCGCTGCCCTCCGCAGGCTGGGGCGCCTCGGCCAATACGATGGCAAGGCCGAATTGCTGGAACAGCGCCTGGCCGCGCAGCGCGCGAAAACCTCGCCACGCAACTGAGCGGCCATGGACGGAAATTCCGAGGAGAACCGTGCTTGAACGCGTCATCCGCTCCCGCCCTGGTCAGCATCGGCCTGCCGGTCTACAACGAGGAACGCTTCATCGACGAAACCCTGCGCTCGCTGCGTGCGCTCGACTGGCCGAATCTGGAGATCATCATCTGCGACAACGCCTCGACCGACGCGACGGGCGAGATCGCCCGTCGTCACGCAGACGAGGATCCGCGTCTGCGCTATGAGCGGGCCGATGCCAATCGCGGCGTCATCGCGAACTTCCGTCACGCTGCCGATCAGGCGCGCGGCGAATACTTCATGTGGGCCGGTGGACACGATCTGTGGAGCGGCAACCTCGTACGCGAATGCGTGGCGCTGCTGGAAACGCACCCCGATGCGAGTCTCGCCTTCGGCAGCTCGTGCTGGATCGGCGTCGACGGCACGCCGTTCGCGCGCGAGTCGGGCTGGAGCGATACGCGCGGGATTGCCGCCGCGGGACGGTTCTTCACGATTTTCTGGGGCAACATGCACCCGGTCATGGGGCTCATGCGGGTGAGCCGGCTGCGCGAGTGCCGGCCGCTGCCGAATCTCGTCGGCGGCGATCTGGTTCTGCTGTCCGAGCTCGCCCTGCGCGGGGATTTTCTGCACGCGCCCGCGGCGCTGTGGTCGCGTCGCGAGATCCGCGTCGAAACCCACCACGACGACAAGATCCGGCGCTACGCGAGCGCGGAGTCCGGGATCAGCCGCTCGCGCCTGTCCAAGCTGTTTCCGCTCGCCAAGCTGCCGCTCGCACTCTGCAGCGCCGTCGTGCGCGCGCCGTTGCGATTCGTGGACAAGGTCACGACCCTGGCGACGCTGGTCCCGAGTCTGGCGCTGCGCTACGTGGTCGGTCGCCAGGGACCGCGCGGCGAATGATCGCGGGCGGGACCGTGCACCGTATCCTGCGTGTCCTGCGCGCCGTGTTCGCGCCGGCCGCCGTATTGTTCCTGCTGTTCGCCGTCTACAGCGCGCGCGGCATCGTCGAGGAAACCCTGCGCCACGCGCGGATGCTGCCGTTCCTTGCCGCGGTGCTGGCGTGGGCGATTTCGCACCTGCTCGCTCCCGCGCTGGCCTGGACCGTACTGGAAGCCGACGGCGTGCGCATCGGCTATGCGCGTGCGCTGCGCATCCATGTGAGCCGGCTGCCGGCGCGCTACCTTCCCGGCGGCATCTGGCATACCGTGTCACGCGTGGCCGACTACTCCACGCTGGGCGCCACGCGCGTACAACTCACGCGCCTGGTCCTGCTCGAGAACAGCTTGCCGGTCGCGCTGGCCGCCATCCTCGGCGGCGGCGGCATGCTGCTGCTCGGGCTCGCCAAGCCGGTCGCCGGTGCCGCGGTAAGCCTGGGTGCGCTGCTGTTGCTGGCGCTGCCCTTCGTGCTGCGGCACCGGATGCTGTCCGCCGGAGCGCGATTTCCTGTCGCGGCGTATCTGCGCGCCATCATCGCGATGCTCGGATTCTGGAGTGTCGCGGCATTCGCCTTCTGCGCCTACTGGAGCGCGTTTCCGCAACCCGAGCAGGCGCCGGCTCTGGCTGCAGTTGCCTCGGCCTATCTGCTGTCCTGGGCGGCCGGCTTCGCCATGGTGTTCGCACCGCAGGGCCTGGGCGTGTTCGAGGGCTCCATCGCCGCCCTGCTGCAAGGCGCCACACCGTTCGTCGATGTGGTCGTGCTGGCCGCGGGCTTTCGCGCAGCGGTACTCGGCGCCGATCTGCTCGCGTATGCGGTCTACCTGGCGCTGAGCCGCCTGCGCGGCCCTGCCTCGCCGGATTCGGTGACGGACCCGTCCGATGCGCGCTAGACGCGGCGCAGGTATCCGTCCGGCGCGACGCTGAGCAGCAGCTTGCCCTCGATTTCCCGATCGATCCCGAAGCGCAGCGGCTTGCCGTCGGCGGCCGTGCGTCCTTCGCCATCGAGGCGGCGCAGGTATTCGTGCAAAGCCGTCTTGGGATTGTTGCCCGGAGCCCAGGGCCTGTCGCCGCTCGCGTCGGCCGGCAGGTCCTCGACGATGCTGTCGAACACGACGCAGTAGCTGCCGGGCGACACCAGCGGCGCATACGCCTCGAGTTCGGCGAGCACATGGTCGTGAGTATGGTTGGAGTCGAGGCACAGCAGCACGCGCTTGCCCTCGGCCGCGGCGGCGACCTCGGCGACGATGGCGGGATCGATCGACGATCCTTGCAGCATCCGCATGCGCGCGGCCAGCGGATGCTTTTCGATCGCATCGCGATTGTGCGCGCGGATGTCGATGTCCACGCCGAGCACGATGCGCCGCGGCTTGCGCGGGTCCAGCGTTTCGCCCGCCTCGGCCGCGTCGCAGTAGTCCAGCAACGCGAGCAACGACGCGCTGAGAATCAGCGAACCGCCGTGGGCGATGCCCGTTTCGATGATCAGGTCCGGCCGTATCGTCCAGACCAGTTCCTGCAGCGCGACCATGTCCTGCGGGTACTGGATGATGGGCCGGCCAAGCCAGAAGAAATTGTAGGAATAGCGCGCGGCGATCGACGTGCGCATCAGTGCCTGGGCATCCGCCTGCAGGACAGCGTCGTCGCGCATCGCCGCAATCCGCTGCCGGGCTTCTTCGGTGAAATCGCTCATGTCTGATCCAATGCGACGTAGTGGAAGGCGGGCCCGGCGCTGCGCTCGATCTCGTCGAGATAGTTCGAGTTCATGACGACGATGTTCGCGCCAGGCTGCAGTCTGGCCAGCGCCGTCGCCGGCGCCAGTACCGGCAGCCCGCTGACGGCGAGGAAGCGGCCTTGTTTGGCCGGGTTGATGTCGATGGCGAAGTCGAGCGCCTCGCCGCGCAGAGCCAGGTGATGCGCGAACGTGACGCCTTTCGCCGCCGCACCCCAGATTACGCGTTGCCGGTCGCTGCGCAGAAGCGCCAGACACCGTTCGATGCTGCCGAAGAAATCAGCCGGCGGCGCCAGCGCCAGCGGCGGCGGCAGCGCCGGTGAAGCCGGATCGCGCAGGCTGGCCAGATCGGCGACGACGTAGATGTACTGGCCGCCGAACACATGTCCGGCATCGATGACGCGCGCGAACAGGCGGCGGAAATCCTCGATGCGGAAATAATTCACATGTTCATAAAAGACATCGAACCAGACCTGTCGCCGAAGGATCCAGTCCAGGCACGGCACTTCGATGTAGACGAGACCGGTTCCGCCGTTCGCGCGGCGCGCCACGTCGAGGAAGGCGCAGGGATCGGGAATATGTTCCAGCACGTGGCGCATGACTACCGCATCGCCGGTCAGGCCGAGGCCCGGGGCGAACGCGGCTTTGACGATGTGCGGGGAATCGCCCTCGTAGGCCGGATCGACGCCGCGAGCCTCGTAGCCCTCGCTGCGCAGACGCGCGAGGAAATCGCCCTTGCCGCAGCCGATCTCCAGGATGCGCGCGGCGCGGAAGTGCCGCGCCAGCACGGCCATGACTTCGTCCAGGTGCGCGCGGAAGACGCCGGAGTGTCCTTGCTCGTTCTGGTAGCTGTCGTCGTACTGCAGCAGCGACGCATCGAACGCGGCGTTGGCGACCAGGCCGCTGGCGTCGTCCTGCGCGAGCACCACGTCGCCGCGCGGACAGGCGCGCGCCGATTCCGCCGTGTCGAACATCTTGTTCTGGTACACGGGCAGCTGTTCGATCCTGAGCAATTCACGCGTACTCATGCGAGTCCCAGCAAGGTGTCCAATCGGCGCCGGTCGCCCCAGAACGCGCGCGGTTCGTAATCCGGATAATCATACACGCCGCGCTCCAGTTCGATGTCCGCGTCCCATTCGCGCAACCACTGACGCACGAGTTCGAGCACGGTCTGCGGCCGGCCGCTGCAGACGTTGAAGATGCCCGCGGCGGTATCGTGCAGCGCGAGCGCCGCGATCTGCTGCGCCGCCGCGGACAGCGGCTGGAAGTCGCGTATCTGATCGCCACGCGACATCGCGAAACGCGCGTCGCCGCGTGCGATGGCCGCGCGCAACTGCGCGTAGAGCGAAGTCGGCGCCTGCCCTTCGCCATACAGATAGAACAAGCGCAACCAGGCGAGTTGCAGGCCGCCGTGTGCCGCCAGCGCTTCGAGAGCGAGACGCAGATGGTCCTTGGCCTGTGCGTAGGCCGTCACCGGCCGGGCCGGCAGCGACTCGTCGAGGCAACCTTCGCGCAGGCCGTACTCCAGGCAGGTGCCGCTGACGATGAGGCGCGCGAGACCGTCATCGACGCAGCGCCGGAGGAATTCGATCTGCCGCGGCAGTTCTTCGTCCACGTGAAAGGCGCCGCGATAGTTCGGCAATCCGTGCCAGGCGAGATGCAGCACGGCATCCGGGCGGCCGAGGTGCGCAAACGGTCGCGGCGGCGGCGCGGCGAGGTCGAGCGCGCAATGACGCAAGGTGCTGCCGGGCGACGACGGCGCCATTTCCAGTTCCGCGCGGCGCGACGCCGCGACGACGTCTACGCCACGCGCCAGCAGTTGTTCGACGACGGCGCGACCAACGAAACCGCTGGCGCCGGTCACCGCGATGCGCATCAGTGCTGCGCCAGGAACGGCACGGCCGTGACGAAGCGCGCGCCCCACTCGCGCGCGTAGGCGAGCTGCGCGGTGATTTCGGCGGCGAGATTCCAGGGCAGGATGACGATGTGATCGGGTCGACGCCGACGCAGTTCATCCTCGGCAACGACGGGAATGCGGCTGCCCGGCAGGTACTTGCCCTGCTTGGCGGGATTGCGGTCGGCGACGAAGGCGAGCAGGTCCGGCCGCACGCCCGCGAAGTTCAGCAAGGTATTGCCCTTTGCCGCGGCGCCGTAGGCGGCGACGGTTTCGCCGCGGCCATGCGCATCGATGAGGAAGGCGAGGAAATCGTTCTTGACCTTTTCTGCCGCGCGCTGGAACGCTGCATAGAAGGCCGCATCACGAACTCCGTCGGCGCGCTCGCGCTGCAGCAGCGCAGCGACGGTTTCGCGGCGTTCGTGCCGCGCCGCATCGCTGCGCCGGGCGTAGATCCGCAGGCTGCCGCCGTGGGTAGGCAACTCCTCGACGTCGAATACTTCGAGCCCGTTGGCGGCGCAGATGCGCTCGACCGCGGTCAGCGACAGGTAGGAGAAATGCTCATGGTAGATGGTGTCGAACTGGTTGCCGGCGACGAGCCGCAGCAGATGCGGGAACTCGAAGGTGGCGACGCCGGCAGGCTTCAGCGCGAGCGCAAAGCCGCGCACGAAATCGTTGATGTCCGGGACGTGGGCGAGCACGTTGTTGGCCGCGATCAGGTCGGCCTGGCGTCCCTCCGCGGCCAGGCGCTGCGCGAGTCCGACACCGAAGAATTCCTGTTCGATGGCGATGCCGAGCGCGCGCGCCGCCGCGGCGGTGCTGGCGGTCGGCTCGATGCCGAGGCAGGGTATGCCCTGTTCCTGGAAATAGCGCAGCAGCGAGCCGTCGTTGGCGGCGACTTCCATGACCAGGCTCTGCGCTCCCAGTCCGAAACGCTCGCGCATGCGCACGGCATAGGCCTCGCAATGCGCCAGCCAGCTGGCGGAAAAACCGCTGAAATAGGCGTAGTCCGCGTCGAACAAGGCGTGCGCGTCGGCCATGTCCTCGGTCTGCACCAGCCAGCATTGGCCACAGACGAGCACGCGCAGCGGAAACCAGTGCTCCGGTTCACGCAGCGCGGTCGCACTGAGGTAGGCGTTCGACGGCGGCGAGCTGCCGAGGTCGGCAAAGCCCAGCTCGAGCGGGGCGGCACAGAAGCGGCATTTCATGCATCGACTCCGTCGAAATCCGGTTTGAGCAGCGCGTGGTTCTCGTCGCGCGCAGACAATCCCGCCGGCGCTTCCGGCCAGGCGATGCCCAGGCGCGGATCGCGCACATGCAGGCCGCGCTCGGCGTCCGGCGCGTGGGCGCACGAGTGCAGGTACAGCAGTTCGCAATCGGCTTCCAGCGTCTGGAAGCCGTGCGCGAAGCCGGCCGGCACGAGCAGGCTGCGGTGGTTGCCGGCATCCAGGATCTCGGCATGCCAGCGCAGGAAAGTCGGCGAACCGCGGCGCAGGTCGACGGCGACGTCGAACACGCGACCGCGCAGGCAGCTGATGAGCTTGACCTCCGCATGTGGCGGCACCTGGTAATGCAGGCCGCGCACGCTGCCCCGCTCCCGCGTCAGGGTGTGGTTGATCTGCGCGACGCGGCCATCCGGGAAATAAGCCGCCAATTCCACATCGCAGAAAATTCGCTCGAAATAGCCGCGCGCGTCGCCCAGCGGCAACCGCTGCAAAACCGTCAGCCCCGCAAGCGGCGTGGCCGATCGTTCGAAACGCGCGGTCATGAGCCGGCCGAATCCCTGTAACGCCGTATCTGCGCGCGGCCCAGCTCCGCGACATCGCCGCCGGCAAGCCAGCATTGCTGCCACGCGACCGTCATCGCGAGCGCGTGCGGCAAGCCCCAACAAGGCCGCCAGCCGAGCTCCCGCGCCGCCAGTCCGCTGTCCAGGCGCAACAGGCCGGCTTCGTGCGGATGGCCCTCGCCGGCGTCTGCGCCGACGGCCGCGGTGCCCCCCCATAGCGCGGCAAGCCGCCGCGCAACCGTTTCGACACTGGCGTCGTCGGCCGGCCCGGGACCGAAATTCCAGGCCCGCGCGAAGCGGGTGCCGTCGGCGGCCAGCAGCGCCTGCCCGAGCTGGAGATAGCCCGACAGGGGTTCGAGCACATGCTGCCAGGGCCTCACCGCGTGCGGGTAGCGCAAGTGCACGGCCTCGCCGGCAGCGAACGCACGCAGGCAGTCCGGAACCAGCCGGTCGGCGGCCCAGTCGCCGCCACCGATGACGTTTCCGGCACGCGCCGTGGCGATGCGCGCGGCGTCGTCCGCGGTGAAGAAACTCGCGCGGAAGCTGGCTGCGGTGATTTCGCAGGCGGCCTTGCTCGCGCTGTAAGGATCGTTGCCGCCGAGCGCATCGCCTTCGCGGAACGCGTGGCCGGTTTCGTGGTTCTCGTAGACCTTGTCGGTGGTTGCTACGACCACCGCGCGCACGCTGTCGCACTCGCGTGCGGCCTGCAGCAGGTGGGCGGTGCCCATGACATTGGTCGCGAAGGTGCTTACCGGCTCGGCATAGCTTTCGCGCACCAGGGACTGGGCCGCGAGATGGAACACGACCGAAGGGCGTGCCGTTCCCAGGCAATGACGCAAGGCGTCGCGGTCGGCCAGATCGGCGCGCGTGTCGCTCGCGAGCAGCCGTCCCAGACCGTAGGCATCGAACAGGTTCGGTTGCGTCGGCGGCGCCAGCGCGTAGCCGTGCACGCGCGCGCCCAGCTGGTGGAGCCACAGGCACAGCCAGCCGCCCTTGAAGCCGGTATGGCCGGTAACCAGAACGTCGCGACCCTCCCAACCCACCGCGGCGTCCACTACCACACTCGCCAGGGCGCGGCACCGGACTGCCACAGATCTTCCAGCAGGTTTTTTTCGCGCAGCGTGTCCATGGGCTGCCAGAAGCCATGATGCGCGAAGGCGCGCAGCTGGTCCCGACGCGCCAGTTCGGCCAGCGGTTCCCATTCCCAGCTGGTGCGGTCGCCGTCGATCAGGTCGATGCAGCGCGGCGACAGGACGAAGAAACCCCCGTTGATCAGACCGCCGTCGCCGCGCGGCTTCTCACTGAAGCCGGTGACACGCTCACCGTCGATCTGCAGGGCGCCGTAGCGACCCGGAGGCTGCACCGCGGTGACCGTGGCCCAGCGCCCGTGCGCGCGGTGGAAGGCGATCTGACGCGTGATGTCCACGTCGGCCACGCCGTCGCCGTAGGTGAAGCAGAACGCATCGTCGTCGCTCACGTAGGCGGCGACACGGCGCAGGCGTCCACCGGTCAGGGTCTCGTCGCCCGTATCGACGAGCGTCACGCGCCAGGGCTCCGCATGCCGTTCGTGCACCTGCATCTGGTTGGCGACCATGTCGAAGGTGACGTCGGACATGTGCAGGAAATAGTTGGCGAAATACTCCTTGATCACGTAGCCCTTGTAGCCGCAGCAGATCACGAAATCGTTCACGCCGTGGGCGGAATAGCTTTTCATGATGTGCCACAGGATCGGCTTGCCGCCGATCTCGATCATGGGTTTGGGCCGCACGTGGGTTTCTTCCGAGATGCGTGTGCCCATGCCGCCGGCGAGTATCACAGCCTTCATCCGCGTTCTTCTCCGGCGGCAGCGTCAGTCGCCGCGTTTGTAGGTCAGCGCCGTGATCTGCTCGGAAATCAGGCCGATCAGGAACACGATCACGCCCGCGCTGAGCAGCAGCGCGCTCATGTTGGTGAAGCGGTGTGCCGTAAAAAACGTATACAAGTAATAGCCCAGTCCGACGCCGAGGAAGGACAGGCTCACCGGCAGGAACAGCTTCAGCGGCGAATACAGCGTCGCGATCTTGAAGATGATGAGCAGGAAGCGGACGCCGTCGCGCAGCGGGCGGATATGACTCTTGCCCACGCGGCGCGCCACCGCAATGGGTTCGTAGGCGACCGGATAGGCGCTGCGGAAGAACGCCATGGTGCAGGTGGTCGGGTAGGAAAAACCGTTCGGCAGCAGGTGCAGGAATTCGCGGAACTTGTCGGCGCGCACCGCGCGGAAGCCGGACGTCAGGTCGGGTACGACGTGCTCGGTCATCCAGCTCGCCAGACGGTTGTACAAGGTGTTGGCGAGTCCCCGGCCGACCCCGGCCTGGCCGGACCAGTCCCGCGCGCCGACGACCATGTCATAGCCCTGCTCCAGGCGGGACAGCAGCCGCCCGATGTGCGCCGGATCGTGCTGGCCGTCGGCGTCCATGAACACCAGCGTGTCGCCGCCGGCGGCGCGCGCACCGCGCTTGATCGCCGCGCCGTTGCCCATGGAATACGGGCTGGACAGGCAGCGGACCGCGTTGGCGGCGCACAGCGCCGGCGTGTCGTCGGTGGAGCCGTCGTCGACGACGATGATCTCGTCATCGGGCCGCGCCTGACGCAGGCGGGGCAGCAGCTCGCGCAGCGCCTGCGCCTCGTTCTTTGCGGGCAGGATGATACTGATCGG
>WUUC01101277.1_pt1 | contig 18521 bp, 43 predicted proteins | sample 6278441 | NCBI WGS metagenome assembly WUUC01 (sample SAMN13675441, study PRJNA597444) | soil metagenome | isolation source: soil | place: USA: Washington | collected 2017-10 | reverse complement strand
GTGACATCGCAGCGATCACGGATGAGGTGTTCAATCAAGCAAAGGATTCAGCCACGGGTCAGCCCGTTCCTTTCCAGACCGTGCGACAGCGAATTCATTCGAAGCTCAACATCCCAATGGAACTCGTCCCGAGCACGGACGAAGCGATTCTCAACGCGTATAAGAGCGCCACGATGGGGCTGTAGATGGGGCTGATCTCGGACCAGCTCAAATCCCCCAGGAGAGGAGGGCCGGCTCCGACTCAGCGACGTATCGTCATCCCCGAAAGCTCCAGTGCACAACTCAAAGATGTCTTCGAACATGAAGGCTCCGGTGGATTGATGGGATTCGCCGAGAACCTAGTCGGTGACGTCACAGAGATCGGCAAGGGTCTTGGGATTCTCGGGGGGACGTTCGCCAAGGATGTCATCGGAGAACAGCTTTCCCTTGCCTCGAAGCTACCCGGCATCCCCGACTACGAGCACGAGTCGACCATTGACGAGCTAGCTAAAGCCGCTCCGAGAGCGATTTACGAGGACTACAAACGCCGTTACGGTTCGGGATGGAAAGAGTTCGCACGCGGCTTGTACGAAGACCCCCTCGCATTCGTGGGGGACGTCGCCACGGTTGCGACGGTCGGGGGATACGGAGCCGCGAGAGGGGCACAGGCAGCTGCTCGCGTCCCGAGTGTGGCGGATGATCTCGCACGTCTCGCCACGACAGGAGCAGCGTCGCGCACGGCGAGGACGGTCGATCGCATCTTGCCGGGGCTGAAGTACCAGAAAGCCGGGATCACGACTCCTGCCGGTGAAGCCTTTCCTGCAGGCGGATTGAGGACGTTCGTGACCCAGGAAGGAAAGCCCATTGAGCAGGCTGCGGCCTTCGGCCCTTCGAGAAGAGTTTTCGAAGGCTTGCGGCACCGGGCACGCACTCAGAACGTCACCGAGCTCGAAAAGCGCGCCGGGGTCATAGACGAGTTACTGGCTGGCGAACCATCCGCTCCTACGCCTCTGGCGGCGGAACGCGCTCGCATCGAGACCGTTCTCAATTCGGCTCGTGAAACAGGAGCAACGAGAATCCTGAAGCCAAGAACATCGACCAACCGCGCTGAGAAGCTGTCTCGGAAGATAATCGCAGAACAAGGGGCGCATTTCGTCGGACAGAGGTCGCAAGCGATCCAGAACTACGTCCGTCCTCTCGTGCCCGCGATCGAGAAGCACGGCGAGACCGTCGTGATGGAATCCTTTGTCGGCATCCGTCCCGTTGCATCAGCCCCAAGGGCTTCCTTCGACGAGGTCGTGTCGGTCCTCAACGACCCGGGGTTCGTCGCGGATTCCAGAGGCCAGCAAATCTCAGACGCGGTGACCCCATTGCTTGAGCGAGTTCAGGACTTCACGGACCCCCTTGACGTCGACGCTACCAAGAGACTGGTGGAGATAGTTGCAGGGGAGCCGATCGGGACCATGCGGGTCGGGATGACCGATGAACTGGTGGACGCTATGGACAACGTCCGTCTCGTCAACATGTCCCAGGAAGCCGAGGCGATGCTAGAGACGGGCTTCACTCCAAGGGAATTGTTCGAACATCTTTACGAACCGATGCGGGTCAAACACGCCTTAGACAACGACATCCCGGTTGAAGCTGCTCCAGACGCGTTCTACTTCGATGACGCCGCCCGTGCTAACCGGATCAAGGCTCCTGTCTACTACCCTCAGCCCGCAAAGTTGAAGCAACGGCTCTCCGACTACCTCATGAAGTCCCGCAGTGGAGGAGCGGTGAGGGCGGCGACTCCGTCATCCACTCGCAAGTACCAGGGGCGCAACCTCGAGGCTTACATGAAGGGGACCTCAGACGCGTTCGAGACCAACCCCGTGGAGGCTTATTCACGCCTTGCGGCTGAATGGACTGGGTTCAGGAACATGCTCAAGCTTATGGATCGGCTCAAGAGCGAGTTCGGCGTGCGCGTAGCGGATCGGGCTTTGGTTCCTCAGGGATGGGAGATCATCAACCCAAAACTCAACCGAATTTTGCTGCGGAAGAACTTCGACATCCGCGAGGAGATCACTCGGACCATCGCACAGGGGGGAGACGACGTCACTGCTTTTTCCAAAGCCATCAAGGAAGTGTTCTCCGATGAGCGCATGGCGAAGGAGATCGGAGAGCTTCTCGATTCCTCTGGAGACGTGTTCGCAGTCCCTAAGGTTGTCGCACAGGAGCTGAACCGACAGGCGTCCTCTCATCTTCCGGACAAGTGGCAGGTACGACTGAGGCTTTCTCATGACCCGCTGATGAACGCGTGGCGAACCACGACTCTGTATCTGAGACCGGGCTACTACATCAACAACGTCTTCGGGAACACGACCTTCCTCAAACTGCAGGGAGCATCGGTGATCCGGTTGGTCAAGCAGCTCAACAAGAAGTTCCAGAAGAGGCTCAAGAACACGATCGAAAGATCAGGAGCGAGAGCTTCCGTTGAGGGCGGGTTCTACGACGTCGCGTCCCAGAGATCGACTCATCTTGGGAAGGCCGCAGAGACCAAGGTGGGCCAAGTGATGACCAAGGTGGCTGAGTCCAAGGTCGGTCGACTCGCGTCACGAGGCGCGGAGAAAGGTCGCAGGATCAACTCAACGTTCGAGAACGCGGCACGCCGAGAGGCGTTTCTGACCGCGGCCGAGAAAGACCTCGCACGGCGCGGGGTGCTGAGGTGGCACTCCAAGTGGGCAAATCAGGAGAAGAGGCTCGACACGATTCTTGAGTACGGCGTCTCCAACCCGCAGGCGGTTCGCAGATGGGTCGACGAGATGGACGACGTCATGAACAACTACCACGCGCTCGGCCCGTTCGAGCGCAAGGTCGTCAGGCGTTTCATCGCCCCCTTCTACCCGTTCTACAAACACGCTTTCAGAACGATCGTAAAACTCCCCTTCAGCCATCCTGCGAAGGCGCGCGTGCTCGACTGGGTACACGAGGTCGGCAAGGAGATGGACACTCTTGGTGAAAGACCTGAGTGGCTTGAGGACTTCATCCACACCGGCCCCGGTGCGCTTCCGGGGACCGAGAGGTTTCTCTCCACCAGGGGAGCTAACCCCTTCGCCGGGGTCTTCGAATCGCCCCTCACGCTTTTATCTCCCGCAGGACAGATCGGCTACGAGCAGGTCACGGGTAGGGACGTGTTCACCAACAGGCCCTTTACCGCCAAGGACGTCTACAACGACCCCATCACCGGCAAGCAGTTCCGCATCAATCCTGAGACGGGACAGGCCGAAGAGATCGAACGTCGTTTCGGGGGCCTTCTCGCCGGCGTTGCCCCGAGCGCGCTCGAAAACCTTCTCGGGCTCGTCGCCCCGGCCGATCTCTACCGGGACATCACTGCCGAGGGGGCGCGCTACTCGGCAACCGGAGAGACGATCCGCACCGAGACAGGAGAACCGCAGTTCCCGTCCGACCCCTTGCAGCAGCTTCTCAAGTACGCGGGTGTCTCGACTCTCGATTACAACCTCACCGAGTACCAGAGAAAGCAAAAAGAGGCAAAAGAGCGTGCCTTGAGCGCGCTGCAGTCGAGGTTACTGGCCCCTTAGATGGCAACCTCAACTCTACTCAGCCTCCTTCTCGGAGGTGGGCAGACCGCGCCTGAGGAAGACAACTTCCTGGCTTCGGTCATCGCCCGATCGCAGCTACAACCTCCTCAGGTCCAAAGTCGATCTGCCGGTGGCGGTTTGGCTCCCACTGGAGATTCACCCGGCGACGTGGAGTCGCTCGTCAAACGGATGGCCGCTCGGCGCGGTTGGACGGGACGCGAATGGAGAGCCTTGGAGAAGATCATCGAAGGAACCGCTAACGTCCCCGGCGAAAGCCATTGGGCGTTGGGAGCAGACAACCCGACTTCCACCGCGATCGGCTTTCCTCAACGTCTCGAATCGGCGCACCCGTTCTCGTCCCCGCGCCAACGTCAGAGATGGATCCACAGTCCCAAGAAGCAAGCCGATTGGTTCCTAGATTACGTCGGGAGCCGCTACCACAACAATCCTCTTGAAGCATGGCGATTCAAGCGGGAACACCACTGGTATTAGCGATGGGACTCGAAGACCTTCTTGCCCAAGCTCGCTCTCGGTTCATAACCGAGCCCGAGGAAGAAGACCCGACGCGCTCGCCTCTGCTCGGGACTCTTTTGTCACTGGCCGCACAGCCTCAACCTCAACCGACTAGACGGCGCGCCCCCCCAGCGGGTGGGGGACCGTCCGATCCTGGCTTAGAGCCTTTGTTGCAGAAGCTCCAGAACCGTCTTCCGTGGCTCGACATCGTCTCTGGATACAGGACGCGCGCAGAGCAAGCGGCCCTCTATAAGCAGAAGCCAGACCTCGCTGCTCCTCCTGGACATAGCTTCCACGAAGTAGGCGGCGCGCTAGACGTACATTCAGAAGACATCAACCGACTCGTCAAGTGGCTTGCGAAGCATCCCCGTTTCGGTAATCGCATCTATCGCCCGATGGATTACGAACCGTGGCACTTTCAGCTCCGTGGCGAACGCGAACGCTACCTTTAGCCCGATTGGAGACCAGAGCATGGCAGAACTAATGACGATCCTCACCCCGGCATTGATTCTCATCGTGACCATCTTCCAAACGAGGGCGCTTAAGCAGATCCACGTCCTGGTGAACGACCGACTCGACAAGGCCCTCAAGGAAATCAACTGGTTAAAGAAGCGCCTTAGCAACGAGAAAGAGGACGAGGGAAAACGGTGAAGGGGGCAATCGAAGGTAACGGACCAGGCAACGGCTGGGTCAAGGCCGTGGTGGACTTCATCGTGCGGGCCGTCGTCCCGATCATCGTGGCGACGCTGATCGCGTCGGCCATCGCGAACGAATCAGTCGCCTCTGGTTTGGACAAGATCGCCGATCGTGTCGACATCCTGTTCGACCGGCTCGAAGCCAACGAGAGAAAACAAGACGCGCTCGAGTTCCAGCAACAGGTTTTTGCAAGAAGGCAGCGTTTGCAGAACGAGGAGAGCGCAATGGACGCCAAGGCCATCCGTCGCTCCCTTGATGACATCAGGGAGCAGCTCCGCTTCATGCTCACGGAGGGCCTGTGAAGATTCTCCCAGCCATCGCTGCTTTCGTACTTATCGCCTCTCCGGTTCGTTCGGGAGCACTGCCGCGCTGCTTTGGTGCCAAGGCAACCATCGTCGGCACGGAAGTCGGTGAGGCGATCTTCGGCACCCCCGGCAAAGACGTGATCGTTGCGCGCGGTGGCAACGACGCGGTCCTTGCAGATACCGGCAGGGACAGGGTGTGCGGAGGCCAAGGCAACGACGCTCTCAACGGCGGGGACGGCAACGATCGACTCCTCGGAGGAACAGGAAACGACAGCCTCATTGGATCAGACGGGCAGGACCGAGCCAAGGGCTACACCGGGACTGACTCTTGTGATGCCGAGATCGAGAAGGGGTGTGAGGGATGAGACTTGATAGAGAAAAGCTGAAGCAGGCGGTAATGGAATTCTGGCATGCCGCGCTAGTTGCGTGGGTGCCTCTGTTTATAGCGTTCCTCGCCGGCTTCTCGGAGAACATCGACAACGATTCCCATAACGAGGTCATCATCCCCAACTTCTCGCTGGTGCGTGCGTTCGTCGTGTCATCCGTGAGTGCTGCGGCTCTTGCGGGGGCAAAGGCAGGCTGGTGGTACTTGACTGGAACCAAATCTCCTCCGAAATGACTTGGCGAGTAGCTAAGAGTCTTGTCACTCTCCTCGATCAAATCAACGACCTTGCTCCTCAACGGTCAACGGCTAGTGACGGTTTTCTTGGGGATGCTTCGCACCAAAGCCGTGACTCTGACCACAACCCGTGGTGCTCCGCTCCTGGCGATCCGACTGTAACGGCAGGGGACTTCACGCACGACCCTACGCACGACGCGGACATGGGTGAGATCGCAGAGGCCTTACGAGAATCCGAAGATTCGCGCGTCAAGTACGTCATCTACAACCACCGCATGTTCTCCTCATACCCGACAAGCACCGTGCCTGCATGGACGTGGCGACCGTATTCGGGCATCAATGCTCACCTCTCTCATATGCACGTCTCCATCCAGTGCGATGCCAGTAAGGACAGCACACGCCAGTGGCCTATACGAGAGGAGGAGTGGGACGAGATGGCTACCAAGAAGGAAATCCAAGACGCAGTTCGGGAAGTCGTCAAAGACGAGCTCAGGAAGCAGCGGCAGCTTCTCGCGGTCGGTGAAGATCGCGGTTACGACACCGAGAAGGTGAACCTTAAAACACTCTTGGCAAAGTGAGATACCAGCGTTTGGCGAATGGAAGCTACCGACCGATAAGGGAGGTGAATATGCAGCAGCTACCTTGGAGAAGCTGGCTCGCCATTCTGGCGACCCTTTGCTTCGGCTTCGTCTTCATAGACCACGCCATCGTCCATGAGTTCAACGAAGAGGATCTTGTCCTGCTCGGACTGGCCTTTTTCTCAGCAGCGCATATCTAAGACTTAGGACGATTTGCCCATCGCGCTCCGAATACGACGATGTTCCCTAGAAGCCCAAAGCCCAATACAAGCATCGGGTCTACGCTCTCATCAAGTGCGTCGTCTTTACATTGATCTTCTAGTTCTTCCTCATCCGACAAATCGAATCTTTCATGAGCGGGAGGTCGTGGCCCGATTGACTCTTCGCAATCCATATATTGGGTAGCTAGGTTGAAATAGCTTCCGACTACCGCCACCGCGAGAAGCATGTTCGCTAGAATCCACCATCGTTTAAATCTCCGTCGTCTCTGCTCTTGATCTGGCTTCAGCGGTGGAGGCGGTAGAACACCTCCCTCTTCCCAGACTTCGTTCTCGGGATTCCATTTGAGCCACTTCCCGTCTTTCTCAACCCACCATATCCCCGCGCGCTCAAATGGCTCGCCCAATCCTTCACCCCCCTAGAACAACGCCAACTGAACAGGTTCCCCGCCGTAGTAGTCCACCTGACTAACTGCATCCTTCAGACGATCAAATGAGATTCGCGCATACAAAGCCGTGACGTCCTCCCCGTGACCTAGAAGACGGGCGACTACTTCGAAGGGAACCCCGGCGTCGTACATCGTCGTCGCGAAGGTTCTTCTCAGGGAGTGGGAGCTGGTCTTACGGCCTTCCAGATCCTTGCTCTCGAACTTGTCCCTGAGCCTCTGCATGGCCGATTGCAGAACCCCCACGGAGGCGGGCTTGATTGACCAGATCGTAGGTAGCTTGTCTTTGAGCTCGGGGTGGATCGGGACCGTTCTCGTCTTGCCCCCCTTGCCTATGAAAGTCAGTCGATCCCCGTGATCATGACTGCGGTCCATGTTCGTCGATTCTGAGATGCGGCACCCTGAGTAGAGTCCCAGATACACGACCCGGTATTCAAGGGGCGTGGAGCAATTTTCCAGCAGAATCCGAGCGGAGTGGCTGGAGATCGGGGGTCGGGGCCTGAAGGGCGTCTTGGGGGTCTTGACCGCCATGAGGCCGTTGAGCTTCCAGTGCTCCTCCAGGACTCCCCACTCGTGGAAGGCGTGGACCGCTACGACGACGTGCTGCTTGGTGGCCGGCGAGTAGTCGGTGTGGCGCTTGAAGGCTCTGAGGTCGGAGGCGGTTATCTCCCACGGGGGCTTCTCGGCCCAGCGTGAGATACACCGCAGGGCGTAGGAATAGCCGCGTGCAGTGAGGGGAGATCGTCCCAGTTCGTCTGTGAGGTAAGAGGCGAAGTCGGCCATGTAGTCGACCCGCCGCCGTTTCCACGACGCCAGTTCTTCCTCCTCATTCCAATCCCTTCCTTCCCCTTGGAGAAGTGGTTTTACCTGGGTCATGGCGTGCCTAAACCAGAGCGCGAAAGTTTCATCGTGGGCTTGGATTCCTTAGTGCGAACTAAGCGACGAGGCTGAGATAACCGCCCGTATCTGAGGAGGGCACGGCTTGGTCTACACCGGGCCCGCTATGACGGAAAGGGAGGCGAGGTAGCCGCTCCTCTCCCAAGGCGTCGTTGAGGGCCTTCGCCATGCAGTCGTATTCCTGCCATTGGGGATCACTCAATCCCCGGAGGTAGTTCTTAAACGCGGCAAGTCCGATCGTTCCCCCGGCCTGCACATACAGGAACCAGAAACGGTCCTGAGAGAGCCCTGCTGCCCTGCGTGCCGTTTCAAGGGCGTTGGCTAGGGTCACCTCGATTCTCTCGGCTCTAAGGGCCATTTTGGTCACATCCTTTCCCCGAAGTGTCCATAAATCAGGCTATCCCGAGAGTGGGAATAAATCTAGCCTTATTCAGAGTAAACGTTTGACTCTGTCTTGGCTAGATGCTTAGATTTCTCTACATGGGAACTAGGCCGAAATACAGGGTTGAGATTTATGCAGACGAGGTCAAGGTGCGTCGTTTGCGCCTTGCTCTTTCCAAGGAACAAGCTGCATCCCAAGCGGGGATTTCAGTATCTCGGTTGACCAAGATCGAGGCGGGTCTAGCTGGCGGGGTCTCAACTGACACCGTCCAGGGTCTCTGCCGCGTATACGCGTGTAGTCCGTCAGACATCTCCGAAGTTGTCGAGGCGACAGCATGAGGCTTCGCAAGTGTCGTCTCCATGTGCGTGTTCATGCCTTTGAAGAGGGTTCCGCGATAGCCATCTGCGGTCATTGGATTGAGAACGCATATGTGCTTCCCGATTCCACCTGGATCGATTGCAATCGCTGCCTTGTCAAGCTCCAGAAGGAGGCGGCGTGATCGTGAGCGAGCCTCGCGGACCCCATTCCCGCACGTCCGAGGCTGACACTGACGACAGGCTCGCTCTAGGTGAGGTTGGGGGCCTTCACCCCCTCAACGAAGTACCCCCGGCCTCACCACATCCGCTAGAGGCCATTGCACGGCTCTTGGTGAACGTCGAGAAAGAACGCGAGCGATTCGTCCGGGAGTTCCTTCGATGACGTGGGTTGAGCGGTTCAAAGAACACCTCGCGGCGATCGTCCTCGTCTCAATGCTCATCGGTGCTGGGTTCGCGGCCGGCAAGTGGGCGGGAGAAGAAGAGACTCGCAACGAGTTCGAGTCGGTTGTCTGCATCAAGGCAGAAACAGCTTTTCCCGAGGTGTGCGAATGAGTACCCTCGGGCCGAAGACCCAAACCGATCCCATCACGGGCGAACCCAAGAAGCGCACTTCTCCTAAAACTTTCGTAAGAGACCGTCCCGCGTCACAACTCGCTGCCCATTCCATGCGCCCCGTCGAAGAAGTCACCGCGTGGTGCGAACAAGGAAAGCTCAAGGGCTACAAGTCACCAGATGGTGAATGGATCGTGTGGGGAAGTCAGCTCGACAAGTGGCGGCAACTCATCAAGGAGAACCCCCGATGATCCCTTCGTATCTCTCTCACCGCGCTGGCACCTGTGAGCGTTGCAAGACCGAGAACGTTCTGCTGACTTCCGTTGCCCATCCATCGACTGGTTTCCCCGTCTGCCTTATCTGCCGCGGTGAGCTTCAACCAACATTCCTCAAGGCGAAATCGTGAAGCCGTCTTACAAGCACAGCCCCGAATCCCTCAATGCGTTGGCTACCGTTACGCAAATCTGCACTCCCGCGTGGCCGTGCAACCGCTCGGCCTGTAAGAGATGCAGAATCCAATGCCCCAATTGTGAAGCCGAGATTCCCAAGCGTGCCCCGCTCTGTCCTCTGTGCGGGAGCAGGTCGGTATGACGACACTTCTTACGACTCGAGAACTGTTCGACGCTGCACGCGAACTCGGTCCACGCGTTGAGGCCATGACGAAGGTCTACGAAGAAGCCTCCCTGGCTCTCATCACGGCGAAGGAACGTTACGAGCTCGCAGAGGCAGACGCCTTCCTCGAAGCCAAGAGAGACGGCGCTACCGATGAAATGGCAAAGCGGATCGCCCTCATCAAAGCGTCTAAGGAACGTCGCGAGGTGCAATTGCTGACGGCTCAGAAGGCAGCAGCGCGGCTTGGGTCTGACAAATTCCAGTCCTTCCTCGATGCCTACTCGGCTATCTCCCACACCCTCAATCGAGAACTGAAGACCTTCCACAGTGAGGAGCAATTCGCGTCATGAACGAACAAGAGCGCATCACAGGACTCGCCCAGCTGAGGGAGCCTTTTCCACCGGGAGCAATAGGCAAGCTTCCCCGCAAGACCAAGGATCACGGCACGATCCAACTCGACTTCGTCGGGCATGCGAACGTCACCGCGCGGCTTCTCAACATCGACCCACTGTGGGAGTGGGAACCCGTAGCTTGTGACAACCAGGGCTTGCCGGCGCTCATCCGCAACCAGGACGGATTCCCGATTGGGCTGTGGATCAAGCTCACGGTCTGTGGAGTAACCCGTTATGGCTTCGGATCTTGCGAGGCGAACAAATTCGATCCGATCAAGGAACTTATCGGGGACGCGATCAGAAATGCCGCGATGCGCTTCGGGGTCGCGCTCGATCTGTGGACGAAGGAAGAACTGGAAGCCGTCAAGGATTCGGGGGCGGACACTGACAATGAGGCCAGGACTGAGGGGAATGTGCCTTCCGGGAAAACGACAGAGCAGGAAGGAGTATCAGGAGAGGCCGTTTCCGCCCCCGAAGTTCCTCCGAGTGAACCACAGGCCACTGTCAATAATCAGCCTCTGGTCGACGAGCTCCACAAGAAGTTCGGCCCTTCCGTGTTGTTGCCTATCCGCCAGGTATGCAAGGACGAGGGCGTCAACGTCCCCCTGAGCCTTGAGGAAGCAGCCAAGCTTGACGAACGAATCCTCCAACTGGCCGCGACTCTTGCTGCCGCCGACAAGCGAGTGCCAGCGTGAGCGACGTCTACGACCAAGCCCTCGCGAGGGCACGCAGGGAGTTTCCGCACGTCCAGGAAAACATCCGCCAGATGATCGCCTACCAGCGGCTGTACCGGGATCTTCGCCGTAGCGGTCAGCTCGACATCCACCTCCTCGCAAGGGCTCGAGCAGCCGTGGACAAGAAGCCATGAACATCTGCTGTATTCACGGAGGACCGACCAAAGCAAAGACGCGCATTGAGCCTCACGGGGTCATGTGTTCCTCCTGCAAGGACGCGTTCTTTAGCTGGAAGTCGAGGCGTAAGCGCAAGACGCGTTACGGGAGAAACAAATGAGGGTCGGCAAGGATGTCTACTTTGCGGTTGTCCCCGAATGGGTACTTCTCTCTGGGGTTTCGGCTCAAGCCATACGGCTCTACGCCGTCTTGGATCGCTATGCCAACAGCAACGGGGAAGGCACGCCTGCCCGTAAGAAACTCGCTGAGAAGCTGCATGTCCGGTCAGCTCGAACTGTCGATGCAGCCCTGAAAGAACTCGAAGAGATCGGCGCGTTACGCAAGCAACCCCGTTTCACCCCAGAAGGTGATCCGACGAGCAATCTCTACGTCCTCAATGCGACTCCACCCGCTCTCAGGAGGTCTAGCAGAAAACAGCACGACCGTATCGCAGACGATTGCTCACAGAATGAAAGCCACTTTAATGAAAGAGATCTATCTATTAAGGGGTTAGATAGAGAGAACTTCTATTTAGAGGGGTCGGGGTCGTGACCAACATCGCTCACACCTCGTCTCCACCCGATCAGTTCACGGTCCCGCGCCGGTCCTCCGATGAATTCCTAGATCCGTCCAACTGCCGCGCGTGCAAGAGACCCGACTGCATCTGCGTCGTCTACAACGGCTCCGAATCTTTGGACGATGGCTCCTGTGAAGCCCAAGACCATCCCGCGGTCCTTGTTGAGTTTTGGACTGAAAGTCAGACCGTCGCCACCTGTCGGTGCAAGAAGGCGATCTATGTCTAGCTGCCCCGCCCTGCTCGATTTCGATCCTCGTTCGGAGATGGTCCTTCGCTGCCGCTACGACTCAGGTCACGACGGCTCTCACATGCCTGGTCACTGGGACGACGCGACCGACGAGGAGCTACGCCTTCTCAGGAGGGCGGGATGAAAAACGATCTCCTTCGAAGCCGAGGCAAAAAACCCCGAACCGGGAAAATTCTTCGGTGTAAAGAATGCAGAACGGAGTTCTATGTAAAGCCTAGCCAGATTAGCTTTGCTAGGTATTGCTCAAAGGAATGTCAGCGCAAGGCGTTTACTCAGGGCAAAGTCAAAAAATGTGCAATCTGCGGGACGGAATTTCGACGAGCTCCATCGCAAGAGCGGCTTCGAGGTGCTCGGTATTGCTCATACGCCTGCGCTCATAAGGGCCTTGGGAAAAGATCGACTGGCTCTAAAAATCGGGCATGGAAAGGCAGCCGTATCAAGATCTCTCGTCTCGATGGCTACTTTTCAAAGTTCATTCGCCTGCGGGATGGGCTCTGCTGTGTTAGATGCGGTAAGCAATACGTTCGAGGGGATCAAGGACTTCATTGCTCCCACTTCATCGGGCGAGCTCATATGGCAACCCGTTTCGATCCGGATAATTGCGACGCATTCTGTTGGGGTTGTCATCGCTTTATGGAGACCCATAAGGCGACTACCTATCGCGAATGGAAAATCAAGCAACTTGGGCAAGAGCGGTTTGATCTTTTAATAGAACGCTCTCGAGAAGTTGGGAATTTTGACCGAGAAGCTACGGGTGTACGTGTCCGTGAATTACTGAAAGAAGTAAACGACGGGAGGCTCAATTGACGCGCCTCGCAGAAGCCGCTCGAGTCATCCTTGAAGCTCGCACTCTGGCCCTTGATCCGTGTCTCTACATAAGCCCCCCGTGGCATCCAGTTCTCAAAGAGCTAGAGGCGGCGCTGGCTGAATACGAGGCCGCTTGTGACTGATTCTCAGGTTCGTGAGGATGCGCGGTCGCTCTGGACTCCGGAACGTAGGGCAGCTATGAGGCAGACCGTAATAGAGACCCGTCCCCATACGTGGTACTGCAAGTGTGTCAGATGCACGATGCGTCTGAACGGTATCGCTACGTGGCCGACGCGTTGCGGGTGTGGTTGCGGGGAGCCTTTTGCTTCCGACTACTTAGAAGTATTGCGGTTGAAGCAGGCTGGATTTTCCAATCTTGAGGTAGCGGAAACTCTAGAACTTTCGACTCAGAAGATTGCTGCTTGGCTGGGTACTCCACGCCGCTACCTGCATGGTCACCATGCCCGCATACAGTCTGCCTACTGGGCGAACTATCGCGAACAAAAGCGTTTGAAGCGAAAAGCAGATCAGCTTGAGCGTCGCGCAATCGCTGCCGAGGCGCGACGTCAGGGCCGACTATGGGCGTCCTTACGACGCAAAGCGGATCGCTTAGAGATTCGTGCCCTACAACGGGCGCAACGTGACGCCGTTAAACGGGAACTGGAACTTAAAGCCCTAATTCGCAAGCAGGAGCGAGATGCAAAGCGTGACGCTCGATACTTACGGAGGCCCAGACGGGCATGGTTCAACGACCATATGGTTCGTTTGGATGCGCCTTCTTTCGACAAATATGACGAAGCCTTTGGCTCTCGCGAGTCCGTTATTGCCGATCCCGCAACTGTCGAACAGAACGAGGGATGGTCAGTTGGCCCCCTGAGAAGCATTGATTTAGGTGTTCTTGATCGAGATTTGATTTTGTCTGACCTGTCGGTTTTATGGGAGAACGCTCACCATGCGGCTAAAGAGCCCCTGTCGTATCTAGTCGAACGTCTTGGGGTGAGCATGACCGTGGCCCAACAAGTGTTGCAAGTCGCTGAGCGACTTCGTACCAATCCACAAGGAACGTTAGTTCTCGCAACCGAATTCGCTGGATCGAATCAACCTGTCCACGGGTTTGCATTCGGGCATGGGATTGGTAGCAAAAAGAAGCGACACCAAAAAGTCGAACGCGCCGAGGTAAAGCGGATGATGGGCCGTTCCAATAGGCCAGAGCAGAAACCTCGCCAGAAGTACCGGGTCAAGGAGATGAGCGGATGACGACGCCTAGCACCCACCTTGGGGTCCGTTCAATCTCGTACAGGCGGGGTGATTAGCGTCGTGGCGAATCGAACACGCTCCGTTCAGATAGGCGTCCGGGTCTCCCAAGAGGAGCTGGACAAGCTCGGGCAGGCCGCGTCCAAGGAAGGTAAATCGGTCTCGGCCTACCTGCGCGAGCACGGGCTGACCGCTGCCGAATATCAGGAGCTCGTAGAGAGGATGCACGCATGACGGTTTCTACTAGTCAGGTTCGTAGGGTTCTGACGCCCAAACTCTTTTGGGCGCATCGGGCCAGTGGTAAGTCGTTACCGATCGTGGCCTATGAATCGGGTGTTCCAGGTCTAGTCCTTCACCGTCCGCTTCGTGATCCGCAGATCGGCGAGGAGTTCCTAGTTGCCCACGAATCGGGGTCGATGATTTTTCCGTACGCGTTCCCGAGCTTGCAGGAAGCCCAGAGAGCAGCGGAGCGACTCGCAGACTTAGCCGACTGGACTCAACCGGGCCCTGCGCTTCAGGGCACCCTCAAGGACGCTGACGTTGAAGATGCAATCACAGCGAATCACTCGATGGAACTGGCGATAACTCCATCTGGAGGTCTTGATGCCAGAACGTGAGCTTTCTACTCAGAGAGCCGTAGATGCCCAGGTAGGCGGGGCGATTAGAGGTCCGCAAAGCATCGGCCATCCCGACCCAGATTCCCTTGCGAGGGGATCACGAAATGGTGATGCCGCGGCCCTGGCCTTCCACGCTGTCGGTGGATGCGATCAGGACGGAGATGGGGTTACCCGCGAGGGGTCCGACCCGGTAGAGGGCACGTCCTCCGAGTCGGCCTTGGAAACCGGCGCTTCGGAGGCATCTCCGCTCCTCCAGGGAGTCCCGAATGGCTAGGACTGTGGGAAAGGGCGGCGCGTTTTTCAGGGCCATTCAGATGGTGCTGAAAGAACACAACCCACTCAACGGATTGGAAACACCGCAGCAGCGACAGGAGCGGTTGCGGAAGGTAGCCGAAAGGCGGAAGGGAGCAGAAGATGGACGAGGCAGGTAATCAGTACAGCGCGACCGTTGTTGCTGGACCTATGACGACGGGCGTTCCTGTGCCCAGAGATCAGGCACCTGTTGAGGCGCAATCCCAAAGGCTTCAGCAGGGTGTGGACCAGCTTCATGCCGCGATTTCGAATATCGAGGATCGGCTGGGGTCGTGTCTCACGCCTTCCCAGCCTCGCGACGAAGCAGGTGTGGCGTCCCTCGCGGAGGAACCAACAGCGCCCTTGACGTCAACCGTGAGGGCATGGGTCGCTCAGATCGAGCACGCAACCAAGCGCATTGAGGAAATCAGGAGCCGTGTCGAACTCTGAAACCTCACGGCCCCCTGGACCAACGGCTACAGGTTCCGAAGGCTCTGAACGGTACGTGCCGACCGACGAGGCCGTTGAGGCCGTCTACAACACGCTCATCGGGGCCTCGTGGGAGAACGCCGACCACTTCGAGGTTCATCAGAACGCATGGCTGACCATCGCCAATAGGTGGGGCGTGGACTACGACCCGAACGCCAAGGGCCGAAAGGTGACGCGCTTTGATCCGATGCCCGCCACCCCCACCCAAGAGGAGACGCCGTGAACGTTCCAGAGCGAATCCGAGACGCCGAGCGCATTATCAAAGCAGGGGCCAAGGCGCGTCTCTCGGATGACGTCAATCACCGGCTGGATCGCATCTGTGCCAACTGCGGGCTTTCTTGGGGTGCTCACCGAGCCGACCGCCATGACGGTCAATGCCCCGGGCACGAAGGGCGAATGGATTGGGACCAGGGGCCAGGCACAAGGTTCGTGGATTCGGGTGAGGTGCATGACATAGAGGCGGGCACACCTGCGAGGAGCTGCTCGTGAGTTCAACACTCTCAGGTTCCGAAAGAGTTGGGGCGGGAGCCTCGGCCATACAACCATCGCTGCGAGGTGAGGAGGGGCTAGCGGATACCTCCAACAAATCTCCCGCTCCGGCACCCTCCCGCCTGTTTACGGGCCACGAACCAGATCAGCCTGCCAACAAGTTTCACCAGGGCAACGGTGAGGATGGCAAGCACTACTGGCTTACGCCTCCAGAGCTATACGACCAGCTCGATGACGAGCATCACTTCGACTTCGATCCCTGTCCGTATCCGCGTCCCGATGGATTCGATGGTTTGACCTGCGAGTGGGGCGAGTCGAACTACGTGAACCCACCGTTTGGTTCGATCATCCATGCTGGCAAGAAGAAGGGGCCGACCGCCTGGGCTCGTAAGGCGCTTGAGGAAGCGGCAAAGGGTAAGCGGGTCGTACTGGTCTACCCGATCGACAAGTGGATTCTCATGCTGCTGGCAGCCGGAGCGCAAGTATCGAACCTAGGCGACGTGCGCTGGCTCGCAACCGAAGATGGGCAACCAGGAAACGGGACGGGTCGGCACATCGCCTGCTTCATTCTCAGATCGGAGGATCCCGAAATGACCCACGACCGAGAAGCGATGCCAGATTTACGGGCTGCTGCCGCTGAATGGCTTATCCAGCGAATCGAGGAGCAGATGGCCGCAGTTTCAGAATCAGACCGCAAGATATGGGTGGAACTTGCCAACATCCAGACGTTTATTGATGCCTATCGAGATCGCTTTCCTCGGCAGGAATTGCCATGACCCGCGACGCCGATGCGATGTTGTCGGAACAGGGGGCCATGAAGGCGCTCACGCTGACCCAACCGTGGGCCTCGTTCGTCGCCCTCGGCTGGAAGAAGATCGAAACCCGGTCTTGGGCAACGGCCTACCGCGGGCCGCTCGCGATCCACGCTGCCAAGGGACTCCCGAAGGGGATGAGGCTTGGCGACACTCTCAACTTCGTGCAGGAGGACGGTCGCCTCGAATGGATGGTCACGGTCGAGCGCGACCGTTCAGGACTTCTGATTCGTAGTGAACGGCTAACGTGGCCATATCGGTGTCCGATCGGGGCGATTGTTGCCACCTGCTACCTGACGGGCGTCTTGAAGATCACGCGGGGATTCGGTGTCGCGCAGCAGGTGCAGGACCGGATTTACTTGAACGGGAATCTCGCCTACCTCACGCCGGAGGAGCGGGCGATGGGCGATTACGGGGCCGATCGATACGCCTGGACGCTAACGAAAGTCGAACCGATCAAGCCTGTCCAGGCTAAGGGTGCTCTCGGCTTGTGGACGTGGGAGCGGGAGGCCGTTCATGCCTGACGACGTTGATCGAACCCTCATGGGTTCCGATAACTACGACACCCTGAGACAGCTTGCGGAGAAGGTCATAGCCGATGGGCGTCACAAGCGGGCCACGAATCTAGGAGCCGGAGACGAACAGAAGGCCCTTGCCGACCCCGAGGGGTATCAGTCCTCGGCTGAACGTCTAGCCCGTGGGCTCCTACAACTACACGACGGGCTTCTCACGTTCATGCGGCATATGGAAGAACTGACGGAGGACGACCGTGTGCGCGAGTGAACTCACCGGAGGCGCGCCGTTAAGAAAACGGCCCGGAGGTAACTGGATTCTGGGGGCTGGCCGAGTGGGCTATCGGCCAGACGACCGACGTGCCTCGTACTCAGAGCAGGAACACCGCGACGACGCAGAGATGTGTGGATGGATGTGCGACGAGGTCGAACTTCGCTCTTGCCCGAGACTGGGTGTCCCCTGCGAGGCTCGCTGGGATCGGTACGAGGAGCCTCGCTACGAAGTGCGTTCAACATGGACGTTCGTCGAACAATGCATCTCTCTATTAGGCGTCGTCCCCAAGAGCAAGCTCGTACTCGACCGAGAGGAGTGATTTTATGTACGACTGGCATCGCGACGAAGCAATCAGGATCAGGGCACTAGAACTTGCCATCGACCATATCGGCAGGGTAGCTGCTGGTTCGGGGATTTTGTCTCACGCTGATGACGTGACCCAGATCGCGGCGACGTTCGCTGACTACATCCGCAAAGGGATGCGGAGCGTGAAAGAGGCATCATGACCCCGACCAAAGTGCGGGAACTGGAGCCTCATACGCGGGACGACGATCCGAATTGTTCGATCTGTCATCCCAAGAAAGGCCGGCTTAGGGAGGATCAAATCTGGGGCGTGTGCCCGACTAACGAGCCGCACCCTCCGCACGCCGCTTATCTGAGGTTGACAGGTTCCGATAGGTTCGACGAAAGGAGCAAGTGATGGATGTAAGTACCGGACGGATTGACGAGATGAAGGCACTCTTGGAGGAAGGTGTGAACGCCAAGATGCTTGTAGGGCTCACCGATGAAGAAAGGGCCGCTCTGGAGCCCCTACACCCGCTTGAGCGTCCCCAGGCCCTTCGGAAGGTGCGTGAGCAGAGCGTGGACGATCTCTCGGCCGCGGTCGAGGAAGCAGAGCGGCAGGCAAAGGAGTTTGAGGGTGGTCGCTGAGTCTGGCCTATCGGAAGTGGAACGCCAGAATCTGGTTGCTGCTCGTCTAGAGATGTTTGCTCGTGTTGATCCCGAAGGAGCTGAGATCATCCAGAATGAACTTCGGGAACTGCATCAGCGTTCGATGCGTCAGGCGGCAACCATCACCAATCTCCAGAAGCGATTGATGAGGGAGGCCCCTCGTGTCAGAGCATGAACTGCGGACTTATGAGCGCACCATCACGATCAAACTGGAGACGTTCGACAAG
>WUUC01183854.1_pt1 | contig 18523 bp, 8 predicted proteins | sample 6278441 | NCBI WGS metagenome assembly WUUC01 (sample SAMN13675441, study PRJNA597444) | soil metagenome | isolation source: soil | place: USA: Washington | collected 2017-10 | reverse complement strand
CGATGAAGCTCGTGTTGCCGTAGCGCAGTGCGACGACCGTGCTGCTGTTCGGAATCCAGGTGTTGTTCACGACCCCCACATGGATGCGGCGTTTGAGCGGAGCGGCACTCGGGTCGCCGAACAAATTCTCGTCCCAGTAGACGTTGTAGGGCTCGTCCGTCTTGTTATAGAGATACACGCCGCTCAACGACACCTGGTCGCTGAACTTGTGGTCGCCCTTGACCATGAACTGGTCCGCCGCATCCTGAATGCGCGCCGTGCGATTGTAGTTCGCCGACTGGTTACTGACCTGCGTATCGGCTTGCGGCAGCAGGTTGACGATATTGCGGCCGACCGGGTCCATCAGGTTTGCCGGGATCACGTTGCCCGGGAACGGGGCGCGGCTGGGATCGAACGGATTGTGGATCACGAGCAGGTTGCCGTCGCGATCGAAGCTTTGCGAGAAATCGCCGTTCCGTTCGCGCTCGGTCGGGAAGATCAACGAACCGTTGCGTGTCGTGATTGAGCGGTAGCCTTCAGTGGCGAAATGGAAGAAGGTGCGGTTGCGCACGACGGGACCGCCGAGTCCGCCGCCATACAGGCGGTAGAACAGGTCTGTCGGCTTTGCGAGACCCGCGAGCTCGGAGAAGTAATTGTTCTCCTGGCCCCAGACCGGACGCGTCTGGAAGAAGCCGCTGCCGCGGAACTCGTTGGTTCCGGACTTCGCCGTCGTGTTGAATACGCCGCCGCCCGTGCGCCCCATCTCAGCATCGAAGGTGTAGACCTGGACCTTCACTTCCTCAATGCCTTCGATCGTCGGGTTCGCAACGGCGCGGTTGCGCATGTCGGAGATCGGCACGCCGTCGAGGATGTAGTTGTTCGCGCGGCGCGCGCCGCCGCCGAGCGACACGAGCGAGGCGTTCGTCTGATCCTGCTGGCGGTTGAACTGCGCGTCGCCGCTGGCGACGACGGTCGGGACGGTCACGCCGATGAGGAACGCGGCGCGGCCGGGAGAGGGCAGCGTGGCAAGTTCCTGCGCGTCGAGCACCTCACCGGTCGAGGCGTTCGAGGTTTCAACGAGCGGCGCCGCGCCGGTCACCGTAATGGTTTCCTGGAGCTGCCCGACCTCAAGGCTCATATCGACGGTGAGGAACTGGGCCGTGCCGACGCGAAGACCTTTCTGCTCGTAGGTTTTGTATCCCTGCAATGAAGTCTTCAGGGTGTAAGAACCGGGAGCCAGGTTGGGGAAGTTGTATTCGCCACGCTCGTTGGTTGTCGCTGTCCGCGAGACCCCGGTGTTCTCGTTCGTCAGCGTGACTTCGGCTCCGGGGATGACACCGCCAGGATCTTTCACCGCGCCGCGAACGCCGCCCGTAAAGGACTGCGCCGAGGCACCGTTGGCGGCGACGAACAGCACTAGCAGGCAGGCCACCACGCGCATCGTCGCTCTCATAGAAACGCCCTCACAGAGGTTCCGGGCCGACCTCGAAGGTCGGGCCCCTACAATGGGTTAACCGAACCGCGCCCGAGGATTACGTCCGCCGACCGAGGGTTCCGCCCAACGCCGAGAGTACGAACCGAGAGATCGAGAAATGCGCTGAAAATAGCCGGGATGAATTCCGGGAATACTAGGACCGAGGTAGGCGAGCGTGCAAGGGGAAACTGGCCGAAATACTAGGTATACGGCCCGTTGGATTTATACGGGAAGTCGTAGAACGATCGTTTAAGAAGCGGGTAGGGCGTAGGAGGTAGGCCGTCGCGGGTTTTCTCTACGCCCACGCCCAGCCCTACGCCCAACCTACGCCCCACGCCCTACGCCCTATTAAAACGAGAACCGCAAGGTGACCTGCGTGATTCGCGAGAACCCTGATTGATTCGTGATTGCGCCGAACGTGCCGTTGTCAAGGCGGGTTTCGTACGACCGGAACTTGGGCGTGTTCGTCACGTTCAGCAGCTCGATGCGCAACTCTGCGCGCGTGCTGCCGCCGGTGCGGAACGATTTGTTGACGACCATGTCGAGGTTGCGGCGGAACGGTGAGCGCACGCGATCGTCGAGGCGCGAGCCGTCACCCAGCTGACCGATCCCCGGCCTCGCGTAGCCTTCCTGATCGACCCACCGTCCGTCCAGGTTCCCGGCGTACTGAATGCGATCGTACATGTCGCCCTCGGTATTGGGATCACCATCGACGAAGTTCGGTCGCAGTTCCACGTTGCCGAAGTTCCCGAGGTGCGTTTGCGAGACTGACGTCGAGTAGCGCGTTGCCGTCGGGAAGCCGCTCTCGAAACTGGCGACCGCGGAGAACGTCCAGCCGCCGACGAGGAGATCCGCGACGCGTCCGGTCGCCCACCGCTTTCCCTGGCCGAACGGCAGCTCGACGATCGGCGCCAGCACCAGCTTGTGCGGCACGTCGAGGAGGCCGAGCGAGTACTCCGCGTCGAGGTTGTAGTTGTCCTGCGGCCGCTCGGTGCCCGCGTCAGTGAAGTGGTTGGTCTCGCCGAACTGGTTGTCCTTCAGCCGGCTCCACGTGTAATTGAAGCGGCCGCCCCACCCGTTGTTCACGCGCTTGTCGAGCTTCAGGATGACCGCGTTGTAGCGCGATCTTCCGAGCGTTGACTGCAGCATGTTGACGTTGAGGAACTGCGGGAAGGGCCGCAGCAGTTGGCCGCGCGGGATCGTGGCGCGTGTCGAGAAGCCGCCGAAGCCTGGCACACCAAAGAACGGGTTTGGCACCGACTCGAGGAGCTGCGCCGGCGTGTAGTTCGCCGCCACCTCCGGACGAATCTGGTTGATATTCACGGCACCGTCGTTGGTGCCCCCGAGGCCCAGGTTGTCGCCGCGCGCGTGCGCGTAACCGATGCTCGCGGCAACGCTGTCGGTCAACTGGTACTGGAAGTCGGCCGACATCTGCTGGATGTACGGCGCTTCCTTGTTCTGGTCGATGGTGTTGATGTCGCCGGAGACACCCGTCAGCAGGCCGGCAGCGTTCCCGGTGGGCGAGTCGAGCCCGGTCGGAAAGGGGTTTTGCAGGCGCGTAATCGGGATGCCCGTTTCCGACGACTGCTGTACTTCGGTCGTCTGCGTGTAGCCGATGTTCCCGAAATTCGTCGTGTTCGGGAACTGGTAATTCCACGGCGCCCAGAACATGCCGTATCCGCCGCGCAGCACGGCTTTGGGGCTGAGCGAATAGACCACGCCGACGCGGGGCGACACCTTCAGGGCCGGAGGATTTCCCTGATAGTTGTTGTTCCCATCAACGCCGGCGTACATCAGCCCGCCGCGGATCTCGGTGGTGCCGCGAACCGTTGCCAGCCCCGGCGCGCGCCCGCTCAGCGGGCTGGCGACATCGGGATCGAACCCCACCGTGAACTGATCGTTCGCTTCGCGCAGGCCGTCTTCGTGCTCGAGACGAAGCCCGTAGTTCAACGTCAGGTTCGACTTGATGCGCCAGTCGTCCTGGACGTAGGCGCCGTAGTAATTGGTGGAGTACTCGCTGGTACTCGGGATCACCGCCTGGCTGTTCCCGTCGCCTCGCGGCAAGCCGAGCAGCAAGGTTGCCAACGCGCTGCCGCCAACACCGGTCGTCGAGCCGGTGAACCGAGGACGGAAGTCGAATGTTCCGCTCCCCTGGCCGAACGGGGTGGTCAACACACCGATCCACCGGTAGTCAGCGCCCACCTTGAACGTGTGGCTGCCGAACAGCTTCGACATGGCGCCGTTGAAGCCCCACGAATCCCAGTCGATCGCCGTGAATGCAGCGGCGCCGAACGTGCCCGCGCCATTCTCCCCGAAGCCTTCGACGACGACGCGCGGGTGTTTCTCCAGAACGATGTCGTCGGTGAACGACGAGGCGAATCCGAGTGTCGCCGGATCGAATTCTGTGATCGCGATGCCGCAGTCGTCGATGAAGCTGGTTTGCCCGTAGCGCAGCGATACGACGGTGCTGCTGTTCGGGATCCAGGTGTTGTTGACGACGCCAACATGGATGCGGCGTTTCAGCGGCGCGGCGTTCGGATCCTGGAACAGGTTCTCGTCCCAATACACGGCGTACGGCTCGTCGGTCTTGTTATAGAGGTAGACGCCGCTCAACGAAACCGTGTCGGTGAACTTGTGATCCCCCTTCGCCATGAGCATGTCCGCGGCGTCCTGTATCCGGGCCGTGCGGCGATAGTTCATGACGCCCGACCGGCTGATCTGATCGTCGGCTCGCGGCATCAGGTTGACGATGTTCCGTGCGACCGGATCTATCAAGTTCGCCGGAATGACGTTGCCGGGGAACGGCGCGCGCGCCGCATCGAACGGGTTGTGGATCACGATCGGGTTGCCGTTGGCATCGAAGCTCTGGGAAAAGTCGCCGGCGCGCTCGCGATCGGTCGGGAACCGCAGGGCGCCGTTGCGTGTAGTGATCGAGCGGTAACCCTCGGTTGCGACGTGGAAGAACGTGCGGTTGCGCACGACGGGGCCGCCAAATCCGCCGCCGTACAGGCGATAGAACAGGTCCGTCGGCTTCGGAATCCCGGCCTTGTCCTGGAACCAGTTGTTGTCCTGCCCCCAGACGGGCCGCGTCTGGAAGAAGCCGCTGCCACGCAACTGGTTGGTGCCGGATTTCGCCGTGGTGTTGAAGACGCCGCCGCCCGTGCGTCCCATCTCGGCGTCGAACGTGTGGACCTGCACCTTCACTTCCTCGATCCCTTCGATCGTCGGGTTCACGACCGCGCGATTGCGCATGTCGGAAATCGGCACGCCGTCGAGGATGTAGTTGTTCGCGCGCCTGGCGCCGCCGCCAAGCGACACCAGCGACGCATTCGTCTGGTCCTGCTGCCGATTGAACTGCGCATCGCCGCTGGCGACCACGGTCGGCACGGTGACGCCGATGAGGAACGCGGCGCGGCCCGGTGAGGGCAGCGTGGACAGCTCCTGCGCGTCCAGTACTTCTCCTGTTGACGCGTTGGAGGTTTCGACGAGTGGCGCCTGGCCGGTGACGGTAATCGTCTCCTGTAACTGGCCCACCTCGAGCGTCACGTCCAAGGTGAGGAACTGCTGCGTGCCGACACGCAGTTCGCGCTGCTCGTAGGTCTTGTAGCCCTGGAGGACTGCCTTCAGCGTATAACTGCCCGGGTCGAGATTCGGGAAGTTGTATTCGCCGCGCTCGTTCGTCGTGGTTGCGCGGGATACGCTGGTGTTCTCGTTGGTGAGCGTGACCTCGACCCCGGGAATGACGCCCCCCGGGTCTTTGATCGCGCCGCGAATGCCTCCCTGGAATCCCTGTGTCCAGGCCGACGTCGCGGCCAGGGCGAACACGAGGAGGCAGGCCAACACATGGATCGTCGCTCTCATTCCGTCCTCCGTTGGGTTGAGGAAACAAACCCGAGGGTCAAGTCACGGCAACAGATATAAGTGCCGACCCGAGCCGAGGACCGCGAGCGGATAGAAGTTGGCGAATGGTAGGACCGAACGGTGGCGTGTGGCAACTCCCAAAAAGCCCAATCCCCAATTCCCAAAGCGCGTGACCGGACGCCTTGGGAGTTGGGAGTTGGGCGTTGCGCTGGCGTTTACGTCTGTGTCAGAACGCCAGCCGCATGCTGATTTGCCAGATGCGCATGAACCCGCGTTGCGAAGTAATCCGGCCGAAGCTCGCCGCGTCGACGGCGTTGCCGGCCGACGATCCGTTGAACTTTGCCGTGTTCGTCAGGTTCAGGATCTCGAACTTGATCTGCGCGGTGGTGCTGCCCGCCAGCCGGGTGTCCTTGGCGATTGACAGATCGACGTTCTTCCGGAACTGGTAACGCGCGTCACCACTGGTGCGTGGCGCGTTCCCGAACTGGCCGAGGCCCGGATCCTCGTAAGCGTTCGCATCGAACCAGCGCCCGTCGGGATTGTCCGCGGTCGAGACGCGTTCGTTGTCGCTCCCCGGCGTATTCGGATCGCCAACGAGATTGGGCCGCTGCCGGCCGCCGAAGAGGCCCAGGTTCGCGTCTGAGGTTCCTGCGCTCATCACCGAATTCAACGGCGATCCGCTGACCAGCTCCACGATCGCAGACGCCGACCAGCCGTTGGCAAACCAACTACCGACGCGGGCAGAACTGCCGAAGCGGACAATCGGCGCCAACACGATCCGATGCGGCGAATCGAAGTTGCTGAGGCTGTACTCGGCGTCCAGGTCGTAGACGTTCTGCGGGATTGACGTGCGCGTCTGGTACGCACTGCTTTCGCCGAACTGATTATCCATCATGCGGCTCCACGTGTAACTGAAGCGGCCCCCCCACCAACCGCGCGTCAACCGTTTGTCGATTTGGGTCGTCACGGCGTGATACTGGCGCTTGCCGCCCTCGGTGCGCTCGAAGACGTTCACGTCGCCGAACTGCGGGAACGGCCGCAGCAGTTGTCCGCGCTCGATTGTCTCGCTCGTGCCCAACTCGCCGGCTTGTGCGATGCCGAAGAACGGGTTCGGCACCTGCTCGCGAAGTCGGGCCGCATCCCATCCGCCGCCGGGCGCCGGAAAGAGTTGCCGCGCCACGGCGGGGTCAATCTGATTGATGTTCAGGCCCACATTGTTGCTGCCGGCAAACCCCAGGTCGCGTCCGGTCGCGCCCGTGTAGCCCAGGGTGAGCGCCATCTCGCCCGGCAGTTCTCGCTGCATGTCAACCGAGTACTGGTGGACGACGGGCGCACCCTTGTTCTGATCGATGTAATTGATGTTGCCGCCAACACCCGTCAGGAGCCCGAGCGAACTGCCGACTGGTTCCTGCAGCCCGGCGGGAAACGGATTGTCGAGCGTCGTGGTAGGCACGGCGCTCTCCGCCGCGGACTGGATGAGCGCCGTCTGCCGCGCGAAACCGATCTGCCCGTGATTGGAGGCGTTGTACTGCCACGGCGCGTAGAACGTGCCGTACCCCGCGCGGAACACCGTGTCGGAGGTCATGGCGAAGGTTGCGCCAACACGCGGCGCGACCTTTATCGCCGCAGGGTCACCCTGCTCTTCGGGCGCGCCGTCCACGCCAGCGAAGATCAGGCCGCCGCGCAGCGTGCGGCCTGCCAACGGGCCCGTCTTGGGTACCAGCGCATCGAGCGGACTAATCGCTTCCTCGTCGAACCCCACGGTCTGGCGGTTGTCCACCTCGCGGAGTCCGTCCTCGTGTTCGAGACGTACGCCGTAGTTCAGGGTGAATCGCGAGCTTACGCGCCAGTCGTCCTGCAGATACAAACCGTAATAGCGTGTGAACCACTCGCCTTCTCCGGCGTTGAACGGCACCGCCCCTTCGACGGGCAGCCCGAGCAGGAGGCTGGCGAAATCATGCCCGCCGATGCCGTTCCGGCTGGTGAACTGCCGGTTGAACGTGAACGTTCCGCCCAGAATCCGCGCGGCCGTATTGGGCGATACCTCCGTCGTCGTCGCAATCCCAAGCTCGCGGAAGTCGGCTCCCGCCTTCAGGCTGTGTGTTCCCATCAGCTTCGTCAAGGTCGCGTTGACCGCGTAACGTCCCGTCCAGCGCGTCAGGTCACCGCCCCATCCGCCGACGTCGTCAACGTCGTCGAAGAGCAGCTCCGGAAACATGGTACGGCCTGCCTCGTTGATGGAATTGACGTAGTTGTTGCTGAACCCAAGTGAGGCGAGGCCCGGTTCATAGGTTGCCGTGTCAGTCTGGTCCTGCCACGTAAGCCATCCATAGCGGAGGGCGAGAACCGTGCTGTCGTTCAGCACGTTCGTGTTGTTGATCGCGAGGATGTGTGGCCGGCGCCGCAGGGTGGTGAAGAACTCTGCCTGGTTCTCGATGTACTTGAAGTCCGCGGGCATGATGCCGCTGCCCGGCTCGTCGGTGTTGTTGTACAGATAGAACCCGCTCAGCGTCCAGTTGTCGGTCAGCTTGTGATCGACCTTCAACGTCAGCATGTCCGCCTCGTCCACGATCCGAGCGGTGTCGCCGACGTTCGGGTTTCCGTCCTCGTTGGTGCCGACCGGTTGGCCGCCGATCGTCTCCGTCGGCCACGCGCTGAGCAGATTGAACCCCGCGGTGTTCGCGGCCGGGTGGCTCTGGGGGATGATGGCGTCTGTGAATTCGCCGTTGGTGGCGATCGATCCCGTCCCTGTCGCCGGGCAGCGTGCACTCACCGTGCCTCCGCGGCACCACGGGTTGAAGAGCCGCACGGGCGCGCCGCCGACCGTCGTCTGCGAGAAGTCGCCCGAGCGCTGCCGCGCCGTCGGCCAGACGTATTGCAGGCCCCGCGTGGTGAGCGATCGATAACCTTCCGTCGCGGCCCAGAAGAACGTCCGGTTCTGGAGGACCGGACCGCCGATCCCGCCGCCATACAGTCGATAGTACGAGTCTGCGACGCCGGCGCTCTCCTTCGTCTCGCCGGCGCGCTCGCTGAAGAAGTTCAGGTTCTGTCCCCAGACGGGGCGCGTCTGGAAGAAGCCGCTGCCGCGGTACTGATTCGTTCCTGATCGCGCGGCGACGTTGAATACGCCCCCGCCGGTCCGCCCCATCTCGGCGTCGTAGGTGTGCACCTGTACCTTCACTTCCTCGAGCGCTTCAATGGTGGGCATCGCAATGGCGCGTCCGCGCAGCTCGGTGATCGGCACTCCGTCGAGCAGGTAGTTGTTGGCGCGAATGCCGCCGCCGCCGAGCGAGACGAGGGAGGCGTTGGTCTGATCCTGCTGCCGGTTGAACTGCGGATCACCAACCGGGTTGACTGTGGGGACGGTGACGCCGATGAGGAACGCGTTGCGGCCCGGCGCCGGTAAGGTTTCCAGCTGCTCGCGATCGAGCGTGCCGCCTGTCGATGCCGTGGTCGTATCGATCAGTGGCGAATCGCCGGTGACCGTCACCGTTTCCTGGATCGTGCCAACCTCGAGCTGCAGGTCGAGCGTGAGGAACTGTTGCGTGCCGATGCGTATGCCGGTGCGCTCGACGGTGCGGTAGCCGGTGAGCTCGGTCTTGACCGAGTAGGTGCCAGGCTGGACGGCAGGGAAATTGTACTGGCCGACGTCGTTCGTGACGGTGGTTCGTGAGACGTTGGTGGCCTCATTGATCAGCGTCACCGTTACACCGGGAATGACGCCGTTGGCGTCGCTGACCACGCCCCGAACGCCACCGGTAAATGTCTGGGCGCCGGCCGTGGAGGCGGCGACGATCAGGAGCAGCAGGCATGTGAACGCGCGTCTCGTCACTCTCATAGGGGCCTCGTAAGCTAGGGTTAACGGAACCACCCAATGGGCCGCTCGGACGATTAGTGCCAACGCGTTGGATAAGAAGGCGCCATGGTAGGACTCGACGTACCCGGGCGCAAGGGGGAATGACTTATTCTTGGCAAATGCCGGAACGGGTGCCTGCCATCAAGGTGCTGCTGCTGCCGAAGGACACCAACAATCTCGGGACGATTTTCGGAGGCGTCATCCTCTCGCACATCGACCTCGCCTCGGCCGTCGAAGCGCGCAAGTCGGGCGGTCCTCATCGATACGTCACGAAAGCGATGCGGGAAGTGGAATTCCACGAGCCGGTCTTCCTGGGCGACATCGTCAACTTCTTTACCGAGACGATGCGGATCGGTCGAACCTCCATCACGGTGCGCGTCACGGTAGAAGCCGAACGCTGGGGGACACCCGCGACCGCAGCCGTCGGCGTCAGTCCCTCGATTCCGCGGAATCCGGGCCACGGAGAGCGCGTCACGGTCACCCAGGCCGAGGTCGTGCTGGTGGCCGTCAACGACCAGGGGAAGCCCGTCTCGATTCGACCGGAGTTGCCCCGAGCATGAATCCGGATCGGTCACCCGGGAACTCAGAACCGCGAACCGGGAACTCAGAACCCGGAACTAGGAACTCAGAAACCCGAACCCGGAACCCGGAACATGGAACCCGGAACCAGGAACGTGCGGCGGCGTTTGCTCCGGGCACGGTGTCGAATGTCGGCTGCGGGTTCGACGTCCTTGGCTTCGCGCTCGAGCAGCCCGGCGACATCGTTGTCGCAATACCGCGCGACCGGCGCGGCGTCGAGATCCTCGACATTACGGGCGACAACGGGCGGCTGCCGCGCGATCCCGACCGCAACACCGCGTCTGTCGCCGTGAACGCGTTGTTGGCCTTCCGCGTCTCGCATCCCGGCAGCTTCCGGCTTCCGCCAAAAGGTTCTCCGCCCTCTGACGGCGTGGGGCTGATCATCCGCAAAGGGCTGCCGCTCGCCAGCGGTATCGGCAGCAGCGGCGCCAGCGCGGTCGCGGCCATCCTTGCGGTCAACGAAGCGCTGGCGCTGAATGCGTCGGAGGAGATCCTGCTGCGAAGCGCCATGGAAGGGGAGCGTGTCTCGGCCGGCGCCGTGCACCCGGACAACGTCGCGCCGTCGTTGTTGGGCGGTTTCGTGCTGGCGCGCAACGTCGATCCGCCCGACATGGTACGCCTGCCGGTGCCCGCAGACCTCGCGTGCGCGGTCTTGTGTCCGGCGCTCGAGATCGAAACCCGCGCGGCGCGTGCCATCCTTCCGAGCGACGTGCCGCTCGCATCCGCGGTGCGGCAATGGGCGAACGTCGGCGCGCTGGTCGCCGCACTGTACACGGGCAACCTCGATCTGCTCGGTCGCGCCATGGTGGATCACATCGTCGAACCACATCGCGCTTGCCTGGTGCCTGGCTTTGCACGTATCACCCGCGCCGCGCTGGAAGCGGGCGCGATTGGATGCACGCTGTCGGGTGCCGGGCCTGCGATGTTCGCGCTGTGTCGCTCCCTCGATTCCGCCGAGCGAGTGGGCGATGCGATGAAAACGGCGCTCCAGCAGCACGGACACGTCGAAGGACAGGTGCTCGTGTCGCGCGTCTCGCCTGCCGGCGCCAGGATCGTCGATGCGGTGGATTAGTACACGGCACGCGTCGCCCCCTGTGACGTTCCGCGAGGCGTTGTTCCAGGGGCTTGCGCCCGACGGCGGCCTGTACCTGCCCGAGCGCATCGAGCCGATGCCCGCATCGACGATTGCCGCCTTGCACGGCGAAGCGCTGTCCACGGTCGGTTCCGCGGTTGCCGCGCACCTGATCGAGAACGAGATTCCGCGCACCGCGCTCGAGCAGATCATCGCGCGCGCACTCGACTTTCCGGTTCCGCTCGTCCCGGTCGGGCAGGCACACGCGCTGGAGCTCTTTCATGGGCCGACGTTCGCGTTCAAGGACGTTGGCGCACGCACGATGGCGCGGTTCATGGCGCATTTCGTCGCCCCGGGCGATCACTTCACGGTGCTCGTGGCCACGTCTGGCGACACGGGCAGCGCGGTGGCGCAGGCGTTCGCCGGCCTTCCCGGGACGCGCGTCGTCGTGCTGTTTCCCGACGGTCAGGTCAGTCCTGTCCAGGAGGCTCAGTTCACGACGCTCGGCGGAAACGTGAACGCTGTCGCCGTGCAGGGCACCTTCGATGACTGCCAGGCGTTGGTCAAGCAGGCGTTCGCGGATACCGATGTCCGACAACGTGCAGGGTTGACGTCGGCGAATTCGATCAACGTGGGACGGCTGCTGCCGCAGATTTTCTACTATGCGTGGGCATCAATCGCGACGACTCAAGTCGTGGCGCTACGGGGCCATTCCGACGCGGCGCGAAGCGATTCCCTCGCAATACCAGGCCGGTCTACGTTTTCGGTTCCATCGGGGAACTTCGGCAACCTGACAGCGGGACTCATCGCCAGGCGGCTTGGCTTTCCGATCGATCACTTTATCGCCGCCACAAACGTGAACGACGTCGTTCCCGAATACCTGGCATCGGGCCGGTACGTGCCACGCCCTTCGGTGCGAACCGTTGCGAATGCCATGGATGTGGGCGCGCCGAGCAACTTCGAGCGGATGCGCGCGCTGTACGGCGACGACGTGGAACAACTCAGGAAAGACGTGCGCGGCGTGGCATTTGACGATGCGGCCGTGAAGCGCGCGATCGCTGACGTAGCCGCGCGGCATGGCTACGTGCTGGACCCGCATTCAGCCATTGCCTGGCTTGGGCTCGAAGAACGTCCGGGCATCTTCCTTGCCACGGCGCACCCCGCAAAATTTCGCGAAGTCGTGGAGCCAGCCATTGGACGCGAGGTTGAACTGCCAGCGCCGCTGCGCGACGCGCTCAATCGCGCACGACACGTCAGGCGGGTGCCGGCGCGCTATCCAGACCTCCGCGATAGAATCCTCTGATGCCGCAAACGCAGCTCTACCGGCCCGAGCCCGGCCATCTTCCCGACCGCGACGCGATTCCCGACAGGTACAAGTGGCAACTCGCCGGCATTTGCCGCGACTGGGACGAGTGGACGGGCCTCTACCGCGAGCTGGCGGACGGCATCGAGAAGCTGCGGGCGTTCGAGGGCACGCTGGGACGTGGCGCCGCGGAGTTGCTCGCGGCATTCAAGGCGCAGGATGCGGTCGGCGCGTTGATGTATCGCGTCTGGTACTTTGCATCGTTGCAATACGACCAGGATCAGCGGGACAACGACGTGAACGCGCGGCGCCAGCAGGTGCAGATTCTATTTGCCAAGCACCAGCAGGCCTTGTCGTGGTTCAACCCCGAGCTCCTCCAGATTCCTCCGGACGACGTACGGCGGTGGATGGATGCGGACCCGGAACTGGCCGTGTACCGCTTCGCCATCGAAAGCCTGTGGCACGAGCAGGAGCACGTGCTCGATGCGCAGGGCGAGCGTCTGATGTCGTATTCGGGGCGTTTCAACAGCATCCCGTACGACGCGTACGCCGCGCTGACGACGGCGGACATGAAGTTCCCGACGATCGCCCTTTCTACGGGCGAGCAGGTGGCGCTGACCTATGGGCAGTACCGGGCGATTCTCGAGACCAATCGCGTGCAGGAGGATCGCGCCAAGGCCTACCGCAAATTCCACCAGGGCTACGCCGACAATCTCAACACCTACGCGACGCTCTACAACGGCGTCCTGCAGCGTGACTGGTTTCACGCGCGCGCCCGCGGCTATGCGTCCACGCTCGATGCCGCGCTGCACGGCAACAACATCCCGACGTCGGTCGTGGAAACGCTGATCCAGGAGGCCAAGGCGGGTGTCGAGCCGCTCCGGCGTTACCATCGACTGCGACGCAGGGTGCTCGGGGTGGATACCTACCGCTTGTTCGACGTGTTCGTCCCGCTCGTGCAGCACGACGTCCGCTACCCGTATGACGAGGTGCTCGACTGGATCACGACGTCGGTCGGTCCCCTCGGCCGCGAGTACCAGGAGTACGTGCGGCGCGCGTTCGAGGGCGGCTGGATTGACGTCTTCGAGAACGCGGGGAAGCGCAGCGGCGCGTATTCGGCGCCCGTGTACGGGTCGCATCCGTACATGCTGTTGAACTACAACGAGACACTCGACGCGGTGTTCACGCTCGCGCACGAGATGGGGCACTCGATGCACACGCTGCTGGCGCATCGCGCGCAGCCGTTCGTGTACGCGGGATACACAATCTTCGTCGCCGAGGTGCCCTCCACGCTGAGCGAGGCGCTGTTCCTCGACTTCATGCTCGAGCGGGCGCGCAGCCGCGAGGAGCGCGCGGTCCTGCTGCAGCATGCGATCGACAGCATCGCCAGCACGTTCTTCACGCAGGTGCTCTTCGCCGATTTCGAGTTGCAGGCGCATCGGCTCGTCGAGCAGGACCAGCCGGTGACGGCGGCCGCGTTGAGCGGAATCTATTCCCGGCTGTTGCGTGAGTACTACGGCGACGTGATCGACGAAGAAGAGATCTCGCGGGTGACGTGGGCCCGCATCCCGCATTTCTTCAGCACGCCGTACTACGTGTATCAGTATTCAACCTGCTTTGCGTCCACCGCGCGGTTGATGCAGGACCTGCGCTCGCCGCATGCAGGCGCACGACAGAGCGCCGTCTCGCGCTACCTCGCGCTGCTCGAGGCCGGTGGCAGCGACTACCCGGTGACGCTCCTGCAGAAGGCCGGCGTCGATTTGACGAAGCCGGATACCGTCCGGGCCGTGTCGGCGGAACTGGATCACCTGGTGAGCAAACTCGAGCGGGAGCTGTAAAACACCCGATTCCGCCTCCGACTCCCAGGTGCATGGTCCCGAGCGACGGTAAACGCCATCCGTCCGGCAGCCGTAAGTACACGTACGTCGTGCTGATCGCCTGCCTCATCCTCATCCTGGTGATATCGGTTCCCCTCCTGGCACAGGATCTCGCGGCCGCGCGCGAGGTTTCGGCGGTCCGCCTCGCGGATGGCGACGCAATCCGTGTTGACGGGGTGCTTGACGAAGACCTGTGGGAACGCATCACACCCGCCGCCGGCTTCCTGCAGCGCGATCCGGACAACGGCGCGCCCGCGACGGAGCCCACCGAAGTGCGCGTGGTGTTCGATGCCGAACGGCTGATTCTCGGCGTCACGCTGCACGACAGCGAACCGCATCGGCTGCTCGGCAACCAGATGCAGCGCGATCAGGAATTTGGCGCCGACGATCGCTTCATGTGGACCATCGACAGCTTCCTCGATGGCCGGAGCGGTTACTTCTTCGAGATCAACCCGTCGGGGGCAATGGGCGATGGCCTCATCGATCCCGCCCAGCAGGACAGCGACCTCGGCGCCGACATCAACAAGTCGTGGGACGGTATCTGGATCGCGCGTGTCAGACGGACGGCCACCGGCTGGACCGCCGAGATCGAGATTCCGTTCCGCACGCTGAACTTCGATCCGGCCGCGTCGTCGTGGGGCATGAATTTCCAGCGGACGGTAAGGCGCAAGAACGAGGAGAGCCTGTGGACCGGGCACGCGCGGAACCAGGGCGTCGCGCGCATGTCGAATGCGGGCCGTGTCACCGGGTTCACCGGCGTGTCGCAGGGCCTCGGCCTCGACCTGAAGCCGTACGCGGTTGGCCACGTGTCCTCGGCGCCAGGTCGCGGGCGCGAGGACATGATCTCCACCGGCGACATTGGCCTCGATGTGTTCTACAACGTGACGCCGGCGCTGCGCGCGAACATCAGCGTCAACACCGACTTCGCCGAGACGGAAGTGGACGATCGACGCGTGAACCTCACGCGGTTTCCGCTGTTCTTCGAGGAGAAGCGCGACTTCTTCCTCGAGGGATCGAGCTTCTTCGATTTTTCCCGTGAACCTGGCAGCGACGTCGTGCCGTTTTTCAGCAGGCGCATCGGGCTCGATGCCGAGGGCAATCCGCAGCGTATCGACCTTGCGGCCAAGGTGACGGGGCAGGCCGGGCCGTTCGATGTCGGCGTGCTGCAGGCTCGCACCGCTGAAAGCAACGGCGCGGCCGGTGAAGATTTCTCGGTCGTCCGCGTGCGGCGCCGCGCCTTCGAGCAGTCGTATTTCGGCGGCATCTACACGCGCCGCGCGGCACGCGAGGACGGCACCCCGCCGCTCTTCGGCGCGGACGAGGGCCTCCATACATTCGGCGGCGACTTCGAGCTGCAGACATCCAGGTTCCGCGGCAACCAGAACCTGGAGCTGAGCGGAATGTTCTTGCAGACCACCAACCCGCGTGACACCGACGAAAGCGGCGGGTGGGCGCTGCGGTTCAGTTATCCGAACGATCCGTGGAACGCGCGCATCTCGTTTCGCGAGTTGGAGGACAACTACGCGCCAGCCGTTGGGTTCGTCGAGCGCCGCGGCTACCGCCGTATGAACCCGGTTGGCGAGTGGACGCCGCGCCCGCAGAACCATCCATGGATTCGCAGCTTTCAGTTCGGCTTCAACTTCGATCTGCAGAACGACACCGCGAATCGGCCGTTGACCCGGCGCTGGCAGATGACCGTCTTTGACGTGAACTTCCACAGCGGTGACGGCGTGCGCGTGGAAGTGACGCCGCAATACGAGCGGCTCGACCAGGATTTCGAGATCTCCGAGGGCATCGTGTTGCCCGTGGGTGAGAAGTACCGGTTTACGCGCTACAACATCGGGGGCTTCACAGCCGATCACCGCATGTTCACGATCGAGCCGCAGGTCGAGTTCGGCAATTTCTTCTCCGGCAGCCGCCGCGAGTACATCCTCGAGATGGCGGTGCGTCCGCGTCGCGGCGTGTTGCTGCAATTCGAAGCCGAGCACAACGTGATCGATCTCGCGGAAGGAAGCTTCAAGGCCGACGTCTTCCGCGCGCGCGCGAACACCCAGTTCAGCCCGTGGATTTCACTGGTGAACAACCTGCAGTACGACACCGAGAGCCAGCTGCTGGGGTGGCAGCTGCGCCTCCGCTGGATCCGCCGGCCTGGTAACGACTTCTATTTCGTTTACACCCACAACTGGCAGGAGTTCCAGCCGACCGATCCGTTCGACCCGCTGGATCCCCTCAGCCGCCTAGGCGATCGCCGGTTTGCCACGCTCGACCGCCGCGCGGCGGCCAAGGCCGTCTATACGCTGCGCTTTTGAACCGGCCCCGGTCACTCGGTGGGTTTGAGGCTTGGGACTGGGGATTTGGTGCTTGCGATTTGACACGCGCCGGAGGTGCATGTAACACTAAATCCGGATTTACGGATGAACGCCAGCGCCGCCCCAATTCTCGAACATATGTCGGCACTCGCCGATCCCACCCGGTGCCGCATGCTGCTCCTCCTCGAAAAGCATGAGCTGACCGTTGGGGAACTATGCGCGGTGCTGCAGATGCCGCAGTCGAGCGTCAGTCGCCACCTGAAAACACTGGCTGATGATGCATGGGTGACTTCTCGCCGCGACGGCACCAGTCGATTCTACGGGATGCCGGTCGACGACCTGGAAGCCGCCGCTGGCCGCCTCTGGTCGCTGATCCGCGAGCAGGTTACCGCGACGACCGCCGCCGCGCATGACGAACGGCGCCTCAGGGGCGTCCTCGGGCGGCGCCGGGTAAAGTCGCAGGCATTTTTCGCCTCGGCGGCTGGGCAGTGGGACGCGCTCCGCGAGAGCCTGTTCGGCGATACGTTTTACCTCTGGGCGGTGCTGGGCCTGATCGACCCGACGCTGGTGGTGGGCGATCTCGGTTGTGGGACGGCGCAGCTCAGCCACACGATCGCGCCGTACGTGCAGAAAGTGGTTGCCGTCGATGCGTCGAAGGACATGCTCGAGGCCGCTCGTCAGCGGCTTGGCAACATCACCAACGTGGACATCCGGCAGGGTGATCTCGAGAGCCTGCCGATCGAGAATGGGGAACTGCACGCCGCGATGCTCTCGCTCGTGCTGCATTATTCGCCGGACCCGGCGCGCGCGCTTACCGACGTCAACCGTGTGCTGCGCCCCGGCGGCCGCGTACTCGTCGTTGACATGCTGCCGCACGACCGCGAGGAGTACCAGCAACAGATGGGTCATGTGTGGCTCGGGTTTTCCGAGAAGCAGACGCTCAAGCTCCTGGCGGGTGCGGGGTTCACCGACGCACGCGTTCGCGCGCTGCCCGTCGATCCCGACGCAAAGGGACCAGCACTATTTGCGGCCATCGCCACAAAGGGTGGCACCGACTGACAAGGCGTTCGTAGAGCGACGGCTTCGGTCGTCGCGTGATTGAGGAGTCGACATGGCAATTGTTCTGACTGAGAAGACGCATCCATTCGAGGCCGCCACGAAGGTGAACCGCGCCCCTTACAAGGTGGCCGATCTGAACCTGGCGGACTGGGGCCGCAAGGAAATGGATCTCGCCGAGCACGAGATGCCCGGCCTGATGGCCCTGCGCGCGCGCTACAAGGGCAAGACGCCGCTCGCGGGCGCGAAGATCATGGGCAGCCTGCACATGACCATCCAGACGGCCGTCCTCATCGAGACGCTCACCGAGCTCGGAGCGGACGTGCGCTGGGTGTCGTGCAACATCTTCTCGACGCAGGATCACGCCGCGGCCGCCGTCGTGGTCGGACGGCCGGAGACCGGTGGCACCGTGCAGCAGCCGAAGGGCACACCGGTGTTCGCCTGGAAAGGCGAGACGCTCGACGAATATTGGTGGTGCACGGTTGAAGCCCTGAAGTGGCCCGACGGGTCAGGACCAACGCTCATCGTTGACGACGGCGGCGACGCGACGTTGTTCGTGCACAAGGCCGCCGAGTTCGAAGCAGCAGGGAAGGTGCCCGCGTTCAACGCCGAGAGGGATCCCGAAGAGTGGGGCGTGATCCTCGAGACGATCGCGAAGGAGCTCAAGGCGTATCCGGGTCAGTGGACGACCATTGCCCGGGGTATCCGCGGTGTCAGCGAGGAGACCACGACGGGCGTGCATCGGCTGTATCAGATGATGGAAGCCGGCACGCTGCTGTTCCCCGGTATCAACGTCAACGATTCGGTCACCAAGAGCAAGTTCGACAACATCTACGGCTGCCGTCACTCGCTGCCAGATGGTCTTGCCCGCGCGACCGACGTGATGCTTGGCGGCAAGGTTGCCGTGGTGATGGGTTACGGCGAAGTGGGCAAGGGCTGCGCGCAGGCGCTGCGCGGGCAGGGCTGCCGCGTGATCGTCACCGAGATCGACCCGATCTGCGCGCTGCAGGCGGCGATGGAAGGGTTCGAGGTCAACACGCTCGAGAACGTTGTCGAGAAGGCCGACATCTTCATCACGGCGACGGGTAACTTCAACATCATCACCGTCGATCACATGAAGCGGATGAAGGACAAGGCCATCGTCGGCAACATCGGCC
>WUUC01208952.1_pt1 | contig 18531 bp, 16 predicted proteins | sample 6278441 | NCBI WGS metagenome assembly WUUC01 (sample SAMN13675441, study PRJNA597444) | soil metagenome | isolation source: soil | place: USA: Washington | collected 2017-10 | reverse complement strand
GCCGTCGCCCGGCCTACGCGCACGCCCGCTACAGCCCGATCTCCTCCGACAGCGCGGAGCGGTCCGAGGAACTGCTGCAGCAGATGGTCACCGACGGGATGCCACAGCGCCCGACCATCGAAGTGATCGTGCCGGTCACGGTCATCGGTTGACCAGGTTCGTCCCGCATCCCCGCCTGCTCGACTCGCCCCGGCACCGGGACTGGCCGGTCTACCCCGCGCCACCCCTGCCGGACCGGCCCCGGCTGCCGCCGCCCGCCGCCGACGTCGTCATCGTCGGCGCCGGTCCGGCGGGACTCGCGGTCGCGGCGGCGCTGTGGCACGTGGGGGTGCACGACGTCGTCATCCTCGACCGCGACGGCGAGCCGGCCGCGCGGTTCCTGGACCGGGTCGACCTGCTCGGCCAGCGGGTACTGCGGTCGCCCTACGAGCACCACCCCGGGGTGGAGGGCTACCGGGACTGCGAACTGCGCGACTTCGCGCGGATGCACTGGTCGGTGCTGACCCCCGTGGAGCGGCGGGAGGTCCGGATGTCGCAGGCCGGGCACCGCTCGGTCGTCCCGGTGGACGTGTTCGACGCCTACTGCCGGCACACGTCGGTGATCCACCAGGTGCCGCAACGGCTCTGGCGCGGGGAGGTGCGCTCGCTCGACGCCCGGGCCGACCGGGTCCTGGTGTCGTGCGCGGACTTCGCGATCGAGGCCCGCCACGTCGTCCTGTGCCTGGGAGAGGAGCGCCGCGACGCGCCCGGCGACTGGTGGACCGGCGAGCGGCCGGACGGGGTCGGGTACTGGGACGAACCGGTGCCGTCCCGGGTCACCCGCGAGGTGGTCCTCGGCGCCGGCCTGACCTCCGCGCACCTGATCCACAACGCGCTCGAACGCGGCGCCCGCGTGGAATGGGTGCTGCGCGAGGAGTCCGAGCGCTACCAGTGCTCGGACGTCAACGCGTCGTTCTTCCGCGCGGAGGGCCGGGCCCGTTTCGACGGCGTGCCGTGGGAGGACCGGCTCGCGCTGATGGCCAGGGAGCGGCGGGCATCGGTGATGTTCGAGTTCCGGCCGATGCTCGCGGCGGCCGAGGCGGACGGCAGGCTCACCGTGCACCGCGGCGCGGCGGTCCAGGCCGTCACCGACAAGTGCGTCGAGCTCGGCGACGGTCGCCTGGTGTGCGGGGACCGCGTGGTGCTCGCACTGGGCACGGTGCCGTCGAACGGCGCCGGGCTGCTGCCCGACGAGGTGGTCGCCGCCCGCGACGGGTGGCCCGACCTCGACGAGCGGACCCTCGCCTACCGCCGTGCCCCGCGCGTGTTCGCCGCGGGCGCGGCGGCGTGCATGGTGCTCGGGCCCGCCGCGCGCAACATCGACGGTCACCGGGTGGCGACCGCGCGGATCGCGGGCGCGATCGCCGCCCGCGTGCGGGAGGAGGCCGGTGCCCGTGTCTGAGCCCTACGACACGAACTTCTCCCTCCCCGCCGTCGACGACGACCCGGCGACCGAGATCGGCGTGCTGCTCATGGGTTTCGGCCCGGAACGGCTGCTCGCCGGTCTCGGCGTGGCGAGCCGGGGCCTCGCGGCGGACCCCGCGACGGTCACCACCTACGTCGACCAGCTCCGCCACGGCGCCCGGGACGACCTCACGCTGGCCGACGCGCTCGCCGCCGGGGCGCGGCGGTGGCGCGCCGCGGCTCCCGCGCTCGACGCGGTCCGGGCCGGGCCGGGCGAACGGTCGGCCGCGCTCCGGCAGCTGTGGGGCGCGGCCGTGACCGGTCTCGCCGCCGACGACGTGGTGCACGAACTGCGCATGTCCGGCGATGCGGAGCGGGTGTACCTGGTCGCATGCTGGTTGCGGCGCGAAGAGATCACCCGAACCGCGGAGGAACTGTGTCCCACCTGAGCTCCCTTCCCGACGACGCGGTGCTGATGGACGTCTTCAGGCTGTACCCGGAGACGTCCCGGCCGCTGCTCGACTACCACGAGGTCGTGATGCGCGGCCCGTCCCCGTTCTCGGTCGCCGAACGGGAGCTGATCGCCGCGTACGTCTCCGGCGTCAACTCCTGCGGCTACTGCCACGGCGTGCACACCGTGGCCGCCGAGGTGTGCGGCGTCGAGCGGGGCGCGATCCCCGCCGCGCTGGACGACCTCGACGCGGCGCCGGTGGGCGAGGCGATGCGGCCGGTGCTGCGCTACGTCGGCAAGCTCACCCGCACCCCGGCGGCGGTCACGCGCGCCGACGCCGAGGAGGTGCTCGCCGCGGGCTGGGACGAGCGCGCGCTGCACTACGCGGTGATGGTGTGCGCGCTGTTCAACTTCATGAACCGGATGGTCGAGGGGCACGGCATCAGCGCGGGCCCGGACTACTTCGCCGAGTCGGGCAGGCGCCTCGAGAAGACGGGCTACGCGGGGCTGAACCGGTTCCTCGACGAGTGACCGGCCCGCCGGGGACCAGCCCGGCCGAGCCGTTCACCGAGGCGTTCGCTCAGCCGTTCACCAGGAGGTCCGGGTCGTCCACGACCACGTGCCCGCTCAGGATGCCGCCGTGCAGCCTGCGGACCCGGGCCGACGGCTCGATCCCCAGCTGTTCCACCATGTTCGCGCGCAGCTGCCGGAACGCCGTCAGCGCCTGGCTCTGCCTGCCCGCCCGGTACAGCGCGACCATGTACTGGGCGCAGAAGTTCTCCAGCAGCGGGTGCCGCGCGCACAGGGTGGCGAGCTCGGCGACCAGCTGGTGGTGCCTGCCGAGGCGCAGGTCGGCCTCGATCCGCAGGTGCAGGTCGCCCAGCCGGGTCTCGTCGAGCCGCATGGCCTCGATCGAGAGCTGCGGGCCCGTGGGCACACCGGCGAGCGCCGGGCCGCGCCACAGCCGCAGCGCCTCGCCGAGCGTCTTCGACGCGGTCTCGTGGTCGCCCTCGTTGACCGCCTCGTGGCCCGCCGCCGACAGGCGGTCGTACCGGATGGCGTCGACGTCGTCCGGGGCCACGTCGAGCAGGTAGCCCGAGCGGCGGGTGACGAGGATGTCCTTCGGGCTCACCCCGTGCTCCCCGGTCAGCGCGTGCTGGAGCTTGCGGCGCAGCTTCAGGATGTAGGTGCGCAGGGTCGTCACCCCGCTTGGCGGCGGCCGGCAGTCCCAGATCTCGTCGGTCAGCGCCGCCATGGTCACGATGTCACCGGCGTTGAGCGCCAGCATGGCGAGCAGCTGGCTCGGTTTGCTCGCGCTGGGCACGACCGAGACACCGTCGACCAATACCTCCAGGGGACCGAGGACCCTCACCTCAATGCGCATGCCGAAACCTTTTTCCCGGTAATTCCTCGCGTGCCGTCCCGCTTTTCCCGATAGCGCGGCCGGAGCTCATTCCGCCGTCTCCGGACGTGGTGCCATGCTGTCGTCGGTGGGATCGCCCGGTCCCTTTCCGGCGCCGTTCCCGCCACCTTCCGCCGTGCCGTCCACGGCAATGCCGTCCCCGGAGTACTTGCCGCCCAGCGACAGCCAGCGTTCCGGCGCCCACACGTGCCCCGCGTCGCAGGCCACCTCGTAGGGCTCGAGGCCCTCCCGGTACGCCTCGGCGTAGACGGTCCGCCCGCACCCCGGGCGCAGGCAGGTCCCGACGGCCGCCCGGAAGCCCACCGCGGGCCGCACCGCCGCGTTCACCGTGGCGGTCAGGGCGACCAGCTCGTCGACCAGGTCCGGCGCCGTGGGGTGCCGGCAGAGCCAGTGCACGTGGATGCCGAGGAAGCCGACGAGCTTGCGGATGGACAGCTCGTCCGGCCCGGGCACGCGGCGCTCGGTGATGACGAGCCCGCTCCAGGCCGTCAGGACGCCCAGGATCTCCGACCGCACCTCGACCACCGCGTCGCACAGGCTGATGGCCTGCGGCCGGATCTTGCTGATCCACTCGCTCGGGTCGTTCGGGCGCGGGTCGAGGACGAAGGCGCACATGTCGAACAGCGCGGGCAGCTCGATCAGGGTCTCCTCGGCCACGTCCCGGCAGGCCGCGCAGACGCGGAGGCCGGGGGCGGGCGGCACGGCCTCGTCGGGCTCGTGGCGACGGCTGCCGCAGGTGGAGTGGTCGCAGTGGTCGCAGTGGTCTCGGTCGTGGCGTCCGTCGTCGGTCCTCGCCATGGCGGTGCTCCCAGTCCGTACGTAGTGGCACACGGGTCGATGTGTCAGTCCGCGATCCGTTCACCGAGGCCGGTGCGCATCGCGCCTTCGAAGATGCGGTAGGCGAGCTCGGCGTTGAGCTCGTCCACTCCGAGCAGTTCGACCAGCACGAGGTCGTCGGTGCGCACGCGCCCCGCGTGCCGGCCGGTGAGCAGCTGCGAGAGGTCGGCGGTGATCCGCCTGCCGAACCCGCCGTCGAGCTCCGGCGCGCCGAGGACGGGCGGAGCCAGGTGGGCGGCGACGACGCGGCGGTCGAGGTGGGCGTCGAGCAGCCCGATGTCGTCGACGAACACCTGGTTGACCTGGTCGACCAGGTCGGCGGGCAGGTCCTTGCCGGTGCCGTTGACCAGCACCGCGCCCCGGGCGAGCTGCCCGGGCCGCAGGGCGTCGAGGTGCTGGCAGGCCGCGCCCGCGACCACCAGGTTGGCGCCGAAGACCGCCTCGGCGAGCGTGGGCACCACCGACAGCCCGATGCCGGACAGTTCCAGCTGGTCGGCGAGCTTGGGCTCGACCTTCCGCCAGCCGCCCGGCAGGCAGAGCGCGACGTGGCTGATGTCCGGCACGTGCCGGGCGATGACCGACAGCTGGGGCTGGACGGACTCGTCCGAGCCCACCACGGCGACCGTCACACCCCCCGCCAGCAGCAGCTCGTGCGCCGCCACCGCGGCGAGCGCCGCGACCAGCGCGTTGCGCAGGCCGTGCGCGGGCATCACGCACCGCAGTCCCGCGCGTGGGTGGTCGAGCAGCACGAACTCGCTGTCGTAGCGTTCGGAGCCGCGCCAGGGGACGACGCGGCCCGGTGCCCTGCCGACGTGCGCCGACCGGTCGACGATGCGTCCGATCAGGTCCTCGGCGAGCACCGCGACCGGGTCGACGACCTCCAGCGCGCTCCACACCTCGTGTGTGCGTAGCCGGAGGACCGTCCTGGTCATCGGAGTCGTCCCTGTGCACCTGCGCGAGCCATGTACGCAATCTCGCGGAGTGCTCTAAGTAGTTCTTATCCGACCGCTATCGCCGGGCGATAGCGCTTCTTAAAGCAGTCGAATGTCAACCAAAGGCGAGCCGCTGTTGAGTAGTTCTCGAGCGGGGTTCCCGCCGAAGCGAAATCCAAGAACTCAGCCTTTGGAGAATAGCAAATGACTGCCATCCGCAAGATCGTCATGTTCATCGCCGCTCTGTTCCTCGGTTTCTCCGCAATGTTTCTGAGCACGGGCACCGCTGCCGCGGACTGCCCCTGGAACTCCCCGATCCCGTGCCGCGTGGCCGACTGAGGACGACCGGAAAAATGCGGCGCGGCGGCGGGACGACCATTCACGGATCGCTCTGCCGCCGCTGGTGGCCTCACCGGCAGACCGCGTTCCCGCGGTTCTGCTCCAGTTCTTCGCGCAACCTGTTGGCCTCCGCGGAGTCGACCGCGCGGAGCAGGCCGATGGCCTGTTCGAGATCCCGGGCGGCGAGCGCGTCCTCACCCTGGCCCTGGTGGATGTCCGACCGCAGGATCAGCGCCTTGGCGTGCCAGACCGTCGCACCCAGGCCCGCGAACAGCGCGTTGGCGGCGTCGGCGTGGTCCGCGCCCGCCGCGGCCTGACCGCGGGCCACCGCGATCTCGCCCAGCGCGTAGTGGGCCATCCCCGCGACGACGTTCTGCCCGACCTGCTCGGCGAGGGAGAGCGCGTGCCGCAGCGTGGTCTCGGCGTTGTCCAGCCGCCCGGTGCGCTGGCGGACGACCCCCAGCCTGCACAGCGCGTGTGCCTCACCGATTCGGTCGCCGAGGTCCCGGACGATCAGCAGCACCCGGTTCAGCGCCTGGTGCGCCTTCTCCACCTGGTTGGTGAGCAGGTACACCTCGGCGAACCTGTTGAGCGCCTGCGCCTCGCCACGCAGGTACCCGGCCCGCCGGAAGCGGGCGAGCGCGGTCTCGAGCATCTCCTGCGCGCGGTCGGTGTCGCCCTTGTCGATCCACACCTTGGCCAGGCTCTGCAGCACGTGGGCCTCGCCGATGTGGTCGCCGACCGCGCGCATCTTCTCCAGCGCCGCCTCGAACCTCGCCAGCACGTCCACGTCCTGGCTGCGCAGCCGGGCGACGATCGCGGTGCTGCGCAGGACGAGCGCGTAGCCGTGCTCGTCGCCCTCCTCGGCGAAGATCTCGAGGGCCTCGGCGTAGCAGCGCTCGGCGTCGGCGAACCCGGTGCGGACCAGGTGCATCGCGCCGAGGGAGTACAGCATCGCGGCGTGGCCGCGCCGGTTGCCCTCCTCGGCGGTCGCGGCCAGCGCCCGCTCGGTGGTCTCGCGCCAGTCGTCGAAGTGGCCCTTGATCTCGAACAGCGTCACCGAGGTGAGCGCGAGGTCCCAGCACAGCTCGGACATCCCGTGGTCCGCGGCCAGGTGCACGGCCGACACCAGGGAGCGGCGCTCCGCCTCCAGCCACTCGATCTGGTCGCCCATGTCGTCGATCTCCTCCAGCTCCCGCGCGCCGGGCCAGCGGGGGGCGGTGCCGTGCACGATGGTGTAGTCGCCGCCGTACTCCTTGCGGTGGGCGTGCTCGGCGCGGGCGAGCCAGGCGCCGAGCAGCCGCTCGATGACCTCGGTGCGCTCGGCCTCGGACTCCTCCTCGGCGAGCCGCTCGGCCGCGAACACCCGGATCAGGTCGTGGAAGCGGTAGCGGAGCGTCTCGCCCGGGTACTGCACGGTGTCCAGCAGCTGGGCCTCGACCAGGCCCTCCAGCACCTCGAACGCGTCGAAGGCGTCGATGTCGAGCAGGGCGGCCGCCGTCCACGCCGGGAAGTCGTGGGTGCCGTTGAGCGTGAACAGCCGGAACAGGCGGCGGGTGACCGGCGGCAGCGTGCGGTAGCTCAGGCTGATGTTGGACCGCAGCACCAGGCCCCGGTAGGACAGCTCGTCGAGCCTGCGCACGCTGTTGCGCAGCCGGGCCACCAGCACGTCGGTGCGCCAGTGTGGGCGGGAGGCCAGGCGGGCCCCCGCGATCCGGATGGCGAGGGGGAGACCGCCGCAGAGGGTGACCAGCTCGACCGCGGCCTCGCGCTCGGTCGCGAGCCGCGCGTCGCCGACGATCCTGGTGAGCATCTCCAGCGAGAGGTCGACGTCGAACACGTCGATGTCGACGAGGTGGGCGCCGGGCAGCCCGGACAGGGGCACGCGGCTGGTCGCGATCACCGCGCAGCCGGTGCCCGCCGGGATCAGCGGGACGATGTCCTCCTCGCTGGTCGCGCCGTCGAGCACGACGAGCACCCGCTTGTTGGCCATCCGGCTGCGGTAGAGGTCGGCGCGTTCCTCCTCGTCGTCCGGGATCGTGTTCCCGTCGACGCCCAGCGCCCGCAGGAACCGGACGAGCACCCCGCGCACCCGGTCCTGGCCCTGCGGGGACTCCAGGTCGCCGTAGAGGTGGCCGTCGGGGTAGACCTCGCGGAGCTCGTGCGCGGCCCGCAGCGCGAGGGCCGACTTGCCGACCCCGCCCTTGCCGGAGATCGCGACGATGCGGGTGCCGTAGCGGGTGGTGCCGTCGTCCTCGTCGCGGAGCGCCTGCTTGATGTCGGTCAGCTGCTCCTGCCTGCCGGTGAAGTCCGCGATGCTCGCGGGAAGCCTGCGCGGCACCGCCGACTGGTGCTCGACCGGCCCGCCCGCCCGCGCGCCCCCGTTCGGGGCGGCCTGACCCGCGGGGCCGACGTCGAGGCCCGGGTCCCGGTTGAGGATGGCCTTTTCGAGCCGCTGCACGCCCTCGCCCGGCTCGATGCCGAGCTCCTCGGTCAGGGTCGTGCGGGCCTGGCGGCACACCTCGAGCGCCTCGGCCTGGCGGCCGGAGCGGTACAGGGCCAGCATGAGGAACTCGTAGAACCGCTCGCGCAGCGGATGCTCCTTGACGAGCGCGAACAGCTCGCCGACGACCTCCTCGTGGCGGCCGAGCGCCAGGTCGAGGCGGATCCGCTCCATGATCGCGGCCAGCCGGTCGTCCTCGAGCTGGGTGGCGCTGCGGCTGACGAGCTCGGAGTGCAGGCCCGCGAGCGCGGAGCCGCGCCACAGGGACAGCGCGCCGCGCAGCGTGGCGACGGCCTCGGACTTGCGGCCCGCGTCGACGTGGGTCCGCGCCGCCGCGACGAGGCCGTGGAACTGGGCGGTGTCGAGGTCGGTCTCGGCGATCTCGAGCAGGTAGCCGGGGGAACGGGTGCGGATGTGGGCCGTGCTGCCGGGCTCCGCGAGCACGCGGCGCAGGCCGGAGATGCAGATCTGGATCTGCGCCCTGGCGGTGGTGGGCGGGGTGCTGTCCCAGACAGCGTCGATCAACTGGTCGATCGGGGTAACGCGGTTCGCGTTGAGGGCGAGCATCGCGAGTACCACGCGGTGGCGGGTGCCCCCGAGATCCCGTTCGATCCCGTCGATGGACAACTCCAGGGGCCCGAGCAGTCGCAGTGCCAGCACATTTCCCATCCTCCCCGCTCAGCACACCTTTCTTGTCACACTAAGCCGTTCGACGGAACGTCTCAACGTGCGTCGGAAAATCCGATCACCGCGGTACGACCGGGCTGATCCGTACGCGGGCAGCGAGTTGGGCGATGTGGCGCAACCAGTACCGCTGCCGGCCGACCGCGACCGGGAAGAATCCGGGCGGGGCGGTGGAAATTACCGGGAGACCGGAACAAGTGGGTGAACTCCGGCGGAAGTTCCAGGCCACCGCCCGCACCTCTACAGCAGAGCGTGACCGTCCATTGTGAATATACCCGCGAGTATTCTCCCGCTCTCGTGCCGAACGCCCGGTCATGCCACCTCGCGCGCCCGCTGGAGCGGACCGGGGGCGGCGAACAGCCGGTAGTCGGCGACCAGGCGCGGCATCAGGTACCGGCGGTGCACGGACTCCGCGGCGTGCTTGCCGAGCCTGCGGCGCAGCAGGGGGTCGTCGAGCAGGGTGCGCACCGCGTCCGCCACCTCGCCGTGGTCACGCGGGTCCACCAGCAACCCGCTGTGCCCGGGGGAGACCTGCTGGCGCAGTCCGCCGACGTCCGCGGCGACGACCGCGCGGCCCTTGGCCATCGCGTCGGTCACGGTCAGTCCCAGCCCTTCGGCGAGGCTCTTCTGCAGCACGACGTCCGCCCGCCGCTGCAACGCGTTCGCCGTGAGCGCGCCCCGCTCGCCGTCCTGCGCGGACAGCGACACCAGGTGCACCCGGGCGCGGTCGGCCGGGGACAGCTCGTCCCGCAGCTCGCGGACCTCCTCGAGCACGGCACGGCCCTCGGGGTCCCCCGGGGTCGCGTCGGGATCGTGGCCCGCGAGCACCACGTGCACGTCGGGGGGCAGCGAAGGCAGGCACCGCAGCACGCCCGCCATGTCCTTGAGCGGCTCCCAGCGCGACATCTGCAGCACCACCGGTGCGTCCTCGGGCAGCGGCCCGTCCTGCTCCACGCGCCCGGTGCCGCCGGCGCCGCCGGTGAGACCGAGGTCCGCGAGGAGCCCGGCCACCTCGCTCCTGGACAGTGGGCGGTTCCTCGCCGAGTCCGGGTCGACCGCGGGCGCGACCACGTGCCGCCGGGCGGCGGGCACCACCTGCGGCGCGAACTCCGGCAGCGCGCTCACCACGGCGTCCACACTGGACAGTTCGGTGGCGAGGGCGTGCCAGACGGTGGACGGTCCCGAGGCGTCCTCGGTGGTCCCGACGTGGCAGTGCCACACGACCCGGTGCCCGGCCGCGGCGAGCACCGGGGCCATGCCGAGGGTGTGCGGGTCGTGGAGCACCACGACGTCGCCGGGGTCGAGCTGCGCGGCGAGCAGTTCGGCCTGCGACGTGAGCACCGCGCGGTAGTGCGGGACGGACATGGCGAGGCGGTCGCTGGTCAGCGAGTCGGTCCCGCCGTGCAGGAGGTGGTGGAGGTAGCGGGTGAAGGCGAAGAACGTCGGGTCACCACCGATCACCACCCAGCCGGTGGCGGTCCCCGCCGCGGCCTGCGCGGACACGAGGCCACCGACCAGCTCGGCCGCCCCGCCCTCCCGGGCGGGTGCGGTCACGTGGACCAGCCGCGGCGAGACGGCGGGCCAGCGCTCCCATTCGGGCGTCACCATGGCTGCACTCCGTCCGTCCTCCGTCGACTGGCGGCGGTCATCAACCATTTGTACCCGGGCGTGCGGCCCGGCCGCGTCTTCCAGCGTGCGTTGTGGTGGTGCCGCCCGCGGCGCCCGTGACAGGGTGGGCGCCATGACGAGTGACACCGCGGTGCGCCACCCGCTCTTCGCGCGGCTCTACCCGAGGCTCGCGCGCACCATGGAGCGCAGGGGCATGGCCGGGCACCGCGCCGCGCTCCTCGCCGGGCTGAGCGGGACCGTGGTGGAGATCGGCGCGGGGAGCGGGGCGAACTTCCCGCACTACCCGGCCGCGGTGACCCGGGTCGTCGCCGTGGAGCCGGAACCGCGGCTGCGGCGCACCGCCCGGGCCGCCGCCGGGCACGCCCCGGTGCCGGTCGAGGTCGTCGACGGCCTGGCCGAGCGGCTGCCCGCCGCCGACGCCAGTGCCGACGCGGTCGTCTGCGCGCTGGTGCTCTGCTCGGTGCGGGACCAGACCGCCGCACTCGGCGAGATCCGCCGCGTGCTCGTCCCGGGCGGTGAGTTCCGCTTCCTCGAGCACGTCCGCGCCGACACCCCCGGTCTCGTGCGCGTGCAGCGGTTCATGGACGCCACCTTCTGGCCGCGCATGGTCGGCGGCTGCCGCACCGGCCGCGACACCACCACCGCGATCACCGAGGCCGGGTTCACCGTCGACCGCCTGGACCGGTTCCTGTTCCCCGAGGTCAGGACCCCGACGTCCAGCCACGTGCTCGGCACCGCACGCCCGGTCTAGGGCTGCCGGGTGGCGTTCCCGGTCTGCTGGTGGATCCACTCGGCCACGACGTCGACCCGCGCGACGACCTCCGCGCCCGGCTCCGGGCACGGCGGCCCGGTGTTCACGATGGCCACCAGCGTCCCGGTGCGTTCGTCGTCGGTGACGAAGAACGGCGCGCCCGAGTCCTCGGGGCACGGGCCGTTCTCCACGGTGCGCGGTCCCACCGGCAGCGCCTCGAGGGTGGTCGGCCCGATGGCCGAGACGGTGAACTGCCCGCGTTTGAGGTGGTCGGAGGGCCCGCGGACGGTGGGCGACAGGGCACCCCACCCGGCGAACAGCAGCTGCTGACCGGTCAGGGGCACCTTCTCGGCGAGCGTGAGCGGGACGATGTCGTCGACGGCGGCGCTGAGGCGCACCACCGCCAGGTCGTTGACCGGGGACTGCCGCACGTCCACGACCTGCGCGGTCTGGCCGCCGGGGTCGCTGTCCTTGAGCTTGCCGACGGTCACCGTCATCGGGTAGGGCGGAGGCCCGCCGACGCGCGCGTCGGCGAGGTCGTGGAAGCAGTGCCCGGCCGTGATGACCCACTCCGGCGCGATCAGGGCACCGCTGCACGCGCCGCTGCGCACCCCGCCGCCGGGGACCGGGATGTCCTGCGAGGTCAGCTTCGCGTTGAAGGGCAGGATCGGCTTCGGCGGCGGGGGAGTGGTGGTCGTGGCGGCCCGCGTCGCGCCCCCGCCGCCCGCGTTGCGGCTGGTGGGCGGCTCGGCCTCGTCGGACCACGCCGGCGTGTGGCCGCTGACGACGTAGGCGCAGGCGACCCCGGCGCCGACGACGACCGCGGTGGCCATCGCGCGCAGCCGCCGGAGCGTGCGCCTTCCCGAAGTAGTCCTCACTCCCTGAATCACGGCTCCGAGCCCGGATCGGTTGCGACGGAATCGCGGCCGCCGCCCCGCCGGGTGGATCTCCGCAGGTCACAGCCTGCCGGGAACCGTCGCCGGTCCATCGCGGGTGCCGTCACGTCAGCACGATGTCGACGCGGTGCGGACCGGTGAGGGTGGTGGGGATCGAGTGCTCGCTCCGCTCCGCACCGTCCACGGCGAACGATCCGATGTGGCGGCCGGTGCCGGTGACCGTGATGTCCAGGGTGAGGTCGCGGACGGTGAGGCCGGACAGCCGGAGCCGGGAGAAGCCGGCGGGGACGCTCGGCCGGAACCGGATCTCCCCGCTGTCCGGCGCCAGACCGAAGAGTCCGTTGTGGACCATCGCGAGGTAGCCCGCGGCGCTCCACAGCTGGCGGGCGGAGCCGCCCGGCCGCCCGGTGCCGGGGCGGTGGAACTCGTGGTAGGTCGGAGCGCGGCCGGCGAGACCGGCGAGGCTCGCCAGTTCGGCCCCGAACACGTCGACCGCGCCGCGGGCCGCCGCCGCCCAGCCCCAGTAGCCCTGGACGAACGGCCACACCATCCCGTTGTGGTAGTAGTACTCGTCCCGCAGCAGCCACGGTTCCCAGAGCGGGTACCGCGGCCACAGGCAGGGCAGGCCGTGCGTGCCCGCGGCGACGGTCCGGAAGACCGCGGCGGCCTGGTCGTCGTCGGCGATGCCCCACAGCAGCGCCAGGGCGGTGCCGAGCCCTTCCCAGCGGTCGGACCGACGGCCGTCGGCGTCCTCGTAGTAGGCGTAGTGGCCGCGTTCCGGCACCCACAGCCGTTCGTTGATCGCCTGCTTCAGCGCTCCGGCGCGCACCTCGAACGGTTCCGGGTCCTCGCCGAGCAGCGCGGCCGCGCGCGCCGCCAGCGTGTAGGCGCGGTGGTGGAGAACGTTGGTGCTCAACGCTTTGGTGGCGCCGACGGCCCGCCCCCGGAACGTGAACCGCGGGGGGTAGCCGCTGTTGGACTCCATGAAGCTGGCGCAGCCGCGGAACAACCCGCCGTCGAAGACGGTCCGCTCGGCCCGCGCCAGGCTCGCGCGGGTCGCGTCGTGGCTCCAGCGCAGGAAGTCCAGGTCGCCGGTGGCCACGAAGCACGCCCACGCACCGACGGCGCCGACGACGGAGTCGGTCAGCCGGGGCCAGCCGCCGAAGTGCGCCGCCCGGTCCTGCCGCCACGGTCCGCCGGCCTCGGCGACGCCCCGCATGGTCGCGCGGGAGACGTCCGGGTGCAGGAGCCCGCACCCCAGATCGATGGCGTAGGAGGCATCCCGGACCCACACCGTGGGCCACGCCGCCCCGGCGACGAAGACCCCGCCGGACACGCTGTCCGCCACGTCCCGCACCGCCATGGCGTAGGCCGCGTCGTGCTCCGCGTGACCGGACTCGAGACTGGGTGCCACCACCGGGGCCACGGTACCGGCCGGGCCGATCTCGTCGGCCGGGCACGGGGACGACGGCCGTGCGAGACGATGCTGTACCGGGAGCCGTCCGTCCCCGGCGCGAGCACAGGGATGGGTTCGAACTCGCAGGGGGTCATGCACCTCGCCACCGTGTGGCACGCCGATCGGCAGCGCCTGGCGGTTCGGCGCGGAAAGCTCATGCCGTGCGCGTTCATCCGCGTCGCGCGGGTGTCCGACGGGGGAGAAACCCGTATTCCGCGCGGCCTGGACGGCCGCGCGGTGTCAGTCGGGTTGGCGTTGTTCGGTGTTCTGCCTGCGTGCTTCGTGGAGCTGGTCTTCCAGGCTCACGATCCGGCACGCGGCGTCGAGGCCGGTGCCCTGGCTCACCAGCTCTCGCACCCGGGCGGCGATGCGCAGTTGGTGGCGGGAGTAGCGGCGGTGGCCGCCCGGGGAGCGCTGCGGCTCTATCAGCCCGGCCTCGTCGAGGCTGCGCAGGAAGTTCGGCGTGGTGCCGAGCATTTCCGCGGCCCGGCCCATGGTGTAGGCGGGGTAGTGCTCATCGTCGAACATGTCGGCCCCGCCTGGCGCGGCCGCGTCGCGTTGGTCTGGGATCATTCCACCTCACTGCAAACATGGGGCCCCGGTGCTGCAGCACCGGGGCCCCAGGGTTTGGGCTTCATCATTTCCCGATCGCGAGATCGGGTTGTGGTACCCGCGTGCGCCCGAGAGGCACACATCGCGGGGATCGCTTGTTCTTGACCGAGCACCACCTGCCAATCGGATGGAACTGCGGTACCCGCCCGGCGTAAGGCAACCAGGGCGGCCGATCAATGATGTGACCCTTCCCTTCTCTCGTGTTCTGTGCACTTTCCGTGTATTGCGGGGGTGTCACCCGCCGGAACCCCTTACCGAGATCGGCTCCGGCACGCATGACACCCGTGTGGTCCCGGTGAGCGGTAACCACCCCGCCCACCGGACCGACTGCACTGCTTCTGTACTGCTCCGCGAGCGCGACAGCTCCGCCCGCGTCCTGCGACTACCTCATCAGAACCGTGTGTGACAACCGGTTCCGGTCTTGCACGGTCTCCGTGACCGCCTTGTCTCACCTCGCGGGTAGTTCCGTCATCTCCCGCGCCTGATCGACGTTGTCTCTCTCGGTACGAGTAGAACACTACACCCACCCGCCACAGGATGTCTACTCCCGTCAGCACAGATTTTCTGTCGCGCCGTTTTCGGGCGGCGTGCCCGGGGCGGCGCGGCGTTCGACCAGGACGGTGTCGTGCCAGGTGCCGTCCCGCCGGGCGATGCGTTCGCGGATGCCGACGGTGCGGTAGCCCGCGGCGTGGTGCAGGGCGATGCCTGCGCGGTTCCCGGTGGGGATCGCGGCCTGGAGCGTCCAGAGGCCCGCGTCGTCGGCGGCCACGACCTGCCGGCGGACGAGGGCCCTGCCGACGCCCCGGCCGCGGTGGCCGCCGGCGACGAACACGGCGCTGTCGGCGACGCCCGAGTAGTGGGGCCGCGTCGAGGCGGGGGACAGGGCGGTCCAGCCGACGACCTCGCCGGCCAGTTCGGCGACCCAGCGGTGGCCGGGCAGCCACCGCGCGTCGAGCGACGCGCGGCTGGGGACGGTGGTCTCGAAACCGGCGAGGCCGGTGGCGATGCCCTCGCCGAGGATGCGGCGGACGGCGGGCCAGTCGCCGGGCTCGAGGCCGCGAACGGCGACGTCGGCGGGCACGTCGGCGGGGCAGCACGGCCGGGGCGCGAGGAGGCCCATGACGGCGTCGGCGGCGTGGGGCAGGCCGACACAGCAGGCCTGGTTGACGACGACGCGGGTGCTGGTGCCTTCCTTGTGGAGTGTCAGGAAGCCGACGTCGGCGAGCTTGCGGACGTGGTGGGAGCACGTCGACTGGCTGATGCCCAGCAGTTCGGTGAGCCGGCCGACCGTCATGCCGCCGGGACTGGTCGCGACCGCGTGCAGGAGCCGCACCCGGGTCGGTTCGGCGAGGCTCGCGAACCACTCGGCGTAGGTGGCGGCCTCCTCGTCGGGCAGGACCGCGGCGGCCGGGGCGGAGAGCGTCATGCCCGAATTATCGATCTGGATCGATGGTGCGTCAACATCGACGGTTGCTTCCATCGAATCGTGTCGATACTCTCACCTCAATTGATCGAAGCACATCGATGAATGGAGACGACGATGGTGGAGCTGCCGGTAGTGGTGGTCGGGGCTGGGCCGGTCGGGCTGGCGGCCGCCGCCGAGCTGCTGGAGCGCGGACTGCGCCCGCTGGTGCTGGAGAAGGCGGAGCAGGCGGGCGCGGCTGTCGCCGAGTGGCGCCACGTGCGGTTGTTCTCCCCGTGGTCGGAGCTGGTGGCTCCCGCGGCAGGCCGCCTGCTGTCGGCCACGGGCAGGCAGTGCCCGGCCGGCGCGGCGTACCCGACGGGCGAGGAGTGGGCGAGCCGGTACCTGCGGCCGCTGGCCGAGGCACTGGGGGAGCGGGTCCGGCTCGGGACCGAGGTCGTCGGCGTCGCCCGCCGGGGCCGTGACCGAGTGGTGGACGCGGGCCGCGACACCGAGCCGCTGACCGTGCACGTCCGCACCGCCGCGGGCGAGGAGCGGATCACCGCCCGTGCCGTCATCGACGCCTCGGGCACGTGGAGCGGCCCGAACCCGCTCGGTGGCGACGGCCTGCCCGCCGTCGGCGAGGCCGCCGCCACCGACCGGATCTCCTACCGGGTGCCGGACCTCGCCACCGACGCGGTCCGGGCGCGCTACGCCGGGCGGCACGTGGTGGTCGCGGGCAGCGGGCACTCCGCGCTGACCGCGCTCGTCGCCCTCGCGGAACAGGCACCCACCGCCAGGACCACGTGGCTGCTGCGGCGCGGGGCGGTCGGCGCGGCGTTCGGCGGCGGCGAGGCGGACCAGCTGCCCGCCCGCGGCGCGCTCGGCCTGCGTGCCGCGGCCGCGGTCGACGCGGGCCGCATCCGGGTGGTGACCGGCTTCCGCACCGAGGCGGTCGAGCGCCGGGGCGACGCGCTGGTCCTGGTGGCCGAGGACGGCCGACGCGTCGCGGACGTGGCCGAGGTGGTCGTCCTGACCGGTTTCCGCCCCGACCTGTCGTGGCTGTCGGAGGTGCGCCTGGACCTCGACGCGACGCTGCAGGCGCCGGTCGCGCTGGCGCCGCTGATCGACCCCAACGTGCACTCCTGCGGCAGCGTCCCGCCGCACGGCGTCACGGAGCTGTCGCACCCGGAGCCCGGCGTCTACCTCGCGGGCATGAAGAGCTACGGCCGCGCCCCGACCTTCCTCGCCATGACCGGCTACGAGCAGGTCCGCTCGATCGCGGCCGCGCTCGCGGGCGACCGGGCGGCCGCCGAGCGGGTCGAGCTGGTGCTGCCGGAGACCGGGGTGTGCGGCGGCGCCGGGGTGTTCGACGAGCCGGAGCAGTCCGGCGGGTGCTGCGCCCCGGCACCGCGGGACGCCGACGTCGCGGTGCCCGCGAGGTGACCGCGTCGCGCCGTCCGGCGGCTCGGTCACCGGACCGCGGACCCGGTGGTCGATGTCGCCCCAGTCCGCCCGCGCCGCTGCGGGATTGACCTCGTCCGCGGGCTCCGAGCCCGGCGGCGAGGCGGTCAGGTCGTGGTGGGCGGGGCCGTCGACGAGGGCACCGCGGTGGGGTCGACGAGGACCAGGTCGATGTCCCAGCTGCCCTCGCAGTCGCCGCGGCGCACGAGGGCCTGTCCCGCCGCGTAGGTGCCGGAGGTGAAGAACACCTCGGCCTCGAAGCCCTCGTTGTCCATGCCCGCCGGGCGGTAGCCCGCGGCGGTCACCGCGTCCTGGATCAGCACCGTGACCTCGTCGAGGGGCTTGGTCGTGACCGCCAGCACCGTGATGTGGCCGTCGGTGCCCACGACCCGCGTGACCGTGCCGATCCCGTCGAAGGACAGCCCGGCCGGCATGAGCGCGGTTTCCGCCGCGGGCGCGGGGCGCGGGGCGGCGCAGGCGGCGGTGTCCCCGGAGCCGGTGGAACACCCGGCCAGCACCAGCACCGCGGCCACCAGCACGCCCGGGTGCGGTGACGGCGGCTGCCGGCGGCTGCCTCGTTCGGCCATGAGGAGCACTCTAGGTACGCCGTGGGACGCCCGTCACTCGCGCGCCGACATTTCGGACTTCTCGGGTGTTACCGTGTCCGCGCGGTGCGGTAGGCCGCAGGCCCACGGGCAGTTCGCGGCGCCCGGTCGATTCTGGAGGAACGCGTGGCGAAGCGCAGGAGAACCTCTGTCCCTGTCCTGGCGGCCCTCGCGGTCGTCGTGGGTGCCGGGTTCGTCGCCGCGCCCCGCGGCGACGACGCGCCGCCACCGGCCGCTCCGGTGGCCGCCACGGCCAACCCCCTGGGCGCCGAGGAGTGGATGTACGTCCAGCGCGCCAACGCCGACGGTTCCATCCCGGACGCCGCGGTCACGGAGGCGATCGCGCAGTCCGGGCAGATGGGCACGGCGGCCATGGGCTCGCCGAGCACCGACCAGGTGTGGGCCGAGCTCGGCCCGAGCAACATCGGGGGCCGCATCCGCGACGTCGCCGCCGATCCCACGGCCAGTGGCGTCGTCTACATCGCCACCGGCACCGGTGGCCTGTGGCGCACCGACGACGGCGGCGCGACCTTCTCCTCGGCGTGGGACGACCAGCTGCCCCAGTCGATGGGTGCCGTCGCGGTCGACTCCCGGGGCGTCGTCTGGGCGGGCACCGGTGAGCCCGACCACGGTGGCGGCTCCTCCTACTACGGCCGCGGCGTCTACCGGTCCGCCGACGGCGGTGCGACGTGGACGAGCATGGGGCTGCGGCAGGGCGACACGATCGGCCAGATCGTCATCGACCCGCGCGACGACCGCCGGGTGTTCGTCGCCGTCATGGGCGCCCTGCACGACACCGAGCCCTACCGCGGCCTGTTCATGACCGAGAACGGCGGCATCAGCTGGCGGCGCGTCATCGTCCCGGACAGCGCCTCCACCGGCGTGATCGACGTCAGCATCGACAAGGGCAACCCCGACATCATGCTCGCGACGACGTGGGACAAGATCCGCGACGAGAAGTCGCGCATCTACGGCAAGAACTCCTTCCTGTACCGCTCCACCGACGGTGGCCGCACGTGGGCGAACATCCACCGGCCGCCGCTGCCGCAGAGCGTCGACATCGAGGGGCAGCCGGTCACCGCGACCTACGTCGGCCGCATGGGC
>WUUC01116597.1_pt1 | contig 18531 bp, 17 predicted proteins | sample 6278441 | NCBI WGS metagenome assembly WUUC01 (sample SAMN13675441, study PRJNA597444) | soil metagenome | isolation source: soil | place: USA: Washington | collected 2017-10 | reverse complement strand
CGATCTCTGCTCCGCGCGCGGAGGCCTTTCCGGAGAAACGCGAGAAGACGATCGGAATGCGCACCGCGCGGGTCATCGAATAACGTGCGTTGATCGTGCGCTCCGAAAAGCCGGTGACCACGAGGCCCGCATCCGGCATCCGATCGATCGCGCGGGCGAGCTCGGGCGCGCTCGGTGCGGACGGGTCGAGGAACAGAACCGCCTTGCTCGTTTCGGCAGACGCAAAAACGATCTTCGCCGACTTCGCACCTGCGAGCGTGAGCAGCGCGTCTTTCAGCTTTTCTCCCGACGTCGCCGGCATACCTTCGACGACGATCTCCAGCCGCCGCGAGATGCGATTCGTGCTTTCGAGGATGTGTTTCGCGAGCGACGTACCCGCGCGTTCGAAGGCGATCTGTATAGCGCGATTTGGGTCCGTCTCGATGCCGACGCCTTCGAGCGAGAACGTCTCGAGAACCTCCTTGGTATCCACGGCGATCATCACCGCTTCGAGTGAGGCACGATAGCGGCCGAGCTCAGGTCGTTCGACGAAGAGAGAGCCTGCCTTATCGGGTCGTGCTCCGACGGTCGCTGCGATGATCACATCGGCGTCGAGCGCGGTGATCTCGTCGGAGATCTCTCCTGCGACGAGGTCTCGTGCATACAACTTGGCGCGGCCGGCGTTGGGCTTGATGACTGTGGCCCCGGCTTGGATGAGCGCCTTGGTCAACATGTTTTCGGCGGTCGCTTCCTTCGAGGCCGCACCGTTTACGCTCTGCTCGAAGATCGTCGCGTAGCGAATGCCGGGCTCCGCTGCGTTTGATGTCGCAGAGAGAAAACAGGCGATGAAGCACAGAACGTATCTCATGGTGCAACTTTCTTGGTCGCAGGACCGATCTCGACAGAGACGATCGCGATCGCAGCGCTGGTGCTCTTCTCGAGCGCGATCGGAGCCGCGAGCGAACGAAGGCAGGCAAGGAACGCCTCCGATGTTTCGTCTTTCGGCTCGACATGTATGGTCTGACGCGCGTTCGAAGAGGCAAAGTGCAGGCGCAACGTTCGTCTCGAGTGTGCTTCGAGCTGCGTGCGTCGATAACAAGCCACGATCTCTGATTCGCGGGCTTCGAGGATCGACGTCGCTTGTGCTCGATCGAGCGAGCCCGCTTCGACGGCGATGTTGCGCAGCCGAATCGGCGGAGCGGATCGCGCGACGCGTTCCCGGTAGGTTGTCTCCAAGAGCGGAGTTTGCGTCGCCGCCTCGAGGTCGCCGGCGAGCGCGGGTGTTGGCTCGGCACTGATCTGAAGGACAGGTTGAGCCCGGACACCGACGATCGGCTGGATCTCGATCGACTCTCCGGTTCGCCCGTGTCTCAAGGCCAAGCCCACGAGCAACGCCAGGAACGATCCGGCGGCGAAAGAGCCGAGCCTGGCCCGCGTCAGGCTCCGCCTGCGATGGAGAAGAGTACCGGCGGTCGGCGCCGTTCGTTCAGCGCGCGCCGGAGGCGAAGCCGTGGGCGGAGGCAAGACGAGCTCACTTTTGGTCCCGCCCGCCACCGCCTCGACGGGCAGAGCGGGCGAAGAAGGTCGCGAGAATTCCGTTTGAGCGTTCGTTCGCCCTTCCTTCTTCATCCGCGCCGCCCACTCATCGAGCGCGACTTCCACCGAGGCCGCCGACTCGAATCGCTCCTCCGGCCGCTTTCGCAGCAACCGCCTCACGATCGCTTCGAGGCCGATGTCGATCGAGAGCTCCGGTCGGACATCGACAAAACGCGGTGCCGGCTGAACCAAATGTTGCGCAGCGAGCTTCGGTCCAACGGGATCGCGAAACGGAGGAAAACCGGTGAGCATGAAGAACAACAAGCAACCGAGCGCATAGAGATCCGAGCGGTGATCGACGGCGTCGTCGCGAATCTGCTCCGGCGACATGTAGCGCAGAGTGCCCATGCGCTCATCCGCGCTCGTGAGCCGGGTGCCTCCGCTTCGTTCGCGCGTGAGAGATTTCGCGATACCGAAGTCCAACAATTTGACCAGCTCTGAGTGCTCGAGCTGAACGAGAAAGACATTGCTCGGCTTCAGATCGCGATGAACGATCCCGGCTCGATGCGCGGCCTCGAGCGCGCGACAGAGCTGCCGGGCGATGTTCAGCGCCCGACCGAGCTCCATGGCTTTGCCTGTCTCCGCGGACAGCGAACGGCCCGAGAGATATTCAAACACCAGGTAGCCCACGTCGTTCTCGACGCCGGCGTCATGCATCGTCACGATGTTCGGATGTTGGATCTGAGCCACCATCCGCGCCTCTTGCCGGAATCGTTCGCACGCGGAGGCATCGCCCATCAGGAAGTTGTGCAACACCTTGATCGCCACGCGTCGATCGACCGCAATTTGATACGCATCGTAGACCAGCCCCATGCCGCCTTCGCCGATGACGCCGCGGATCTCGAACTTGCCTCCGAGCACACTGCCGAAGGCGAACGGAGACGTAGCAGTGGACGGTTCACCGAGTGCGCTCAAAAATTCTCCGTGCGGAAACGAGCGGCGAGCGTGCCACGCGATTGAGACGCGATCCAGTGCCGAAGCGATCAGGCCGTCGTACGTGTGCGCGATTTGATATTCGAAAACCGAAAGTATGGCCTCGGAGACAGTGTCCGAGGAGACAGACGCCATCATCGATGACACACCACGCACGCCGCGTGCCGCTCTGGTTGCCGCTGAATTGTCGTTTCTGATCGGCCGCGGCACGAACGAGCGAACACTCCCGCCACCTGAACAGTAAGTGGCAGCAGGTGTTAGAGGTGTCGATTTGCAGGTCGATGGAGCTCCGAGGTTGCGGCCTCAAAGGCGTGTCGCCGGGACGCGACGAGATTGGATCGCCGGATGCAACGGGCTTCGCTGAGTGGATGGCAGCGACCCCACCGTTCTATAGGAGGCCACGTGAGCAAGCCCGCCGAGAGCACGACGACGAATGACAACACGAAGACATCGGCAGATCTCGTCCCGATCCCTTACCTATTTTTCCTCTTCGATTGTGCGCGCCCGAACGCATCACCGGCTCGACACACGCTCGATGGCGTCGACAGTGTCCACTTCCGGCGCGGCGAAAAGTTGGCGGTGAAGCGTCACGAAGAGAGCGTTACCTGCCGCCTCGAGGTGTTGGTACCGGACGCGTGGATGTCGTCTTCGCACGCGCGCATCGTTCGAGGGACGGACAGCTGGTTGTTCGAAGATCTCTCGTCGAAGAACGGTTCGCTCATCAACGGGGAGCGCAGGGAGCGCGCGCTCCTTGAGGACGGTGATCTTCTCGAGCTCGGCCACACGTTCTTCACCTTCCGGGTGCTGACGGGAGAGCGCGCGGCGGCTGCGGGCGCGCCGGTGCTCCCGGAGCTCGGGACGATGATCCCCGAGCTTCACGATCAGTTCGTGCGTCTCGCTCGAGCAGCAGAGAGCAGCCTATCGATCTTGCTGACCGGCGAAACAGGCACCGGCAAAGAGATGCTCGCGCGCGCCGTGCACCGACTCTCCGGGCGCGCGGGAAAATTCATGGCGATCAACTGCGGAGCGCTGGCGAGCACGGTGCTCGAAGCTGAGCTGTTCGGAGTAAAAAAGGGAGCGTTCACGGGTGCAGATCGGGACCGCGACGGGCTGATCCGATCCGCGGACGGAGGCACGCTGCTGCTCGACGAAATCAGTGAGCTGCCGCTCGCGTCGCAGACAGCATTCTTGCGTGTGTTGCAGGAGCGCGAGGTGGTGCCGGTCGGCGGGACGCAGCCCATCCCGGTGAACTTTCGTTTGATCACAGCGACGAATCGCGATCTCTTTGCGCTCGTCGCGAAGGAGGCGTTTCGTGCAGACCTGCTCTCGCGCATCTCGGGATTCGGGATGCGTGTGCCGGCGCTTCGCGAGAGGAGAGAAGATCTCGCGCTGTTGATTCCGGCGTTGATCGGGCGTCACGCGAGGCCGAACAAAGAGCGTCCAGGCATCACGCCGGCCGCGATGCGCGCGTTGCTCTTGTACGATTGGCCGATGAACATCCGCGAGCTGGAGAAATGTCTCCAGGCGGCGGTCGTTCTGACTGATCAGCCGGCGATCGGTCTCGAAGATCTGCCCGAGGTGTTGCGCAGCATTTTGGTGCCGCCGGAGCGAGGGACCGCGGTGAATGTGGAGAGCACACCTGGGGACGCCGGCGCCGAGCTCGGGCCCCGCGACCAGCAACGGCGCGAGCAGCTGATCGGGTTGCTGCGGCTGCATCGCGGGAATATCAGCGAGGTTGCGCGCGTGATGTCGAAAGCGCGGAATCAGATCGCGCGATGGCTCAAGCGATACAACCTCGACGCAGACTCCTTCCGCCAGAGGTAAGCCTTCACGCGGATACTCGGTCCGAGTAGAAACACGAGCGCATGGCAGCTCGAAAATCGTCTCGCTCGGATCGGAGTCGTTCGGAGGCGCCGGAAGCGGTGAGCTTCGAAGAAGGCTTGAGGCTGATCCCAAGCACGAGGCCGCAGGACGCGGAGGCGGCGATCGCGGTGCACCAGGGCCTGTTGATGGTCCGTGCGATCATTAAGGAGCACTTCGGGATCGAATCCGAAGTTCTGAGGAGCCCGCAGCAGATCGACTTCGCGCTTCGTTTGTTGGCGATGTTGCGGGAGGAGACGTCGCGGGAGAAGGCGGAGACGCCGGCGCCATCGTACCGCGACGCTGCGCAGAAGGCTCGGCGCGAGGCGAAGCGGCGCAACACGCTCGTGAGACTGCTCCGCGAGCATCGCGGCAACGTCAGCGAAGTCGCGCGTGTCATGGAGAAGGCGCGAAACCAGATCATGCGGTGGCTCAAGCGATACGAGATTGATCCGGATGCGTTCCGCGGAGAGTAGCGATCGGATCGCGGAGACGCCGGTCGGTGTACCGTACGTACCGGGAGACCCGCAGCCTCCCTCAGCCGAAGAGCTCGTACGGCAACAGAGCTCAACAAAAGAAAGACGACCACGGGCAAGCTGAAGATGATCGCCGCGCGTGCCGTTGACCGTTCGCCGCTCTATTCTGAAACAGCGCAGGGATTAGCAGCTGTACTCGAGGACAGTGGCCGCGGGATCAACGAGCTTTTTCCGCGCGATCTTGGGCAGTCGCACTATTCATTCATCGTCGGGGGGTTTATTCACGATGCGTTCAACAGAGGATTCGATTTGGAGCGGGGACGACAGATTCTGCGGCAGTGGAAAGTCCTGCGCGCACTCGAGAGCGCACGACGAGGCCTCACCGTCGCCGAGATCTCCGAAGCCATTGGCGAGCCCGCCTCGGATCGCACGCTCTATCGCGATCTCGAACAGCTCGAGCTCGCGGGCTTTCCGCTCATCAACGAAGATGCGCGGTGGCGTTGCATCACCGAAGGCTCCGAACTGTCGTGGTCGGTGCCCGTTAACCCAACGCACGTGGTTGCTCTGGACCTCCTTCAGCAGTTGCTCGAGCCGCTCGCGGGAAGTTGGCTCGCGGAACCCATCAACGAGCTCCGCGATCGACTTCGCGTGCTCCTGACCCCGACGGGTCGTGCTTATTGCGAAGAGCTGCGAAAGAACGCAAAGGCAACGTTGTTCGCACCGGTCAAGCACGGAGCGGATCAGCCGATCGTCGACGCGATTGAAGAAGCGTTGGCGAAGGAGCACGTCCTCGAGATTGAACACGCATCCCCAAACAAGGATGTAAAGCTTCGGATCGTCGAACCGTACGCAACTTGGTACGCGGACGCGCGGCTCTACCTCGTCGGCCGCTGCCGAACCGCGCAAGCGATTCGAACTTTCGCGGTGCATCGAATCCAGCGAGCTATGGTGCTCGATGAGACGTTTTCTGCGGACCCGTCATTCGATCTCGATGTTTTCGTGCAGAGCGGCTTCGGAGTCTTTCACGATGGTGAATGGCTGATTGAGGTTGAGCTCGATGCTTCGGTGGCATATCTCGCGGAAGAGCACCGCTTTCACTTGTCGCAGGTCATAGAGCCTCAGCCGAATGGGGCTGTGCGGATTTCGATGAAGGCCCAGGGCCTACGTGAGATCGCAGCATGGGTGACGAGCTTCGGAGGCAAAGCACGCGCGATTGCTCCCAAGGAGCTTCGAGAGGAGGTGCGCCGACGGCATGAGGAAGGTTTGCGCGTGCACGGAACCGCAGTGACCTCGGATGACACAGGGATCGGGTAGCTTCGTTTTGCCGGAGCGCGGGCCGGGGCAGCGAACAATGGGAGCCGATGGACATCGCCTCCAAGTTTGGAGGCATCAATGATCTACGAACGCGCGGTGTCTCCCAGACAGATTGCGCTAGAAAATGCTCAACGCCTTATCGGCGGTGCACGAGCGAAGGCGACCTTTCCAGTTGACGGATCGATGATCGGTCGCCAGAAGGGGGCTATGAAGTTCGTCATCGATGTTTCTTGCGCATCTGTCTATAGCCGGCTTCCACGCCCGTTTCAAGGCCGAGTACGACTCGGCTTAGAGGCCCGAACCTCCAATGGAGTCGCCTGGTTGCTCGCGGATTCCGGCACGATTTTCGACGATGCAAGAGTTCTTATCGCCGCGACCAGCGAATGCCCGATGGGTTCGCGTCCTATTCAACCCGGCCAGAAAGACTAAAATGCAGGACTTTTCTACGATTGATGCCGTTTTTACCGTAACGGGCCAGACTCTGGCCCTCGATCACGCGTACGCGTTGTTTAGCGCACTCACTCGCTTGATCCCGGACTTTCGCGAGAGGAAGAGCTGGAGCCTTCATTCGATTCCAGGGCGCCAAACCGGGCCCGGCCTAATGTCCTTGTCCGGTCTCTCCAAGCTGACGATTCGCGCACCTGCCCAAGACATTCCACTGCTCATGCCGCTCGTCGCTCAGGAGCTCGACATTCAGGGCCACCTCATTCGCGTCGGTGTGCCCAGGATCGTGCCGCTCGATCCCGCAGAGGCTCTCTGGGCTCGCATCGTCACCATCAAGGGCTTCATTGAACCCGCAGAGTTTAAAAGTGCCCTCATGCGACAGGTTTCAAAGCTCGAGAAGCTCGATCAAGATCCGGAGCGTCTCGCGATTGAAGTGACAAAGCGTCGCGTCATTCGCGTAAAGGAAAAGAACATCGTCGGATTCGAGGTCAGCATCGGCGCGCTAGAACCATCGGCCTCCCTCGTCCTTCAGCAATCGGGGCTCGGAGGGCGGCATCACATGGGTGCCGGTATCTTCGTCCCTCAGTCCACGCGGAAGTGAGCGCACGGTGTTCAAACGACTACTCGCGAAGTCAGACAAAAATGGGAACGCCGAGGCGACGACGTTGAGTGTTCATACGGCGTACGTTCTTGCTTCGGCCGATCGGCTTCTCGCTGCCCGCGGCGAATCAGCTATCGCCGCCGCCAGACTGTCGAAACAAGAAGGCGAGCTCCTCTTTCGTATTGTTCGTGTTGGTGCCTTCACGCATGACTTCGGCAAGTGCAGTGATCACTTCCAGACCATGATTCAGGTTGATCGCAAGAGGCGGCAGGGCATACGGCACGAAGCACTTTCGCTACTCGCCTGTTGGACCGTTGAACCACTGCGCGAGTGGCTTCTCGCCAGCGGACTGACTAAACAAGAATTGCTTCTCGCGCTGACTGCCGCAGCTGGCCACCATCGAAAATTCTTGCGCTACGCGATCGCCGACTCCGAACAAGGCGCTGGCACCGAGCTCACGCTTTTGATGTCGCACCCTGATTTTCAATCGACACTTCGGGTTGGAAAAAATGTCCTGCAGTTGCCTGACCAACCCGTGCTCTCGGATCAAACTGTCGCCCTCACGCGCCGTGGGTCCCCCAAAACGCAATTTGAACGAATCGGAAAGGCCCTGGAGGATCTCGGCGGCCGCGAGCGGATCATTCTTTCGCTGGCGAAAGCTTTTGTCATTGCTGCCGATGTCGTGGGTTCGGCACTTGGTCAGACCGGCGATCCAATTTCGTGGATTACCGAGGTCCTCGCGCAGCGCGCGACGTACGATCAGCTCGAGAGAGTCGTCAAGCACGGTCTCAAGGGGAATCAGATTCGGGGCTTCCAAGAAGCCGTCGCGAACAGCGACGCTCCTATTACGCTTATACGCGCCGGTTGCGGTTCGGGAAAAACGCTCGCAGCATACGCATGGTTCCGCGATCACCACATCGGCCGACAGCTTTGGTTTACATATCCTACGACAGGCACTGCGACGGAAGGATTTCTCGACTATCTACGAGGCGATGATCTCGAGATCGACGCCGCGCTCGAACACAGCCGCGCAGAAGTAGATATACAGATTTTTGACCTTGCGGATGGTGACCCGGAACGCGGCGATCAGCGTCTGTCTGCTATTCGCCTCTGGGGAAAGAGCTCGATCTCGGCCACAGTAGATACAGTCCTCGGTATCATACAAAATCAACGCCGCGGGGTGTACTCGTGGCCTGGAATCTCGCACTCCGCAATCGTTTTCGACGAAATCCACTCATACGATGAAGGTCTTTTCGGGTCTCTGGTGCGGTTTCTAACAGCCCTGCCCGGAATACCGGTGTTGTTGATGACGGCGAGCCTCCCTGCTTCTCGTCTCGAGGCTCTTCAGCGACTCAGTCGGGAGGTTCACGGCACGGCCCTCGAGATCGTCGATGGACCTGCGGACCTGGAAACGCTTCCAAGATACCAGCAGTCTGAGGAGGAACCGTGGTCGGCGGTCAGACGAACACTAGAACAAGGCGGAAAAGTTCTGTGGGTCAGCAATACAGTCCAACGGTGTAGAGAGACATTTGAAGAAGCGCGAAGACAACTTCTCCCGGTCCTGATCTACCATTCCAGGTATAAATATTGCCACCGAGTCCGTCGTCATCGCGAAGTCATCGGCGCGTTCGGCGGAAGTGCCTCGGTTCTTGCGTGCACTACGCAGGTGGCTGAAATGAGCCTCGATCTCTCCGCGGATCTATTGATCACCGACCTGGCACCCGTTCCAGGAATTATCCAACGTCTGGGTCGGCTCAATCGGCGAAGCTCGCCTGGCAAGCCAAACGGCATCAAGCCTTTCATCATTATTCCGTTTGGCGAAGAACACCCGTACACCGCATCGGCACTCGCCAATGCTATCGAGTGGCTTAGTTCGCTTGGAGGCGATGCGCTCTCGCAGCGCGATCTCATCGCGAGGTGGAAGCACGAGGCAGACGTACAAATCGAACATCCATCGGCGTGGCTCGACGAAGCATTCTCCACCGTTCAATCCGACCTGCGTGAACCAACGCCGGGATTGACGGTTGTTCACGAGATCGATGTATCAGAGATCCGCCGGGGCGTACGAAAGGCGGTCGAGGTGGCGCTCCCGATGAGTTGGGCTCCCAAGGGGTGGGAAAGTTGGCCAAGGATCAACGGATATCGGATCGCGCCTTCCGAGGCGCTTGAGTACGACGCGGAGCGAGGTGGGAGATGGCGGGACTGAAGAAGCGTAACGAAAAATCTAGCCCGAAGAAGAAGCCCCTCCCGGCGCTGGCCAAGCAGACGAAGAAGTTGGGCAGACCTGCTAATCCCGCTGCATCAAGCGGAAAATTGACCATTTCCTTGAATGAACCCGGTATGACGCCTCTGCTACGCGCAGGCCTGGGAGGACTGGCCGCATCGGTTCATGGAATTTTGGTTCGGCAGAAAAAGACGAAGAGCTGGCCGGTGCTCAAGCTTGAGCACGGACGAATATCTGTAGCAGAGGACCACGTAATCTTCGAATGGGGAGATGCTGGCCCTGCCGAGTGCTTTCGCGAGCTGTTTGAACTCAGCTTTTGCGTCAACGATGATGGCATTATCTGGTTTCCGGGTACGCTGCACAATCGGACCTATGAACTCTCAGTGCTGGCGGGACTACAGCGTGCGCTGAAGAAGACGTTCCTTCAGCACGGAAAGACGACGGAGAAACGGGGTGACGAAGTCGTCAAAAGCTCAGACGACGGTAAGCTGACCGTCCGCTTCCAGCCCTATGCCTCGTTCGCCCATCAGAGCCTTTGGCAAACAGTCGTCGAGGCGCTGACGAAAGGCCCGCAGCCCTTGGCCGGTTGGGCGTATCCTGGTGCTGCTCAAAGGCACGTGGCATATGGCGTTACGAAGGCGGAATACTCGGCTGCTCAAATCCTCGCTGCAAGCTTTGCAGTGATCGGCTGCGTTGTATTGGAGTCACATGGCCGCCACCGCGGCGGAATCGTGGGAGTGCCGGAACCGGACAATCTGCTGCTCTTCGCCGAAGGGCGGGCCTATCTAACGCCTGAACGATTGGAGGAAGTTGTCGTAACTGGACCGGGCGATGCGGTCTTGTACCTCGAAATTGCATCACGCCTTCACGGAGGCGACCTTGATAGCCGAGGCTTTAGGGCCGCAAGCGCTGTGACCTTTCGACAATTTCCCTGGGACAAAAAACAGAAGTATCGCGGCGCCATCGTCCGGTCGAGCGCGCACGATGCGCGTACTCTTGATCTGTACGACAAGATCATTCACTCGCTGCCAACACGCGTACGAGACAGCAAACCTGATGAAGAAGAAACGGATGAGTCCAGTGAAAAGCAGAGCTATTTTCACGCAACCAGCGCACTCCGTTCGTTCGCGACCGAGAATATTGCTCTAAGCAAACCTTGGTATGCCGGATTTTCGATTGCAACAGATGGGTCAGCGAAAAAGTCTCGATTCATTCATTACTTTCGAGATCGAGATCGCTCGAATTTGGGTGCGCTTTATCCCGAAGAAAGGAAGGGTCTTATTAAAATGGAAGAATTTCTCGAGGAGGATGACAAGCTTCTCGTCCAAGCCGTGCACGTCGCCATCAAGCAGCGGTTCGGGCGTATTAGGGAAGAAGCGGGCGAGAGGGTTGAGCTTCGAAACAAACGTTGGGACAACGAACGGGAGCGTCTTCGCCTTGCGTTTGCTGGTTCCAAGACGCTGGATCAGATGCGCGCCGCTCTTGCGGATCTATTTAGTCGAGCTGGTGCAAACAAGGAGTTGCAGGTTCACTGGCCCAGACTGTTGAAATTCATGCGCGAGCCGCATTGGCAGCAGGCGCGGGACCTCTCGTTGGTCGCGCTCGCGAGCTATCGCGGCGCGGGCGTTGATCGCGAAAGTGAAACCGAGCAGCAGAACGAATCAGGAGAACTTCAATGACGATTCACGTCTTCGGAAATATCATCACGGCGCTGGGGACTGCTGCGAACAATCGCGGGCTGACCGAGGGCAATACCACCACACTTCAAAAGCTCGTATGGGCCGGTCAGGTCCACACTACGGTGTCGGCGGAGGCTATTCGATTCGCTCTGAGGCGGCACTTCGAAACGATCGAAAAGACAAACCGCCGCTATGACGAGGCGCAACGAACGCATTCCTGGGCCGACAATGAATTCAAGGCGTGGGGCAAGGACACGGCGAAGGGCGAACCGTTCATCGACGATGACGTGCTCGGATTCATGATCGCTGAAGGCGCAAAGCAAGAGACTAAAGGCGGCGCGAAGGTTCGACGCGCGGTTTTGGAGATCTCGCGCGCGGTCAGCCTTACTGCCTGGACCGGCGACGTCACCTTCAATGCGGCCAGTCCTGGCGCAACACCCTCGGCGCAAAAGAAGGGTGATAGTAATCCCGTGCCGTACGGAACCGAGGTGCATGCGACTCGATACCAATACGGCTTTGCCTTCACGCCGTCCAAGCTTCGCATTCCTGCACGAGCCCGAACAACGATCGAGGGACTTTGCTCCCTCGGCAACGTCGCGGGAAATCACAGCCGATTTCTGTTCGACTTCAGCCCTGAGTCTGTGGTGTTTCGAGTTTCAGAGGATCCCGCACCCCGCATCCTCTATTGCTTCAACAGCAATGCGCGAGACGTCATTGGAATTCCCGAGCTCCTGCGCAAAGTACGCGCAGGTGACATTCGCGCTAGCGAACTGATCATTGGCGGTCCAATCCTCGAGCGTCTCTCTCCCGACGACAGAAACGTTTTCGACGAGGCGAAGACGTTCGCGGGAGTTCGTGCAGCGTGCGAAGCCACCTGCGCTCGCATTGAGGCCGCCTCATGATTGGAGTTCGCATGACGGTGCCGATTGCGTGCTGGCGCAAGGCTCACGCGAGAGAGCTTGTAGAGAGTCACGAGCTTCCGCCTCCGGCGACTTGTTATGGTGCTCTGTTGTCGTTCGTCGGCGAGGAAGACCGCAGTCGGCATCGAGGCGCCCGCGTGACGGCCGGGATCATCGTGCGTCCGGAGCTCTCCGTCGTCTTTCGGACTTTTTGGCAGATCAAGAGCGCAGCAACTCCTCAGGGCACTGGGGAAAATCTTGGCCCAGATCTGCAGGAGCTCATGTGCAATAGCGAACTGGTCCTTTGGTGTGATTCGACAGAAGAAACGGGGAACGCGCCCACGCTCGAGCAGCGAATCCGAAGCGCGTTCACCGAACCAGGCAAGGTGGCTCGGTTTGGAGGCTGGTCCCTCGGCGAGTCAACACACTTGGTGAATGATGCGTGGTTGCTGGAGGCTGACGCGTCTCTTCAAGCAACGAATTTCGTGCTGGACCCCAAAGGAGACGCGACTCTTCCCGTGTGGGTCGACCACGTTGGGATGAGCGGAACGCGCTATGCGGTCGGACGACTCTCTGTGATGAGGGCGGCACCTTCCAGAGAGTCGATCCCACAGATTATCGACTGAGAGTCACCCGAATGGATGGAATCGAGCACGATGAACCGCCGCTGCGTGTGATGGCTCTGCATGCGCTGGTGTATTGCGAGCGCCTTTTCTATCTCGAGGAAGTCGAAGAGCTTCGCGTCGCCGATGACCGTGTGTATGCGGGCAGACGGCTGCACGAAGGACTCGAGGAAGAGGGCGAGATCGTCTCGATGACTCTCGAAAACGATCCGCTTGGCCTCCGCGGAAAAGTAGACGCTATCCGAACCAGGAACGGAGAGTTGATCCCGTACGAGCACAAGCGGGGTCGTCCTCGGCGTGAGGATGGAGTCGCATTTGCCTGGCCAAGCGATCGGATTCAGTTGGGGGCGTACGCGCTTTTAATCGAGGCTGCAACGCAGAGGGCGATCGGCGAAGGGCGCATCCGTTATCACGCGGAAAACGCGCTCGTGAAGATCGATATCGACGAGGCTTTGCGACGGGATGTCACCACCGCCGTTCAGCGCGCTCGAGTGCTTCGTACGACATGCGAACGACCGCCAGTGACCGACAATGAGAAATTGTGTGCACGTTGTTCGCTCGCGCCGATCTGCCTTCCTGAAGAATCTCGAAAAGCGCGGGTCGAGACGCACCCTGCCCTGCGCCTATTTCCTGAGGACGACGACCGCCAACCGCTTCATGTGCTCGGGCATGGGACCCGCGTTGGGCGTCGAGGAATGGAGCTCTCGATCGAACCACTCGAAGGCGAGTTGGTTAAAGAACCGATCCGCAGAGTGCGCAGCGTGACGCTTCATGGGTATGCGTCAATCAGTGCTCAGGCACTCGATTTGTGCGCCTCCAACGATATCTCCGTGCATTGGCTCGCGCCCGGCGGTCGATATGTCGGTTCGTTCTTCCGCGATGATCTGGCGGTTCAGCGACGAGTACGACAATACGAAGGTCTTCGCGAGGAGCGAACGAGATTTGAGCTCGCGAGAAAGTTGGTTCTCGCCAAAACCGAGGGCCAGCTCCGATTTACGCTGCGCGCCACTCGAGGTGAGGATCGAGATAAGATCGGAGTGAGCGAATCGATCGATCAGATGAGGACGTCGATCGCCGCAGTTGCACGGGCGGAGTCTGCGGAATCGTTGCTCGGCTATGAGGGCGCCGTCGCGAAAGCCTATTTCGCGGCACTTCCGTTTTTGGTGAGTGAGCGGATCGATCCGGTTCTGAAGCCGCAGGGGCGAACGAAGAGACCTCCAGAGGATCGTTTTAACGCCGCTTTGAGCTTCGCGTATGGGATCCTGCTGAGGGAAGTCGTCCATGCGATCAGGAGCGTTGGGCTCGATCCTGCTTTCGGGTTGTATCACCGACCTCGGTCGAGCGCGCCGCCGCTCGCCCTCGACCTGATGGAGATGTTTCGTGTTCCGTGCGTCGATATGGCGGTCCTCGCAGCCGTCAACCGCGGCCAGTTCGATCCGCAGGAGGATTTTGAGATCGGCGGTCGACAGGTCTGGTTGTCAAAGGCTGGAAGAAAGAAAGTCGTGGAGATCGTCGAGGCGCGATTGCAGGAACGGTGGCGGCATCCGGTGCTCGACTATTCGCTGTCGTATCGCCGTGCGATCGAGCTCGAAGTGCGACTGCTCGAAAAGGAGTGGAGCGGCGAGCCTGGATTGTTCGCGAAAATGAGGATCCGATGACGCACGACGATTCGCATTCCGGGTGGCACGTCATCACGTACGACATTCGCGATCACCAAAGGTGGCGGAAGGTGTACGAGCTTCTTCGGGGGCACGGAGACCGTTTGCAGTATTCTGTGTTTCGCGTTCGGGCGAATAGGACCGAGCTCGAGAGACTGCGGGTCGAGCTCGAACGGCGGCTGGCGGTTGAGGACGATCTCTTGATAGTCTCCCTGTGTCCTCGGTGCGGGCGGTCCGTAAAGTCCCGAAATACCGAAGACGCGTGGCCGGATGAACCGCAGGTGAGGTTCGTTGATTGATGCGGTCAGCACGAATCATGGACCTTTGCGTGTTCACCTGTGCTCGGCGACGCGAAGGGATGTTCGTCCTGGAGAAACGGCACTTTCTTGGTCTGTGAAAATTGCATATATACATGAATCGTTGTTTGGATAGAAAAGATGGGCAGTTAGGGCAGGAGGAAGCGAGGTGGGAATGCGGAGCACGCGGAAGAGCGGTAGGTGCGTGATTGGGATGCCGGGAGAGGCAAGTAAAACAGGCGGTTGCAGGGGAAGCACCGTCGCGATCATCGATGCCGTCAGGCGTTGAGCACACTTTGCCGGCCAGCTCGAGCGCCTGGTTCAACTTCACCGTCGCGATCATCGATGCCGTCAGGCGTTGAGCACAACACGTCGACCACCGCTTCGCTGTTCAACGACAGCCGTCGCGATCATCGATGCCGTCAGGCGTTGAGCACTCTCCGCGGCCCGCTGACTCAGAAGCTCGGAGCCATCACCGTCGCGATCATCGATGCCGTCAGGCGTTGAGCACACTCTCGATGGGAAGAGTCCTTTCTTTTTCACAAGATCCGTCGCGATCATCGATGCCGTCAGGCGTTGAGCACTCTTGGGTTGTGAATATGACAAAAGGGCCTGCGCCCGTCGCGATCATCGATGCCGTCAGGCGTTGAGCACAGATCGAATCCGCTGAAATCGATTTTGGTCTTTCCCGTCGCGATCATCGATGCCGTCAGGCGTTGAGCACTTCTCCTGTGAATCCAGCGTATATTCCTGATCGCCGATCCGTCGCGATCATCGATGCCGTCAGGCGTTGAGCACCCGCGGCGCAACTGATAGAGCGCGGCTTCATTCCGCACCCGTCGCGATCATCGATGCCGTCAGGCGTTGAGCACATGATCGCGGCATGGAATAAACGCTGCGAGCCGCCTTCCGTCGCGATCATCGATGCCGTCAGGCGTTGAGCACTCCTCAGCGAGAACCTCTTGGCCCGCTGCGGTGAGCCCGTCGCGATCATCGATGCCGTCAGGCGTTGAGCACTCGGTCTGGCAGTTTGCGGTCGTGGTGCCCGAGCCGGCCGTCGCGATCATCGATGCCGTCAGGCGTTGAGCACCGGTGAATGTTTCGCAGCAGTGGCTCGCGGCGATCGCCGTCGCGATCATCGATGCCGTCAGGCGTTGAGCACTCGATGCGGACCCAAGAGCCGATGCTTTCGCCAGGCCCGTCGCGATCATCGATGCCGTCAGGCGTTGAGCACTGATCTTCGAGCGCGTCATCGGCCGTCAGCACACCGCCCGTCGCGATCATCGATGCCGTCAGGCGTTGAGCACAGCGCGCGGCGCACGAGGGGGCACAAGCCTGAGACCCGTCGCGATCATCGATGCCGTCAGGCGTTGAGCACTCTGTTGAGGACATCAGCACGACGAACGACGGCGCCCCGTCGCGATCATCGATGCCGTCAGGCGTTGAGCACTCATAATCTTCAGCGAAGCGCTGAGTGTTGCCGAGAGCCGTCGCGATCATCGATGCCGTCAGGCGTTGAGCACCCAGGAGTCGCTAGCTCTGTCGCGATGCGCATGCCCGTCGCGATCATCGATGCCGTCAGGCGTTGAGCACACGTCGCTATCCACGCGGTTCACGTGTGAATCTCCCCGTCGCGATCATCGATGCCGTCAGGCGTTGAGCACCGAACGATGCGAACGAAATGAAGCGGATTGCCGAGGTCCGTCGCGATCATCGATGCCGTCAGGCGTTGAGCACCCATGCCCCTGGCACGCCCGTTGCCCTGGCCCTAGCCCGTCGCGATCATCGATGCCGTCAGGCGTTGAGCACGCTTCGGTCGATAGCGCGTCCGCACCCTTCGCGAGACCGTCGCGATCATCGATGCCGTCAGGCGTTGAGCACATCGGACGGAGTCCATGTTCCGACCGAGCGCGAGTCCCGTCGCGATCATCGATGCCGTCAGGCGTTGAGCACTGCGTTACGTGCTGACCACGTCGGGCACCTGGACCCGTCGCGATCATCGATGCCGTCAGGCGTTGAGCACGGTATCGCCGCATTGGGTCTGTCTGCATGCGTGGGCCGTCGCGATCATCGATGCCGTCAGGCGTTGAGCACCAACCGAAACAGCAACTGTTGAGCATGCGACTCTCCGTCGCGATCATCGATGCCGTCAGGCGTTGAGCACCTCGGGCCGCGGCGCTACACCTCGGCTCGCCAGCGCCCGTCCGTCGCGATCATCGATGCCGTCAGGCGTTGAGCACGAGGACGACAAGCTCGGCGTCTACACGCACAAGATCCCGTCGCGATCATCGATGCCGTCAGGCGTTGAGCACGAGATCTGGCACCGCACCCACTCTTCGCCGGCGGTCCGTCGCGATCATCGATGCCGTCAGGCGTTGAGCACCTGCTTCCCCGCCGCATCCACGTACGAAACCCGCCACCCGTCGCGATCATCGATGCCGTCAGGCGTTGAGCACAGGTGCGGGCGGTACCGCTTGTTCGCGCAGAACGCTGTCCGTCGCGATCATCGATGCCGTCAGGCGTTGAGCACTCTTTCTTCGGTTGTTTTGTCGCGGTGGCGCGCGCCCGTCGCGATCATCGATGCCGTCAGGCGTTGAGCACTTCGGCTGCTCGTGCTCCGCGCGCGCCAGAGTTGGAACCGTCGCGATCATCGATGCCGTCAGGCGTTGAGCACATCCGAGTCGTGGCGACCGACCCGAGCGATGCACCTCCGTCGCGATCATCGATGCCGTCAGGCGTTGAGCACATCGCCAAGTGTGGCTTGGAGCAAAAGGCCGCGGCCGTCGCGATCATCGATGCCGTCAGGCGTTGAGCACACCGTCTCGTCGACGGAGACTCGGTCGATCCGGCCGCCGTCCGTCGCGATCATCGATGCCGTCAGGCGTTGAGCACATCGGAGCCCGCAGCGCTGGGTGATCGATCAGGATGACACCGTCGCGATCATCGATGCCGTCAGGCGTTGAGCACACGAGCGGCGATTTCCTGCACTCGCTCGGCGCCGTCGCGATCCGTCGCGATCATCGATGCCGTCAGGCGTTGAGCACTCCGCCAACTGTTCACCCCGTACCCATTTTTCAGCCCGTCGCGATCATCGATGCCGTCAGGCGTTGAGCACACACCTTTCGCGCGGAGGCCAGCGTGCAGTTTGCGCCCGTCGCGATCATCGATGCCGTCAGGCGTTGAGCACATCGCAGCCCGCAGCGCTGGGTGATCGATCAGGATCCGTCGCGATCATCGATGCCGTCAGGCGTTGAGCACACAAAGAGCGCGAGGAAGATCGGGTCGCTGCTGAGCCCGTCGCGATCATCGATGCCGTCAGGCGTTGAGCACTTGTATCGATGACGACCCTTCAGCCTTTGTCGACGCCGTCGCGATCATCGATGCCGTCAGGCGTTGAGCACCGGAGCGCATTTGGTCTCTCACCGGTGAGCCGATGACCGTCCGTCGCGATCATCGATGCCGTCAGGCGTTGAGCACATCGCGAGTCTGAGCTCCGTGTCCGCTTCGGTGACCGTCGCGATCATCGATGCCGTCAGGCGTTGAGCACATCGCGCGCAGTCACCGTGCCGATCGACGAACAGAGAGCCGTCGCGATCATCGATGCCGTCAGGCGTTGAGCACCGTTGCCGCAGTGATTCGATCAAACGGCCATCTTCGACCCGTCGCGATCATCGATGCCGTCAGGCGTTGAGCACGACTCGACGCCGCGCGCATGGCGAAGCGCGCGCTCCGTCGCGATCATCGATGCCGTCAGGCGTTGAGCACCCCAAATCTGGCTCGCCCACCAATTGGCTTTCGTTCCCGTCGCGATCATCGATGCCGTCAGGCGTTGAGCACAAATAGGAGTCGGCCGCCTTCTTCACGTTCACGAGCGGCGACTGTTGGCTCTCGGTTAGCGTGGTGATCCACCGGCCAGGTCGCTTCGCATTGGCGCAGAGCTCGGCGAGCT
>WUUC01079794.1_pt1 | contig 18535 bp, 21 predicted proteins | sample 6278441 | NCBI WGS metagenome assembly WUUC01 (sample SAMN13675441, study PRJNA597444) | soil metagenome | isolation source: soil | place: USA: Washington | collected 2017-10 | reverse complement strand
TAGAGGAAGCAGATAAACAATTTATGGAAGGTCGTTTGAAGCAAATGACTCGCCCACAAATTGCGCCGACCACACCGTCTATCGCTGATCCGTACGGCTGGTTGAATCGTGTGCCTAATCAATTCCCAACAGTAGAAACAGCACCGTACGTGCCAGCAAGCGGCAGTACGATGGTTCCACAACCCCAGGCTGGAGTCTCTGGCGTTCAAGCGCAGGGCCCGAATAGGAACGTTAATATAACCATGGCAGAAGGGGCCGTTGTGGTTCAGGAGTCTACACGTCCAGGTCAAACTGGTGCGGAAGTATATCAAGCAGTTGCAGATATACTTCTCAATGTGGGGCAAGGGGCAGCATAATGAGTATCATTTATAAAGTCGGAATTGGCCACAATGTTGCCGAAATTGATTTAGTGACAATTGTTCCACAGCCCACGTGCAAAGGCATCCGAGCTACGCGCAGAACACAGTCAGCTTCCGGACGTGTTGTAGATGAGGGACTGCACACCTACTACGAGTGGAATGTCATGCAAGGTGTGGCAGCTTGGAACAGTGTGTTGGCCTTGTTTGACATGGACTCGCCGTTTGTTTTAGCGATGACACTCACGTCAGAGGTAACAGTCATTGTTCGTAACCAGTTATGGTTACCTGTACGTGTTAATGCTATCGCAGTTCTGCCACGAATCGGGGAGGATGCAGAATGGTCAAATTATCGTCCCCGAAACCTTATGATGTTACTCAAGCACATTCAAACCGCGACCTAAGCCACGGGTCAAGTGGCGGTGTGGAACATAAATCATGGCTTTAGTTTTACGAACGGGTACTAATGTTTTCTGGGAACTTGCAACCTCTTTGGTGCAAGTGACTGTCCCTGCCACTTATGCGGATCATGATTTTATTCTTTTTCACTTACATGTTAAAAAGAACGGGGGTCTTACCCCAGTAATAACTGTACCCGCTGCATGGACCGCTGTACCTAACGCAGAGATTATTAACGGCGACATTATTACCAAAAGTTATTACCGTATCGCTGATTCTGAACCGGTCACTTACAATGTTACATTTACAAATGCACCAGATGCTAGTATTGTTATGGCGTGCTGGGGCTCAGATGCAGGACGTGAAATTGTTTTAGACAGTGGTTACTCGGTTAAATCAAATACTAGTCAAACAGGTATTACTTGGGATGCCGTAACTACAGCGACTGCGAATACTTTACTGCTGTATCTAGCCGCTTTTACGGCGACTATGACTAATACGGTGTTTGCAGGAGGTACTGAAGTCGGCGAAACTTCTGCTTCAGTTGCTCCGGTATTTATATATCTTGCGACTATTTTAGCGCCTACCGCTACTACAGTAGCAAGTAAGAGTACTACTAGTACTAACCCGGCAATCTCTGAAGCGATTGTTTTTGGTATTGCAGAAGGGGCACTACACGCTGTAACTATTGTAGATTCTAATACATCGTCATCTTCTGCGTCTTCTGTGTTGTCTAAAACAGTCACCAAACCCACAGGAACCGCTAGTGGAGATTTATTATTACTTCAGGTCGGTATTACGGCTGCCACATCTTCTATTACGCCTCCTACAGGTTTTACATTAGTTCCAGGAGCGCAGGTCACTGACCGTTTATACATTTACGAAAAAATTGCTGGTGGCGCTGAACCAGCAAGTTACACTGTTAATTTCGGTACGGCAATCGTTGGCGCGATTGGAATGATTGCACTGCGACCTCAAGGAGTAACTACTCTTGTCGTTGAAGATGTAGCTGTACAAACAAATAGTAGTTCTAGTACCCGTACCTGGCCTTCAGTTGTTGCCGGATCTTATCAAAGTATTGATCTTTGTTTTGCGTTTTTGGAGGCTAACCAGACCACCACACCCACGGCAAGTCAAAATATGGATGAGCAGTATGATTTGTCGTCTGGGTCTAGTCGTATTTATTTAATGACTGAATATTTACAGGACTGGGGACCTACAGGAACACGCACAGCGACTGGAACAAGTGCCGTATCGCATACTGCATCTATTATGGTGGGAGGATCACCTATCTCGCCTGTTGAACCTTCAGATTTGGCAGTAGTAGCAATAAGTGGCACCGAGATTGATATAACTTGGACAGACAATTCGTATAATGAAGATAATTTTAGTATTGAAAGATCATTAGATGGATCTACGGGCTGGACGGAAATAGCCACGCCTGCAGCGGATGATACCGATTACAGTGACACCGGTCTCGATGAAGATACGTCTTATTATTACCGGATGCGTGCTGAAAATGCTACTGGTTTTAGTCCATATTCTTCTATAGATTTTGCACATACTGATGAAGTCACTCCCAGTCCACCTGAAGATCTTGTTGCCACGGTATTGGATACAAGTGAAATTGAACTGACTTGGACAGATACAAGCTTAACAGAAACCGGCTTTGAAATTGAACAAAGCACTAATGGCAGCGATTGGACCGAAATTGGTTCAGTAGGCGCAAACGTTGAGTATTTCTTAGTCGACGGACTCGAGGAAGGTACTCAGTATTGGTTTCGCGTTATTGCTACGGGGGCAATAGATTCAGATCCGTCTGATGACGTCAATGTTTATACTTTCTTAGCCGCACCTTCTGATTTAACAGCGGAAGCTTTAGCCCCAGATGAAATATACATTGCCTGGGTAGACAACAGTGACAATGAAACTGCTTTTGACTTAGAAAAGAGTCTTAACGGCACTACTGGGTTTGCCACTGTCAATGTCACAGCAGCAAACGTACAAAATTATACAGAAGACGGTCTTGAAGAAGGCACTACTTATTATTATCGAGTTAAGGCTACTGGTACGGCACCGGATTCATTATACAGCAATGTATTTAGTGTTACCACACCTCTTTTTGATCCGTCAGATCTAGTAGCGACAGCGATAAGTGATTCAGAAATTGAGTTGGAGTGGGTCGATAACGGTACCGGCGGCAACACGTTTAGTGTCGAGCGGTCACTTACGGGCTTGATAAGTGGTTGGACGGTAGTAGAAACCGGCATTGCTGGCAATACGTATACTGACACGGGACTCGCTCCTTTAACTCCTTATTACTACCGTGTACGGTCGCACGTGGGTTCGTTAGTATCTAATTATACCGATATTGATACTGACGTTACTTTAGAATCGCCACCTTCAGCCCCATACAATTTTCGTATAGCGGCAGTTACAGATCAACAAATTACTTTGAAGTGGAGTTATACTCAGGGAATAGGCGAGCCTTCTGTTGGTGGATTTTTAATTGAACGTTCTCCCACAGGCACCCCGGACTGGGAAGAAATTGCTACTGTAGATTATTGGATTCGAGAATATGAAGATTCTGGACTTGATCCCGAAACCATTTATTTATATCGAATGAGAACATACCGTGACTGAGTATTCATCCTACACGCCGACAATATTTGCAGCAACCTTGGCCGAATATACGCCACTGGAGCAGCCGCTTCAGATGCATTTATTTATATTGAATCCTACGCCGATATTTCGTGCACGAGTCAATATGACACCGCCCAGTGGGGTCATTGATGCGGTTACCTATACTCCTGTAGGTATTGGAGTATATACCGATATTCGACCTGGTCAAACAATTTGCTTTGGATCAGCACAGGGAAGAGATGATTATGGTCGACAAAGAATACGCAAGCCCGCAACTGCAGATACTCTTTATATTGGCAGGTCTTCTACTGGCACTCATGATGGTGAAGTTACCATTGTAGACGATGCTTATATTACGGTGCTTGACGACTTTCGAATGTGGGCAAAGATTCCAGACATTATAGAAATTAGTGATACGGAAGTAAAAATCCTGAAGGACTCTGACTTGGAGGTGGAGGACAACACTACAAATCCCCCGCCGGTAGCAAACTCTGGACCCGGATTTGCCGCTACCATACGTTCTGACACAGAACTTATAACTGTAACATTACCTATTCCTGGCACAAACAGTTTCCCTATCGCAGATGGAGCATTTATTACTTCCTATTTGTGGGAGATTGACGACGGCACTCTTGTCAGCGGCTCTCTAACAGATGCTGAAATTACTGCAACTTTTCCTGCCGGTTTTCGCTGGGCACACTTAACAGTTACAGATACTAACGGCAAAACACACACGTCACATACCCCTATTTTTGCACGTGATCCATTTGAGCCAGCGGATGAAACCATCCGTGAATGGCAGATGGAATCACGCACTGTTATGCAATTGGGCCAGAAAATAGCCCTGAAAATTATATCTGATGTAGACATGTCAGTATATCCTGACGGCACTTTGGTTATGATTTGGGATAGGGAGCCGAATTCACCCATTGACCGTAACCACATGGTCATGGTAGGCTGGATGAATACTGAAACTGAATTGTTACGGGCAGAAGCTAATGGATACGTACGTGATTCTACTTTCTTTTGTGTAGATGGAGCCGGCAAATTAGATCTCATACCCGGGTTACCTGTTTCGGTAGCGAATGATCTTAAACGTATTGTAGCAAAGCAGCCGGTGATTACTTGGGCTTACATGGTAAATCCAACGTTGCTTAAATACTGGCACTATTTAATACACTGGCATACTACAGCACTTGAATTACTGGATTGGATCCAGCCATTGGTCGGCGCAGAATATACTTTTGTTAATCTCAGCAGTGAAGGCGAGTCAGTTTTAGATCAACTAAGCCGACGTGCAAAAGTACCTGCCCCTAATTACGTTTTGACAGTCAATCAATCAGGACAATTGGGTATTATTGTCGATCCGCAAACACAGAACGTGGAAGATCGCACCAACATAATCCAGGCCACTCTTACAGAAGATGATTGGTCTGATATTCGTTATACTTTACAGCGTACGCCTAAACTACACTGGTTACGTGGCAAAGCAATTCTGTCCCATCCTACCACAGTTGCTGCTGTTTTTGCTCATGCTCCTGGTTTAGCCCCAGGACAGGGCGTAGGATCGCAAGACGTCAGTGAACAACTAGTTTTGTCGCAACAGGATTTGAATGATGTAACAGGTCATCAGTACGCACGTGCTAATGCACCCCAAAGTGAATTTAGAATTACTTTGATACAGGATGATGATGCACCTTTTATAGAACGTCCCTGGCGCAATCTTGATCCCGCAGCAATGACCTGGACACTTCTTAATATCTCATTTGAGTATGCGTCGCAGAGAGGTCTTAATTTTACAAACGCACGTGGTCTGATCAAAGAAGTAACTACTCGGTATAATTATACAGAAACAGGAATTACGCGCACTGTTGAAGTACTCTGGGAACGTGAGACTGTAGGAATACCGGCTACTACATACATTCCCAAACCTGTAACACCTGCTGACCCCGGTAATTGGCCTACTGAGCCAGTGGTACCTTATGTACCAGATCAGGGACTGGTTAGAGGAGTGCAACACGTCACTATAATATCAGACACGGGTTGGGTTTATCGCACACACAACTTTCAAAATGCTTCGCCTACTTGGGCACAGATTGACTTTCAATTTCACTTTGATGATTATACCTTTGTTGTTGATCCTTTTTCTCCCCAATACAGGGATCGTGGACCTTTTGTCAATGGATATGTAGCAAATTCTGACAGTGTCTCGGCGGCTGTTGATATTTTCGGTATGGCTAGATGGGGCGAACTGTTTAACGCTACTGATTTTTCAGAAGATTTTAACCTTATGTGGCGTTCAGTGGATGCCTCCTTCGGACGATTCTTGCCTGATGAAGGTGATAATCCTTGGATCTTAGTATCTAGTTACATCTCAAGAGGTTGGGCAGATGCAGGTCCAAAGGCAGCTTCTAACGTAATGTTTTCTGCTGATGGTGGGCATACGCAGCATGACGGAATAGCTATGCCAGAAATAGACGGCAATGAAATTGTAATTAGCACTCACTATGACACTAATGAAGCTACCCACGGTCGCCAACAAATTGGGTTATATTTATCGCCAAAAACGCCGGGATATGCTATTACTATTGCCTATGATGCTACAACATCTCCCGCAACTGGTGTTGCTCTTAAAACTACTGACTGGGGTCTCACATGGTCCGAATTAGCAAATCCTTTAATTGAAGTAGGACACAGTTTGGGCTTTGTAATTCATGTACCTTGGGACGACAATGATGATGAATCAATCGTTTACCATGGTTGGGCTGATCGCAGCGGTAACCTGCAATACCAACTGAGGCGAGTAAATGGGCTATTGTCTGAAAACATTAGCCCTGTTTTAGAAAGTAAAAGTTACGGTGTTGCGGGGGCAATCTATCCTGATGATTCCGTAGGATTGGGCTCTTCAATTCGTCACGGAGGCGGTAAATTCGGAGTGCGTGCATTCGATTCTGGTCGCCGTTTTATAGCGCTAGCAGGTATGGCGAACGGCGCGTCATCAAGTATAGATGATAACGTTTTCGCTGCTTTCTTATCCAGCAACTATGGGGATTCATTTACTCCGATTACTGAAGTTTTTAGCGCGTCAGATCCACACCCCCAGGAGGTTGCCTTCAGTGGCACGGATCCTTCTACTCTGTTTCTTTGGGGCACGAAAGGATACATTGCCTATACCGAAGATTTCGGTGTCAATGTCTTAAACAAGATGGGCAATCTTGCGTCTTTCGGCGATCTGGGTAACATTATCGGCATTGTGGGTACAGAGGTTATAGACAGTCCTACAGGGCTTGAAATAATGCAAGAGTTTTCTTGGACTGATTTAAGCGCTGCTCCAGAAGTGACTCTGACAAATCCCTTACAAGTAGGTGATGTCATTATAACAATGTGCTTGTTTGAAGGGAACTCACCCGAAGCTTCGCCTATAGATATACATGCACAAAACAATCCCAGACATACTTTCTTAGCCTCTCATTTTGGAATTAATATGGAAATACGGGCAGACACTTTCTACCATTCTGACTGTATTGGAGTTACAGAAATAAATCTGGAAAAGGGCGGTTCCGGTGTCACTACTGCGTTGTACGTAGCACATATCCGCGGAAGTAGAAACTCTGTTTCAGATATGGCCATTAGCATTGGTGCGGGTGGCGATGGTGTCCCCATTATAGAAGAAGTAACAGAAGATACCTCAGGTGCAGGTTGCTTGGTATTTATGATGGGTCTCAGTACCGCTACTACCGTTCCACTTCGCGCCGGTACTTCACTAATTCCGGAACCTAACGTCGTGCCTATTGTTTCGGGCTCACGTTTTATAATTGGTAAATGGGGTACTAACGGCGGCTTTACCACCAGTGGTGATCCCACTACTATTGTTGGTACTTTTGAAGCGTTACCACAACTCGCAACTACTAGACTTCGTGCTGGAATGTTAGTATTAAGTTGGAAGAATCATCATGAATACTAATGGTCTTAATTTCCAACGTCTTTTTGATGCGGCCTGGGCTGCCTCCGAACAGCGTAGCTGGACTTTCGGATATTTGGGATATCGCGATTTCGGCACGCCGACTTCGACAATAGTAGATCCTGATCGCCCTGGCTTCTTATTTGTTACTTTAGACAGCGGTGAAGTAGTATCGGCACGTAATTTAGGAGTGCCCCGACTGGAAAACCTTCCAGTCAAAATGCGCTTTGAAAAAGGTAATTGGAATATTCATGGCATTGACGCAATTTCGGGTGCCCTAGAAGACTATTTAACGGGTCCAGGAAGTAACCCATCCGGGGTAAATCCACACACCCATAGTACAACTTCTGAGCTGTCGTACCCTATTGAAACTATCCGTATCGATGCTGGTCGCTTAACTTGGGCCGGCGCCATGCTTGTCACTATCGGACAATTTCGATACCTCAAGGCAGACGGGCTGTGGAAAACTTGGCTTGCTAAAACGGTTAATTTGGCGAGTTGGAAGCCTATGACTAGTGGTGAGTGGGGTTGGGCTATTGTAGGAGTCGACTCGCTGCTTCATAAAGCAGTTGTGTATGTCGGAGACTCTCAGCCTTATGCAGAAGCACTCACCATTGAACAACTCGATGAAATACTAGTTCCTTCACATGTTATTCCTTGCGGTGCTCTTAAATTACGTAACGACACTACAAGTACTAGTGATCCAGCAATATACGCAGATGCGCGTGGTTGGATTAATGGCGGTGCTGGTGGAGGCGGAGGTGAAGAGGAAGAACTTTTTATAGAAAATATACAAGACATTTTCTTGGACGATCCACAGCCTAACGATATGCTTGTGTACGACGCAGGTGAGGAAGGTTGGGTAAATGTTCCAGCCTTTAGCGAGCTAGCTTCTTTGGACGATACTGCTATTTTTAGTCCTGTAGAAGGACAGATTTTAGAGTTTGGCGGTACCTTTTGGAGTAATGCATATCCAGCTGGTATATACGCACCTGCACAGGTTGACAAAGCTGCTAACACCACACTATCGGACATACACAATTTAAGCAAGCATTTTATTGAAGACGGATACTATAAATTCCGCGCAGTGCTTCATATTGCCGCAGATGCTACAGGTGGACTTAAGATAGGTTTCGCAACACAAGGAACAATCACGACTTTCATCTGTCAGGTCACGTTAATTGATAATACGGCCAACTCGGTTACTGTGGGTCAACGAATAACATCATTAGCAACCACAATTAGTCAAGTAGGTCCAACGGAGGTTTGCTGTATTTTAGAAGGATTCGCTGAAGCAGGTGACGCCGGACTTTTTACAATTCAATTTGCGCAGCAAGTAGCGTCAGGTACTAGTAGTATTTTACTTGGTAGTACGCTAGAGGCCACACTTATGCAAGAGATTGCTCCATGACCGAATTTACTGCAGGTCCTAGAACGTTTCTTTCAACGTATCGTTACGGTGAAATCATTTTAGGTATACACGCTTTAAGCTGGGGTGCAATTCTTCTCATGCCGGAAGATACTCTAGCTTTTGCGCGACGTTTTGAATTGCTTTATTGGACAGGATTAGACTGGATACTAGGCGCACTTCTTTTAATAAGTGGCGCATGCCTGTTGTTCGGAAAAAGTTTGAAACTACGTCAACACTGCCATGGGTTTATGTTTGGGTTGTGGTGTTTTGTTGGCTACTTAGGCCTTGTTACTGGGGACTCGCTCATATCTTTATTAATTAGTTTACCTTATTTTTACATAGCCCTTTTACATGCGGGTAAGTGGTGGAGGTTGTCTCAAGAGAGACAGCTCTAATGGACTTTTCTCAGTTAGCAGAAATAGAAACTACAGCGGTGGGTAATTTGACTCTAACACAAGCTATCCAACTAGGCCTGTTTATTATCATATGCTACGCAGTTTTATTTGTTGTTGATAAAACCGTCGCTTCTAGGCTGTTCCGTCATGATTTTTCAGAGCGTGAACGGTTAATGCGTGATAAAATTGTTCAACTCGAAACCACCGTTAATGTCCTGTCAACACAACTTAACGAAAAAGCGCAAATTGAATTTGAGCAGCGGCTAGGCTCACAACAGCGTGATAACAAAATCGAAGCATTGACACGCGAAATACAAGAATTAAACCGTCAGTTACTAGCAGCAAATGAAAAAATGCGCTCTCTTACACAACAATTAGAACAACGTCAAGTCATTGACAAACAACCCAGAGACGTCATTGTTTTAGCAATTTGGCCAGATCCGCCCGAAAATGAGCCAGACCTTGATATTGCAGGAGAGGCACAAGCCTTGGCGAACTCAGGCTTTACATATCATGTAATCAAAGGACGAGCTGCAAATGTAAATGGCGTTGTGCGTGAAATGGACCGTGTAAATCCAACCACGCTAGAAATCGGTGCACACGATGACGGCCATGGTAATATCATACTTAGTAGTGGTCCTACAGAACCTGCTTGGTGGGGTGAGTTAATCACCAACCGTAACATTGACTTAGTTATGCTCATGGCTTGTCGTGGCAATATTCAGGACTCCCTCAACGTATCTGATATTATGTTGCGAGCAGGAGCTAAGGCGGTGGTAAGTTTCGATGAAGCTGTAGAGGACTCAGAAGCCGTAATCTTCGCCAAAATGGTTTATGAAAAATTGGCAGAGCGACGACCTATTTCTGATGCAGTTGCACGAGCTAAATTAGTTGTTAAGCGTACCACTCGAGAAATTATTCGTTTACGGGTACGTACACAAAGTGGTAATCCTATAGACGTTCCATCGACAGGAGGCGGGCGTGCCAGTAGTTAAGTTACAAACCATAAAAATTCCCGGGGTTGCTTGGTTCGCGATTATTGCAATAATCATGTACCTAGCACCTTACATTGCGCGTATGATTAATCCAGAAACTCCAGACGGCTTAGCAGAATTAATCGTCTTGATCGGGGGAACAATCCTACGCACAATTGACATCAGCGTTCGTACAAGTGACCGCGAACAATTAATTGAATTGATTCGTAAGCAACAAGAGGAGCTAGCTAGACATTCACCTACAGCACCAACGCCTGCCGCTCCGAGTTCCACGCCTCCTTCACCGGCCGCAGGCCCTGTGTTGAGAGGCGCGAAACCAAAAGCATCAGAGCAGCCTGTTGTAGCCACGGTCGCCACTCCGACAGGATCTTCGACAGTTGCTGTACCTCCCGCACCGGGTAAGTTGTCGCGATGGTTTTGGGGATAAAGTAATGCCCAGGTTCCGAAAGGTTCCTGGGCTTATTTATTACGTTACTGGTTGTCCTATCGCGTCTAAAGCACCTATAGCCCATCCTGAAAATTTAGTACGTGGCCACGGATCGTCCATCCAACTGTTATTTGGTACACGGATGTGCATCAAACAATCTTCAGCAGTGCGCCACTGTGGAATCCTTACATGTTTTAATTTTCCAGATCGTGCGGTCCATGACACACCACCCGCTGATTCTGTTGCTTGAGCTACTTCTAAAGTAGTGCGAACGTCCTGCTGAACGTAATCCAGCACTTTTGTAAAGTAACCATCAGCCCACAATTGTGGAGCCGCAGCACCACTAACATCTACGCTCTTGCCGCCCAAGCCCATGCCTTTTGCTGCTTTGTCTAATCCTAGAGGATAGCCTTGTAAACAGAAAAAGTGAAACATCATGTCAACATGATTGAGCGCTAGCATGGCACATTCTTTCACCATACCCGATTCTTCACCCAAGACATCAAAGTCAAAACCGAGGCCGTTCCAAGTTAGAATGGTAAAGCCGTTATCCACGACCTGCTGCAGGTGTTTCACTAAGGTTTGACATTCATCTTGCGTCATGCGTGGCGACGGACCATCCTTACCGGCTTCCTTATTTATTTCTTTACCATAAATAGGACGGGTTTGGATAGCACCACGTTCCTCCCAGGCCATAGCGGCACAAGTGATACCGAATGGGCGAAATAAATGCCAGTCTCCGGGTGGAGCAAGACCGGGATCAGCGCTAGGAAGGAACTCGTTGTTTTCAGACTCTTCTTGTGGCGGTCCTAGAAAAGCGATTTCAAGATCGAATGCAGCATACTTGCGGTTAGACGGGGCCATCAGTAACTCCTGTACAATAATAAGGACTATTCGTTAGTCTCTTTATTATCGTGCAGGGACCACTGCATTTCCCGCTAGGGTTAGGGCGATGATTACGATCAAAACGGCGGCCACACTAAGCGGAAATGCGATTTGTGAAATTAAATCATAGCGTTGCGCCAGTGGTTGTGGAACATCCGGTTTGGCGGCTTCAAACTCAGCTTCTGCTTTTGCTTTAGAACCGAAAAATAGGATAACCAGTACTACTAGTATGATGAAGATGGCAAGACCCATTCGAAACTCTTCAATTTGCTGCATTTGTTCTGGTGTCATTGGTTTTGCATCTCGTCACGCAAACGAATTAGAAAATCTCGATCTACTAAATAGCGTCCCCACACTTCAAAATAATCTTGTTCAGGAACACCGTAATCTAACACCTTGCGACGTGCGTATTGATCATTCAACGCTAGAATGGTATGCGCGTGTGTTATGGGGATAAAGCGTTCCCTTACTCCCCGGATTACCTCTTCTTTCAATGTGTCAACTGGTTCAACTGCTTCAGCTGGTGTGAAGAAAATTGACTGTGCCACTGTTATGCTTTCTAGCATGCCCGCTCTCCTTTTATTTGTTAGTACTGCTCGGCTCCAAAACGTATTATACTACAATTTAATTTGGAAGGCAATCCCCAAATTGCCTAGGCTCTGGGGACTACCTTCGGTCCATGGATTAACGGCGCGTACGATTCTCCGCCCAAAGTTGCACTTGACGCAGATTTACAAAATCACCTTCTTTGTCAATCTTACCCTTTTGCACTAACTGATACACCTGTTGGTAACGCACTCCTACTGCAGCTGCGGCGTTCGCGATTGTAACCATCGTACGTCCTTGCACTGTTAACGGTGCGGACGCTGATCGCATAACCTGGGGCTTAGGTGCAGTAATGTAGTGTTGTCTGCGTGGTGTCTTAGTGTACGTCATTGTCTGCATGGGTTGATTAATGTTGTATTGCAAACAAAAAGACTGATATTGCCATTGATTGCGTATTCGTCGCAGAGCATCTACAAAAGCTTCATTATGACTAGAACCTTCAGGACGCCCGTTTGGATATGAGTATTGCAATGCATGTGCAAATTCGTGAGTAATGATGAGCCACATGCCATACCAGCCCTTGCCATTACAATCGGGTACTTTGTTTTGCAGACTTGGATACTCAATATATCCTCTGTCGAAGATACGCATGACACCTTCTTGGCTGTAGGAGATTCGGTGTTCTCCAGTAGCACGTACATAATGATGGGTTGCGCGCTCTTGTTCCCATTCACGTATTGTGATAGGAATCATCCACTCAGTGGATAAATAGCGTGTAGCACGTGCAACAATTGCCATTTGCATGTTAGTGTGTGTTGGATACAACGGCTTGATCACTTTAATCTCCTTGTTTCTTGTATTTGCTCGATCACTTCCTATCTGTGTGTATTATACAACAAGTAAAGTTGGATATCAACGGGTCGGTTTTTTACATCCAAAACCAAAAAATGGTTTGCAAAAAACACGCGCAAATTTCGCATGTAATGCAAAACAACAGGATACTACGTAAACGCAATTTACGCGCTAATTTGCATTGGTTTTTTGTGTTGTATAAGAGGATTTTACTACTTGGAGAAGCGTTGTTTTAACAGGAAATGAATAACGCGCCGTAACCCATTGACAGCACAGTGAAAAGAGCAAGGGTTACAACGCGTTATCCAAGAGCAGAGCAACTACAACAACTTTACTGTATACTACAAACAAAGGTTAGAACAGGTTGTTGCAACAGAGTTGACGGGCCATTGCAACAAGGACGTTGAGTGGGATTCGAACCACGTGCACTAGTCTAGTTTAACCGTCTCGCCAACAGTTAAATAAATCGTAGTGAGTTTGCCCGCAGGCAGTGCGCCATCGCACCAAGCTCAACGTCTGTTTTCATTTCTAGGGTCTAAGCTAGAAGTATGTTACTTCTTTATTATACTTTGGATGTCACTGAATCTAACGATCCCAGTATGTCGAAGTTTTCATCGACGTCTGCACTGAGCATGTTTTCTTCCAACCAGTCCAAATACTCACTGCACAGCTCTTCATCAGTGCCTACAAATGGTCCCAAGTCGCGCACGAACAGAACATCCAAATGACGCATACCAGGGCCATCGATGTCTTCTTGTATTTCCTCTTCTGTGGTGGGCTCTAACGATTTACGCACCCGTTGCAAAAGCGGTAACAATCCTTTACTATCCAGTTCGTTGAGCAATTTGTCTAAGATTGCATATTGTAATGCCGTTGTTTGTGTCATGGTGTACCTATTGTAAACAATAGTCCTAAAACAATGTAACTTATCAATGAAAGAGCGCCAAATACGAATGCTAGTGCGACTACTAGATTCCTATTCTTTGCCTTTTTTAGACGTCGCTGATGTCGAGTTTCACGCTGTGTTGCTAAGACAGCGTAAAACTCATCGCGAGATGATCTACTCTCCGACATTAAGTGCTCCTATCTCAACAACAGTGCGGCAATTGGTGACGCTGGTTTCAGCAATACCGTTCCAAAAACCGTGCGCCTTAACAGTGCCCGTAATTTCATACCATTTACCCAATTCCAGCATTTTGCTAGTGCGCCACTCGACAATACACCCGTCAGCTGTAAGCATGCGATGATAGTATGTAGTACCCCACTCACTGGCAAAACTAGGCTGTGATGTTACCTGGGCTTGAAACGTAATGCGTTGCTTAATAGTCCCGAGATGCTTACTCGCAGAGTTACGTGCAGCTAGCAATTGTTCCATATGCTTGTTGTACGTTACAACCATACTAGCAGCAAAACCCAATGAGGAGGGGGTTACGAAACCGTTAATAGCAATTTGACGCAAGTTTTGCATGTATTCGTTGTTGGTATCCTCTGCAAGCGATGAAGCCCATGCAATGACTTCTTTTGACATCTCACGGTCTACTTCGGAAAATCGGGGAATGTCTGAAATTGCCGATTTAGGGCGTTCAATCATAGTGGCGTACGCATGATCAGCCGTTGATCGAATTCCTGGCTGTGAAAGACCGTTGGCGATGGAGGTTTTACTTACCCAGCCATTGTCACGAATGGTACGAATCACGCAAGCCAAATAAATTTCCAAATTATAACCAAGAGGAGTACGACTCCCAACAAATTCTTCCTCCTGGATTTCTCGGATAATATCAAACTGAGCCAACGCACGAGCGGGATAAATACCCATGAAGTCGCGGAGGCAGGTTCGGCCCACTTGTTGATACCGGGTATCGCCACCCATAGGCACGTAACTTGAAACGATAAACGTCTCATTACGATCGCGAATGGTGTGACAGTGATCACAAACCGGACCGGTGTCACGGAAGTGCGGTGGCACATACTGTCCCGGAACACTGCGAATTAGATTCTCCTTATGATCAATAACTCCAACTAACGTCCAGTTACCTGGTACTTCAATGGCACCACCAGTCAACTGAACGTCATAGGAATGATAGATTCCTTCCGAATCTTCACGCTCGTAAGTGTGCTCAGCCAAAACTGCGTAGACAATCTCAGGCAGACCATACTTGGTTGCCTTACGATTCAAAATTTGCAGCTTGGTCTTAAAAGTGTCCATGTTAAACACTTCGATTGCAACTACATAATCGAAATGGTTTTCTCCAGGTTCCACAACGCCTTCTGGCGCGTCGCTTTCAGGTTGTGGGAATAGCTTTTCGATCATTTGATCCGTTTGCGATTTCATATTCTAAATCTCCTTGTTGACTGCTTCCTAATTCCTTTTAGGTGTTACGTTTATAGTATACAACACATTTAGCCACAAAGCAACAGTCGATTTTGTAAAGAATTCTTTACCTGCCAACGGGCCAAATGAAAAATGCCTCTAGAAACTTTACAATGTCTTCACTCTGCTACACTGAAAGTTTCACGGTACAAAACTAACAAATTGAACATATAAAAATCGTGCGCGACGTATAAATTGTAACATTGAATTTTTCTTTTTATATAATTTTAATATTATAGAGAGTAAAAATATAAATTATATATAAAAAAAGTTCTGCAGAAAATAGTTTAGATTGCTTCAACTGTTCACACTTTGGTAGGACTAGTCCAACTGAATCATTAAAAAGCGATGGTAGGCCCGGCAGAGAGAACAACGTCCTTCGAGTAGTCCATATTTGCGGAACTCGTCTGAACTTGTCCACTTAATATGTAAAGTCACTGAATAAGATACCAGTCTGGTAACGTCATGCGGCAACGATGTGTGATTACATTCCGTAAAATGTGTGTTAGGGATACCCTCTACAATCAAAGTACTGTGCACATCATTCACCAAATTGCCTGTGCCCGTGTGGAGCTGTGGCAATGTTAGAAAACTACCTTGAATTGGAATTTGGTAAGATTGAGGCAGGAAGCTATGTACGTTCGTACTGCTTGGCTTGGGTACTGTCGTGGAAGATTGATATGACCGTCTTGTCAATTCTCTTGCCACAATTAGAGCAATTACCGCGATAACTAGCAATCCATCGTGATAGGTGTACATTGTAATAAACCAATTCTGGTCGTAGAACGATAATGGTGTCAAAAACAATTGATTGATCAGGCAGTATTGTAGGGCAAGTGCAGCGTTCTATTTCTAGTTCTGGTAAAACCACAGTAAGAGTTAGCATGTTCACGATGTCTCCGGAGGCGCACTTATGACTGCGTAATAATGTCCAAGACGACTACCTGGAACATATACATAACCAACACCATAGTTAGTCTGCTCGCCGTAAAACTTGTTTTGTCCGAGTAGGTGTATTCGATGAGGTGGACTACCTAACCAAATAGACCAAGCATTGTTATGATCTCCAGTACCGCCCCACAACAAACTTTCTACACTGTTAGCGTTTTGTTTCGGATTGTACCAGTCTGGCAGTTGATATCCAAATTCTTCTACTAGACGGTTAGGACCATCCCCGTCAGGATCAGTATGTCCTTCATACTCGCGCACAGCCATGTCTAAAACTTTTGATTGTGCGGCTTTGACTAATCGCGCGTCTAATTGCATAAAAGGACGACCTTGATCTGGATGCCCTTCGATCAAGGTCGTCAACAATCGTTCAGCAGCGTTGAGTTGGTATTCAGGTTCTTGCCCGCTAACTACCCATGCTTGACGTATGATCGGCAAATACAGGTCGAAAGCCATAATTGTACCTTTCTAAAGACCGAGATAGTTATCATCTGCAGGACGCATTTTGTGGCATAAAATACGCAGTGCCAAATCTGGGGTGGAACTTAGTGACCAATAGCCCCACTGCTTAGATCCGATTGTAAAATTTACTTCTCCGCCCCAACTGTGCGTAACAGGGTTAAGTGCTAAGCGAACCGAGCCTTTAACCGCCTCATCCTGGTGTTCCATGCCGTATTCAAAACGAATTGTTACATCGGACATGCCGGGAATGTTTGCTTTAGTTGACATAATGTCGCACACAGATTTTACTGTGTCAAATACGTGTGTCGGAGCATAGCTCGACTCAAACATGTTATCGAACCTTTCGGCGATGGTGTGTTACAGAAGGTGGGGCTTGCAGAGTAATCTGCGCCGTTCCGGAAACAATGCCGCGTTCGGATAAGAGTGACGGTAACTGGCTGACAGCGTCTCCGTAACTGCCTGTAAGTTCAATTGTATGAGTAATGAACGTCTTGCGGTCCATGACCGCGAAGACCCAAGTACCTTGAGCATCCCACTTAGGGCGCGCTGCCCGACCACTAAAATCAATCTTCAAAGTATTAGCCATGTATTGCCATTGCCTTCCCCATAAATGAAGTAATTGAACTTTCTTGATCTACCTCAAAAAGATGTGCGTGTTCGCGCTTAGTGTACCAAACACCGCTGTGATGCTTTGACAACACGCGCTGAGCGTAGGTTTTAGATAAAGCTAAGGCGTTTGATAGTAGTCCCCAGCCATCATACACGCCGCACCAGTACGAATTGAATTCAGTTGTGGCAATGCCGTCTAAAGTCAACTCGCGCTTAATCACATATAGTTTTTTAGGGGTCTTACTAGCTCTCGCCATATCAATTCTCCTTGTTGATGTATACAATGCATGTTTATATTATACAATACTTACTTCAAGATGTCAATCCGGGGCTCGATACAGTTTCATAGTGGTTTTGTGCATACTCGTCTATGCCTGTCTTAGCAATAACTTCAGCCACAAGGAAACTGTGGTTAGTGTGTTTTGAAAATCGGTACTTGTGATTTAGGTAGCAGTGAACCTGGTAAATCACTTCGCGGTTTGGATCATCTCGACGACCGACTTCTAAAGAAGTCATGTAGCATTGCCACCAACCTCCAACAGAATCTACATAGGTGAAGTCACGACCAGTCCACTGCAATACACGCAATTGCTCCATGCTCCGCACCTCCCTTTGGCCCAAGGCTATAGCGCGCGGCTGTATACGATGTCCCAGTTGTCGTCAAAATGGAATTCCATAATTGCTCCACCTCCACTATTAGGCTGGAGTGTTCGAAACGTTGCATACTCTGTTACAATGCCGTTTTCAATGCGGTAAGAGTACGCGCCCTTTTTGCCGTTGAGGTCATGATCTAAGATTAAAGCCCTAACGATACGATCGAATGCGTCGCTGGAAATAAGAACCGTACTAATTGTACGACCGTTGGAAGGTGACGACGGCTCTACAGGCACCGGGGTAGGTTCAATTGCTTCAGAAACCTCTTCCACCACTGACTCCCAGGAACGGATCGTTTCTTTGGGCACTGCTATGACAAGCAAACCTCCATTAACCGTGTAGCGATACAATTGTCGCGCAGTGATGGCTATCTCTGCTGCATTGCGCGACGGATAACGTGTCGCCTCTGCAAACGTCTTCCACCCTTCTGAAAAGCCGCCTTTTGTACCCTCTTCGAAGTGCCAGTAGCGTTCTTCAGGGACCACAGGTACACCCTGTGTATTAAGCGTGCGCTGAATCACGTAGCCCAAAACCGGCTCGGCGGTAGGGCGGTGTGGAACATCAGTCATGTTGACTCCTTGTTAGTTTGTGGGCGTTAGCGCCAGATCGCAATTCCTGTGA
>WUUC01065958.1_pt1 | contig 18540 bp, 15 predicted proteins | sample 6278441 | NCBI WGS metagenome assembly WUUC01 (sample SAMN13675441, study PRJNA597444) | soil metagenome | isolation source: soil | place: USA: Washington | collected 2017-10 | reverse complement strand
TGAGGACGGCTCCGTCTGGGCGGCCCTGAACGGCGAGATCTACAACTACGCCGCGCTCCGGCGCCATCTCGACCGCCGCGGACACCGGCTCTCCACCACCGGCGACACCGAGGTTCTCGTGCACCTGTACGAGGAGTTCGGCCGGGACTTGGTCCATGCGCTCGAGGGCATGTACGCGTTCGCCGTCTGGGACGCCCGGCGTCGGCGCCTGGTCCTCGCGCGCGACCGCTTCGGCGAGAAGCCGCTCTTCTACCACCACGCCGGAGGCACGCTTACCTTCGCCTCGGAGCTGACGGCGCTCGTGGCCGGCCTGCCCCGCTCGCCCGATATCGACGGAGCCGCCCTCGACAGCTTCTTCACGTTCGGATACGTGCCCGGTCCGCAGACGCTGCTCGAAGGCGTGCGCCAAGTCCCTCCCGGCCACCGCCTCGTGTGGGAGAACGGACGAATGTTCGACCCCGAGCCCTATTGGACGTTACCCACCACCCCCGGGGAAGGGCCGCCGGACACCGACAACCTCGTCCGCGAGCTCGGGCCGACCCTGCGCCGCGCTGTGGCCAGCCGGCTCGTCGCCGACGTCCCCGTCGGGGTCCTGCTCAGCGGCGGCGTCGACTCGACGCTCGTGGCCGCTCTCGCCCAGGAGGCCAGCGGCGGAAGGATTCGGACCTACAGCGTCGGATACGACGTCGGCGTCGTCAACGAGACGCCGGCAGCCCGGCTCAGCGCAAAAATGATCGGTGCACAGCACCACGAGTACGTCATGTCCTCGGACGACGCGGCCGAGCGCGTGCCGCGGGTGTTGCGCGCACTCGACCAGCCGCTCGCCGACCAGGCGCTTGTGGCGCTGCACGCAATCGCCGAGGTGGCCCGGCGCGACGTCAAGGTCGTCGTTGGGGGTGAGGGCGCCGATGAGCTGTTCGGCGGGTATCCGCGGTACCGGTGGCTGGCCCACAGCGCCCGGCTGGATCGGGCGCTGCCGCGCAGCGTCCGCCGGGCGGCCGGCACGGGGCTGCGGCGCGCGCCTCTTCCCGGCCGCCTGGCGCGACTGTCCGACGTCGTGGGGAGTGCCGACGTCATCGAGCGCAATCTCGCGTGGGTCAGCGGCATGCCATCGGCCCGGCGGAAGGTGATCTACGGACAGCGACTACGAGAGGTCGCCGCCATCTCCGGGCGGATCGGTCACTTGAACGGCGCGGCGCCGACCGCCTCCGAGGCCGCAGCCGCCGTCATGGCCCTCGACCAGCGTCAGTGGCTGCCCGACGACGTGCTGGCCAAGGGCGACCGCGCGACGATGCTCGCCTCGCTGGAGCTGCGCACGCCGTTCCTGGAGCGCAGTGTGGCCGAGTTCGCGGCCAGCGTTCCGATCCGAGCCCATCTTGGCCGGACCGGCAAGGTGCTCCTGCGAAAGCTGTTGACGACCGTGCTCCCCGAGCACCGCGGGCGCCTCACCAAGACCGCGTTCCGGGTACCGGCCGGGGAGTGGCTCCGCGGGCCGCTGGCCGACGTCGTCGAACGCCAGGTCGCGGCCGGCGCGCTCTTCGACGAGGGTTGGCTGTCCCGTGACGAGGTGCGAGTGCTTGGCCACCGGCATCGCAACGGCGTCGCCGATCACACGCAGGATCTCTGGGCCGCGCTCTCCGCCGGGCTGTGGCTCGACCGGCTCCGTGGGCTGGAGCCGGCATGAGGAAACTGCTCGTCGTATCGCCGGACTATCCGCCGGAGGTTGGCGGGATACAGCGCCTCGTGCACGCCCTCGGGCAGCACCTGACGAGTTTTGAGCGCAGGGTCGTAACGCTCGCCCAACCGCGAGCGGCGGCGTGGGATCGCGGCCGGGCCGGGCCGGACGTCGTTCGCGTCGCCCGGCTCCCCATGCCACACCGCTCGCGGATCGCAGTCCTCAACGGCCGCGCCTTTGCCGCGGGCATGCGCTTCCGCCCGGGCGTCGTCCTCAACGGGCACATCGTCACGAGCCCGGCCGCCGCCGCGCTGCGTCGCACTCTGGGGATTCCCTTCGTCCAGTACCTCTACAGCGAGGAGATGGCGCTCCAGCCGGCCGTCACCCGCTTCGCGCTGCGGCATGCCACCCGCGTGATCGCAATCAGCCGTCATACCGCGACGATGGCCATGGACATGGGCGTCGACTCCCGGCGCCTCTACGTCATCCCGCCCGGCGTCGACCTGCCAAGCGAACCTCGCCTCGAGCCCGACGAGCACCCGACGATCCTGACGCTGGCCACGCTCGACCGGCGCTACAAGGGTCACGACGTCGTGCTGCGCGCGATGCCGCTTGTCAGGGCGCGCGTCACCGGCGCTCGGTGGATCGTCGCGGGCGAGGGACGCCACCGCGCGGCGCTGGAGACGATGGCTCGGACCCACGGCCTGGACGACGCCGTCGTCTTTCGCGGGCGCGTCTCCGACGGGGAACGCGATCGGCTGTTCCGCACCTCGTGGGTCTTCACGATGCCGTCACGGCTGTCCGAGCCCCACCGCGGCGGTGAGGGGTTCGGCATCGTCTACGCGGAGGCGGGCGCCCACGGACTGCCCGTGGTGGCAGGCAACACCGGCGGGGCGCTCGATGCGGTGGTCCACGGAGAGACCGGGCTGCTGGTCGACCCGCTCGATCATGTCGAGCTCGCGGACGCGCTGGCCTCGCTACTCGACGACCGCGCTCGCGCGGCGAAGATGGGCCAGGCCGGCTCGCGCCTCGCCGCCGAGCTCGCGTGGCCAACGGTGGCGGAGCGGGTTAGCGGCGTGCTGACCGAGGCCGCCATGGAGGGCACCAGACCTTGAGGATCCTGTTCGTCAACCACACCGCGTTGGTCTCCGGCGCTGAGCGCTCGCTCCTGGCCCTCCTGCCTGGGCTCTCGGGGTCCGGCGTGGAGTGCATCGTCGCGTGCCCGGAGGGCGAGCTCGCCGAGCGCGTGCGCGCCCTCGGCGTCCCGGTCATCGCGATTCGCGAGCTGACCGTGTCATGGCGCCTCACGCCGCACACGTTGCCGGCGCTCGTGAGCATCCTCTCGACGGCCGTGGTGCTGCGCGGCATCTCGCACCGCGTCGGTCCGGCGTGCGTCCACGCCAACACGGTGAGGGCCGGGTTGATCGCCCTTGTCACGCGGTCACTGGGCGGCCCACCGGTAGTCGTGCACGTCCGCGACCACCTGCCTCGCAGCTGGCTCGCACGGCTGACCGTCCGGGTCCTGGCGAGGAGCGACCTCCTCGTCGCCATCTCGTCTCACGTTGGACGCTCGCTCGAGCCCTACGCCGACGGGCGCGTGGTCGTCGTACACAACCCGGTCGACGTTCCGTCGCTCGACCGCGCACGACATGACGGGTCGGCGGTCCGGCGCGAGCTGGGCCTCCCCGAGGATGCCGCGATCCTGGCGGTGGTCGGCCAGATCACGCCGTGGAAGGCGCAGGACGACGCCATCCGCATTCTCGCTCGTGTTCGAGAGGCGGGCCGGCACGCGCACCTGCTCATCGTCGGGGCGCCGAAATTCCTGCATCGCGACGTCGCCTTCGACAACCAGGCCTTCGCGGACGGCCTCCGCACGCTCGCGGGGGAGCTCGGCGTAGGGGATGCCGTCCATTTCCTGGGACAACGAGAGGAGATCGGCCGTTTCCTGAGCGCCGTCGACATCGTGCTGGTGCCCTCGTGGCAGGAGCCTTTCGGCCGCGTTGTGGTCGAGGCGATGGCGAGCGGGACATGTGTCGTGGCGACGGCGAACGGAGGTCCGGTCGAGATCGTCAGCGACGGCAGCGACGGGCGACTGCTCCCCTCTCGCGACCCCGAGCGGTGGACCGAGGTCGTCATCGAGCTCATCGACGACCCCTCGAAGCGCGCCGGGCTCGCCGGACGCGGACGGGTCCGCGCTCGGGACTTCGGCGCAGCGCAGACCATCGGTCGCGTGGTCGACTGCTACCGGGCCGTCGCCCCCGCGATGGACACCCTTGGGCATGGCCGCGATGTCGCTGCGGTGGCGCTGCCTGGTGACCCACTCGCCTCGTCGTCGATCCAGCGAAGCTCGACCCCGCTGGGAGCCTCCGTCGACCGCGGCTAGAGATCACGCCCGGCGCAACCAGATCGCCGCCGGGCGGGCGGGAGCGTCTTGCCGAAGCGCCGGGACCAGTGAGAGCAGGCGGGAGCGGTAGGTGCGTGCGAGGTGATGGCTAGCGAGCATGACCTCCCATCGAGGGTTCTCGCAGAGCAGCGCCTGCAGCAGATATTGTTCTGTCCAGTAATAGGCTCGCTCGAAGGCCCATTCTCGTGGGTACTCCCACGGGAGAAAAACGTCGTGCAGGTGAACCAGAACCCCGGGTGCGAGCTCCGGGAGGATTTCCAGCAGCAGCCAGTTCACCTCACTGCCGAGCTTGACCGTGTGGGTGGTGTCGACGAAGAGGACATCTCCGTCGCCGAGAGCCCGGAATTCGTCGAACGGCACATCTTGGACGCGCGCGGCTCGCAGCTCGTCCAGACCCGGCGGCACCGGCGTCAGCACCGCGCCGGGGAACGGATCGACCGCGACGAACCGCACGGGGTGCCCGTCAGCGCGATTGAGTGCGCATGCAGCCGCGCTGACCAGCGTCGAGAACCCGGAGCCCAGCTCCAGCACGCGCGTGGGCCGCATCCGGCGGATGACCGCCCACAGGACATGAGCGTCCAGCGGGCCGTAGGAGACGTTGTCGGATGTGTACGCAGGAATCGCGCCATCTGCGTATCGGCGCTCGAACTCCTCGACGTAATCGAGGAGGTCCTGCTCCAGCCACCGCAGCTGCGCTCGCTCGTCCCACGCGATGCCGTGGAGATGTGATCGTCGCTCCCATATAGCCTCGGGCACCGCTCGCAGATCCGGGATCGGGCTGTAGTAGTCGCGATGGACGAGGTCGAAATGCAACCGCTCCGCCAACCGTCTCGTGACGGCGAGCGCACCGGCTCGAACGAGGTCTCGACCGCCGCGGACCTTCAGCACACACACCGATCCACAGTGGTCAGGGCGCGCCGAAGGCGAGCAGCCATCGGTTGTGCTCGGCTGGACGGTCCTCCCGCAGATGCCGCCGTCGCGGGATGATCCGTGGGGCATAGCCGGCGGCGATCAAGAGGTCGCCGCACTCGCGCTCGAGCTCCGCGCTGTGCGTTTCGACGAGGACGTGCGGACGATGCTCGCGGAGCAGCCGCGTAGCGCCCCGCAGCACCTCGCCTTCCGCTCCCTCCACATCGACCTTGAGAAGGGTGGGCGGTCGATGATCACGCGCGTAGTCGTCGAGGGCGACAGCGCCGTCGCCTCCTGCGTCGCCGACGACGACCCGCTCAACGTGAATGAGCGGCCTCAGACTCGGGTTCAGCGCGAGGTGCTGGTCCAATGCGGCTACCGCCTGCGCGTCGGGTTCAAACGCCACCGTCAGCGCTCCGGTGAGACGCGCGAGCGCAAGCGTCTGAACGCCGCTCGCCGCGCCAATGTCATAGACGTGGCCACCAGGGCGGGCAAGACCGCGGAGATGCCGTTGCACTTCGTACTCGTACGCTCCCAACCAGAGGTACGCCGGCCCGCGGAGATCGCTCTCAACGACGAGGCCTGCCGTCAGGCCGAAGGGCACTCGCCTGAACCGCGGTCCGGCGGGCAGCAGGTACTTCGCTCGCCTTGCTAGCCCTGATCGAAGTCGCCGGTGACGTTGTCGCTCGGACGGCGGCAGCTGCGTGTACGTCCCCTGACGCATGCGACCATCCTCGCAGACGCCCGATGGCGCGCCGCCTGCTCACATCTCCTTCGCCCGCTCGCGGCTTGCGTATGGGTGTTCGGTTCTCGGCAATCGACCGTTCGTGGCCCTCGTGACGATATGTATGCAGGACGCGTATCTCTCCAACACGAACCGCGGCGGACCCTCTACCGGCGCAGGCGCGCCACTTGCGCGAGCGCCCATTCCACGTCGGTCCTCCGCGGAAGCAGGAAATCACGTAGCGAGCCAGGGAACGTCTGACGCGCTGCGTGCAGTTGGAACACGAAATTTGAACCGTATGCCGCCAGACTGACGATCGCCGCACCAAGTCCTCCCAGTGGTCCGAGCAAAGCAATCAGACCACCGGCTGTGACGACGAGGCCGATGACCTCGCCCCACGACGGCAGGCTAGGCCTGCCTTCGGCGATCAAGGCTGTGCTGAGGACTGTGACCCCTGCAAGCGGCAGTGAGGCCACGCACAGAACCAGCGTCATGTCGGTCGCTTCGTCAAAGGCTCGCCCGAAGATCAGCGGCAACATGAAGGGAGAGACCGCTGCCGCGCCCAGGCTCATCGCTGTCGATATCGCGAGAATGGTTCGCAGAGCCCGAGGAACGATCTCCCGATCTCCCTTCGAGATGCGCGTCAGGAGCGGCGGGCCGATCGCCCCTGTGACGAAGGTCGGCACACTGGACAGCGTCACCGCCACGGCGTAGAGACCGAGCTCACGAGCTGGCACGGCGCTCACCATTACCAACTGATCCAGACGGTTATTGGTCAAGCTGGCGACCGTCCCGACCCAGGTCTTGAGGGAGAACATCGTGCCTTCTCGCGCCATGGCAGGCCGGAACCGGAGCGGGCCGGCGCGCCGAAGGATGGTGGCTAGCGGCACGGCCGAGATGAAGCCACCCGCAAGGGCGACAATCGCCGCACTGGCCACCGTGAGAGCCCCCGCGATGTAGAGGACCACGATCCCGACAAGGCCCACGATCACCGGTATCAGGCGGCTGATGATGAGGAGGCGCCACCTCTCGAGCCCTCCGAGCATCGAGTACAGCAGTCCTACCGACAGGCTCACCGGCAGGAGCGCGAACCCGATGACGAGAAACAAATAGACGGTGTCGCGTCCTCGTGCCAGTTCAGGCGACAGCGTGATTCCCGCCACCGCGCCCGCCGCACCAACGCCGAGGAGGATCGTGCCCAGCGTGCCCGCGATGTCGCCAACAGAACGCTTACGCGCCAGCTCGCGAGCGGCATAGGCTCCCATGGCCAGGCTCAGGACCTGGGCGGCGAGAGTCACGGGGACGAGGATCGCCGCCAGGTCGCCCCGCCCGTCCGGCCCGAGGGCACGTGCCTGAAGCGAGCCAGTGACGAGGCCGGCGAGCGCAGCTGAGATGTTGACAACCGTGAGACCCCCTACGACGTCCGACATCCGCTTGGTCCGCAGCGGCTGACGCACGGCAGGCGTGGCAGTCCCCAGGGCTTGCTCGACGGCCTCGGCAGCCGCTTGCCCGTCACCGGCGGGGTCCACTACGAATGGCTCAGGCGCGTCGCGTCTCACGCCTGCCTTCGACGGTCGCGGGCAGACCGTGCTGTTGTCCGGCGGGGAATGGAACAGGATCCGTCGCGCTTCACGACGCTCCAAGCGGGCGGCGCGCACTGATGACGCAGCTCACGTTCGTCATCTGCTGTGCGTACCGGGCCACCACGCGAGGCCACCGGCGACCTCCGGTCAGAGGCATGACATCGCGTTCTGCATAGCTCAATGAAGCATGCATGCCTTCGTCCCGGAGAATCATCGCGGTCACATGCGGAAGCGCCGGGGTGATGTGCGGAAGGTTCTCAGGACGGAACGCCGTGAGATGCCCCCGGATGAGGAGCTCGAGACGGTGTCGCGCCGAGGCGATGTTCGGCGTCGTAACGACGAGGCAGCCCCCTGGCGCGACGTGCTGTGCCGCGGCCCTCAGCGTGGTCCACGGTGCCTCGAGGTGCTCGATTGTCTCGACCATGAGGACGCGGTCGGCCGACGGCAGCTGGGGCAGCACGATCTCGGCCGGTCCCAGGCGCAGGTCGACACCAGCTCGCAGGTCGGCGTCGAGCCAGTCGAGGAGATCGACGCCGATCAGTGAGGCCGGTTCGTGGCGTTCTCGAACGGCGCGCAGAAGATCGCCGCGGCCGCAGCCGATGTCGAGCCACATCAAGCCTGGCGCCGGGTGGGCGCAAGCCAGGGCGGCGGCGTGGATCTCATGCGACGAGTCACCGGACGACAGCGCCTGCCGATTTGCTGCGCTCGCGCGTGTGACCCCTCCTTGACCCGCCAAGGATGCGCGGTCCGATGCGCGTCGGTTCACCGTGCACCCAGCCCCTCGATGCGAGCCGGCAGATCGAGGCCCGCGCGCGGCGACCTCCCCGAACGACCAAGCGCCCCCACGACGGCCATCACCCGCCCCATGGCGGCCAGCGTAGCTGGCCCGTAGGCCTCTGCCGTGCGCCGTCACGGTCACACGCTGCTCCAGGCGTCACCTGCACCGCCGTTGCCATCCGCGACGGCCGAGAGACGCGGCCGATGCGCTAACCGCAGAAGGTGGCGCCAGCGCGCGCGGCGCTGTACGGTCGGGGCCGGGACGGAAATCCGGTTGAACGTCACGACTCCTCCCCACAGCGCTATAAGGACCGTCCGGCGGGCGCAGCCGACCGTTCGGCGACTCGGGTGGGCGGCGACGCCGCGCGCCCACTCGGCCGCCGTCGGCGTGGCGTCGGCGTGTCCGGTGGTCGGGCTCGGGCTCGGCAGCGGCGGCTACTACCCGACCGCGTGGGGCTGGGGCACGCTGTGGTTCGCCTGGCTCATCGGCCTGGCCCTCCTCCTACGCGCAGAGGTGCGGCTCGACCGGCGCACCGCGGCCGGGCTCGCCGCCATGGCGGGACTAGTGGCATGGATCGCGCTCTCGGTCGCCTGGGCGCGCGACGTGCCGGCGGCGATCCTTGAGGCGGAGCGCGCCGCCATGTACCTCCTCGGGTTCGCGGCGGTGATCCTGTGTGCCGGTCGCCGCAGGCTTCCAGCGCTGGCCGGCGGGCTGCTCGGCGGACTCACGGTCGTCTGCGTCGTCGCGCTCGGAACGCGGCTGCTGCCTGGAGAGGGCGAGAGCGTGCAGGCCATCTTCCTCAACCGCCTCTCGGACCCCGTCGGCTACTGGAACGCGCTGGGCGTGCTCGCCGCGATGGGAATCCTCCTCGCCGTGGTCCTCGCCGCACGAGCGCACGCCCCGGCGTCGCGGGCGCTGAGCGCCGCGGCGGTTCCGGTGCTCGCGGCGACGCTCTACTTCACCTACAGCCGGGGCGGCTGGCTCGCCCTGGCCGTCGGCCTCGTCGCGGCCGTGGCAGTCGATCCCCGGCGCCTGCAGCTCCTGCCCCACGTCCTCGCGATGGGGACGGTGGCCGGCGTCGGCGTCTGGATCGCCTCCGGCCAGGAAGGGCTGACTCGGCTCACAGCCGCACACGCGCTGATCGAGCGCGAGGGGCGGCAGATGATCGCGGTCCTCGCGGTCCTCGTCGTGGCGTCGGCGGCCGCGGCGCTCGCGGTGGCCGCCGTGCAGCAGCGTACGCAGCCGCTGCCGGCGCGACGGCGCCGCGCACTCGAGCGCGGGCTAGCCGCAGCCGTGCTCGCGGCCACGATCGCCGTCGTGGCCGCCTACGGCGGGCCGGCCGGCCTGGCGCGAAAGGGATACGACTCCTTCACGCGCGAGCCCGTCGGCACCGTCGACCCCGAGAACCTCAACGCGCGGCTCTTCACGCTGCAGGGCGAGGGACGGATCGACTTCTGGCGCGTTGCCTGGCGCGACCACGGAGCGCGGCCCTGGGTCGGCGTAGGAGCCGGCGGCTTCGAGCAGGCCTGGCAGCGCGACCGCCCGCTCCCGACCACCGTCCGCGATGCGCACAGCCTGTACGTCGAGACGCTGGAGGAGCTGGGCTGGGTCGGAGCGGCGCTGCTCCTCGCCGCGCTCGTCATCCCGCTGGCGGCGGCGAGACGCGCCCGCCGGCATCCGCTCGGCGTCGCGGCGCTCGGCGTGCTGGTCGCCTACGTCCTTGTGGCGAGCGTGGACTGGGTGTGGGAGATGCCGATCGTCACGCTCACGGCGCTGGCGGCGGCGGGGATGCTGCTGATCGCTGCGCGGGACGGGTCGTCGCGCGCGCTGCCGCGACCCCGCGTCGCCGTACGGGTCGCGGCGCTCACCGCCGTGCTCGCGGTCACGGCGGTCTCGGTCGTCTGGCTCGCCGGGCACCGCGCCGCGGCGGCGGCCGCGCGGGCGCTCGACGACGGCCGCCCCGCCGAAGCGATCGACCGCGCGGGCTACGCCATCCGCTGGACCCCGTGGTCGCCGGTCGGCCACCAGGTGCGCGGTAACGCCCACGCGCGGCTGGGACGGCTCGCGGTCGCCCGACGGGACCTCCGCGAGGCGGCACGCAAGGCGCCGGGCGAGTGGCGCATCTGGTTCGACCTCGGCAACGCCAGCAGCGGCACCGCGCGTTTCGCGGCATGGCGCCGCGCGGCGCGTCTCAACCCGCTGGAGGAGGACATCCGGGTCGTGCGACGGATCATGGCGCGGTCGGGGGCGCGGCGATGAGGTTCCGCGGCGATCCCCTGGCGGATCCCGAGGACCTGCTGCGGCGCACGTACGCCTACGTCGCGTACCGGCTGGGCGATGGTCCGGACGCCGAGGACGTCACCAGCGAGGCCTTCGCGCGCGCCCTGCGCTATCGCGAGACGTACGACGAGCGACGCGGACGGCCGATCGACTGGATGATCGGCATCGCGCGGCGCTGCGTGACCGACGCGCTCGCCGCGCGGCAGGTCGCCCCGGCCGAGCCGGCCGAAGCAGCCGCGCGGGGGGATCTCGAGGACGACGCCATCCGCCGGCTGGAGCTCGCCGACGCCGTGGCCGCCCTCGGCACGCGCGACCGCGAGCTCGTCGCGCTGCGGTACGGCGCGGACCTGAAGGCCCGCGAGATCGCTTCGCTGCTGGGCCTGTCGACCAACGGCGTCGAGGTCGCGCTGCACCGCGCGCTGCACCGGCTGCGCGAGCTCCTGGACGCCGGCCCGCCGCCAGCCGTCGCGAGACCACCGGAAGCGCCAAAGGTGGTCGACCAGCGGCCGGTTTCACGCAGCGAGCGGCCAATTTGGGGGCACGAGCGGTAAGGATCCGGGGCTGCGGCCGGTAATAGGGGGTGGCAGCGGCATCTTCCCCGGTGAGGTCCATGCAGCGGTTCGGCAACACAGGTCCCGACGACCCCGAGCTCGAGGCTCGCCTTCGAGCGGAGCGGCCGCGGCCCAGCGCCGAGCTGGTCGAGCGCATCGTCGGCGGGAGCATGGCTCGGCGCCTGCGCCCACGCCTGGCCCTCCGCGTCGCCGTCGCGGCAGCGCTGACCGTCGCGCTGGCCGTCGGGGGTCTCGCGGCCGGCGGGGGCGACCCGATCCGCGCCTTCGAGCAGGCCGCGAAGGTAGCCCAGGGCAGCAGCGGCGCCTCGAACGCAAACCAGGGTAGCGGCGGCAAGCAGACGCAGGCCAATGGGAGCGGCGGGACCGGCGGCACGAGCGGCAACGCCGGCCAGAGCAAGCCCGCCGACGACCAGTACGGGGACAGGATCACGATCTGCCATCGCGGCAACTCGCCGAACAACCCGGGTCAGACCCTCACGCTGCCGCGCCAGGCGGCCGAGGCACACCTGCGCCAGCACCGCTACGACACCCGCGGGCCGTGCCCGCCGCCGCCGCCGCCTCAGGACACGACCATCTGCCATCGCAACAATAGGAACGACAGGGGCCAAACGCTGACCGTGTCGCAGCAGGCCGCGGATCAGCACCTGCGCAACCACCGCTACGACACCCGCGGGCCGTGCCCGCAGTGATCAGGCGGTAGCCGTCACGACGACGCGGAATGAGTACTTGCGCAGGGGCGGGAGCAGCCGCCAGACCGCGCGGTCCAGCGCCCTGAGCGCGCGCGAGATCAGCGGCCGGCGGAATCGCAGCACCTGGCGGTCCAAGATCACGAAGAAGTCGAAGACCGGATAGGACAGGCGGACGCTGCCGAACGCGTCGCGAAGGCGGCGCAGATCCTCTTCGCCGAGCGGATGCTCGTCGGACGTGCCGTACCGCGGGATCCCGAACCGCCCGGCCAGCCGCTCGCGGGCGAACATGAGCAGCGGATTGCGACCGGAGTTCTCCGCGAAGACCGCGATGCCGCCCGGCGCCATAACGCGCGCGATCTCCGCCGACGCGCGTGTCAGGTCGAGGTGGTGGAGGATGAAGCGGCCGACGACCAGGTCGAACATGCCGTCGCCGAACGGCATCGCCTCTGCCGCGGCCGCCGCGAGGCGCGGCGGCGGACATCCCGGGCAGAACAGCTCGGCCCGTCGGCGCGTGACCTCGAGCATCCCCAGCGAGACGTCGATCGCGGTGACGCGGGCGCCCGCCCGCAGCAACGTGAGAGTGAGGTCTCCCGTCCCGCATCCCAGGTCAAGCACCTGCCTCCCGGCGAGGTCACCGACCATGGCTACGACTGCCGACTCGAGCGACCCCAGCGGCTCGGGCGGCATCCGGAGCGGGTCGTAGCGCTCCGCCAGCTCGTCGTGGAACTCGCGCTCGCGCACGAGCCGTTCCTCATCACGTGGAGGCGTGTCCGGGAGTTCGGGCACTCGGACTCGAACGTACCGGAGCGCGCGTGTTCACTGGCACCCCGGGGGGGCCGGGTCACGGCCGCGCCGAGGGGGCCACCACGGCCGGAGGTCCGCCCCTCACCACCTCGCGCAGATGTAGATCCAGGCCGAGCACGGCGTCTTGTACGGCGGCTTCACCTGCGCCACGACGGGCGCGCGCCAGTTGCCCTTGCGTGTGCCGTCGTGTCGGCGGTCACCAGCAAGTTCCTGATCCCGCGCTTGTGGTGATAACTCGACCATCGGTCGGCAGCTGCGCCTGGGCGCCGTGCCGCATTGATCGGTACTGCGGAAGTCAGCGACCGGCGGCCGCGTCGAGGAGCGCTCGTGCCGCGGTCCGAGCGACCGAACTGCGATCTCGCGACTGCACGAGCTGGCGCGCTCGAACGCTCAGGTCAGCGAGTGGCAGCGTCTTGAGCAGCTCGACGACCGCGTCGACGAAGACCTCACGTGGCTGCACGAGCGCCTCGTCAAGGCGCCGTACATCGTCGGCGGCACCAACCGCGGGCGTCACGAACGGCACAGCGCCGGCTGCCATCGCCTCGAGCACCACGTATCCGAAGCCGTCGGTGACCGACGGGAGCACTAGCGCGTGCGCTGCGCCCAAAAGCTCGGGGACCGCCTCGTTTATCTGAAGCAGCGGAGCATCAGAGACGAGCCTTCGAGACCAGGGACATACTGGGCCGCCCGCAACCACCACGTCCGCCCAGGGCCGCACGGCGCGCGCAAGGCGGACGAGCACATCCACACCCTTCCACAGCGAAAGCGTCCCGACGAAGGCAATCTGGAGTCTCTCGCGCTTCTTCGCCGGCCTGAAGCGATCGAGGTCGACTCCGGGGGGGACATGCACAAGACGCCCCGGTTCCACTCCGTGCGCAAGCAGCTCACGATGCACCGCAGTGCTCTCGGTGCGGATGAGGGTCGCCGACTGAAGCTCACGGACCTGATGACGCGCTTCACGAGCCGTCAGGAATCCGCGTCCGCCACCGGCACGCAGGCGTGCCTCTGCGAGCGTCGACCGGACGATGTCAGGGTGGTGAGTCGCCTGATGCAGCACGCGCACCCCGGGTCCCTGGGGCAGGAACCCCGGCATGGCGTACGCGAGATCCCACTCTGATGGCGTCCGCCGGCGCGCCGCCACGACATCCAGTCTCCGCCTCAACGCCGGCCAGCGGCGAAGCGGTCGCCGCCCGGCGGCGCGACGCGCTCTTCCCGGAGGTCCAGCGACGTTGACGTAGCGGACCTCCAGACCCTCGGCGGCTAGACCCTCCGCGAGGTCTCGGGCCGCCGCACCAAGGCCGCCCTCGCCGGGCGCCGCAGGTGCAACGACGATCGCCGATTTCATAGCCGGCGCAGCCACACTAGGAGACCGCGCTGGCGCCTCGACCGCAGGCCCTCGGGCGACGTGAACCCCAGGCGGACTGTGAACCCCATGCCCGAGGTGTTGCAGTGCGAACAGCACCCTCCCAGGGAGGTTCTCACATGGCAGCGCCCGAAGCAGGTAATGCTCGGATGAGTAGTACGTCCGCGCGACGGGAGCCCGTGCGTCCTCGCGTTGGGCGCACTAATCTTGGTGCCCACGGTCGAGAGCACCTCGTCGATGCTAGGACCGGTCGATGACGGTCGAGTAGACCCGCGCCAGCGCCTCCACATGGCGGACTTCCGAAAACTCCGCCTCAATCAGCGCGCGGCCGTATGCGCCCATCGCCTGGCAACGCTCGGGATCGTCGAGAAGGCTCGATAGGGCCCTCGCGAGGGCCCGATGATCGCCGGGAGCGACGAGTAGCCCGGAGCGTCCGTGACGCAGCCACTCCGGAATGCCGCCGGTGGCACTGGCCACAACTGGACGTCCGCGGACCAACGCCTCAAGACCTGCAAGTCCGAATGGCTCGGGCCACATCGACGGCATGACGGTTACCGATGCCCTCGCGTAGGCGCTCTCGAGGTCCGCAAACGAGCGCCAGCCCGAGAACGTGACGCGGTCGCTGACTCCGAGCCGCGAGGCGAGGACGCGAGCTTTCGGCAGGTACCAACCGTCGCCACAAACTTCAAGCTCAGCGTCTATACGGGAGAGCGCACGCAGCAGCACGGCGACGCCCTTCGCGGGGACGACGCGTCCGACAAACAGAATTCGGCGCGCAGTAACGGGCGGCGGGCTATTCTCGGGGATCGGGACGAAGAGTGGCACCAAATGAGCGTCATGCGCCCCGTTGGCACGGAGGTGATTCACGACCCGCCGCGAGTATGCGACCGTCGCGTCGGCACGATGCAGCCCCGAAATGCGAAGCGTCGTGGCTCGATATAAGCGTGGAACCTGCCGCACGTCCTTGGAATGCAGGCAGCCTCGAAATAGCATGTTCGCAAGGCAGCCGGGCCCGTGCGATCTCCGACACTCCTCTCCTGGCGTGAAGTAATGCGCACCGGAGGAGCACCCCGGGTAGCCGTGGGTGCTGACTACCACCGGCGCTACCCGACGGAGCTGAAGAGCGACGGCAGGGTCAGCGACATCGTGGACGTGCACCACGTGCGGTGCAAATTCAGCGACGCGCCGCCTTGCTTGGTCCAGCGAGTCCGGCGTCGCACGCGTCGTTGCGAACACCGGTTCGATCGTGTACGACCCCGGCCACGAGAAGCTGCTGTCGGTTCGTCCCCCGAATAGCGAGACCTCGAATTCTGCTCGTCGTAAGGCAGCTGCAGAGTCGAGCACGTGCGCCGCCACACCTCCATCCCGACCCAGATGAGGCGTGACCATCGCGATCCTCCGACTGGGCGTCGGTCCCGTCGCTAGACCGCCGAGCGCGCGCTCGTCAGTCGCGGGTAAACAAGATGTTCTGATATCCGCCATCGCATCGGGGCGTGTCGTCTAACGGCGTCCAGTTCTCGCGTCCGATCCGATAGGGGGCGTACCCCCAACTCGCCAACAGCTGGAAGGTCGCTTCCGTGGTTACCTCCACGATGAGCGCCGGGCCCACTGCCTTGATCAGCTCGGCGGCCCCACGAAGCACTTGGTACTCGTGCCCCTCAACGTCCACCTTCATCAGATCAGGGGTCGCGTCCGTCGCCCTCCAGTACTCTGAGAGCGTGATCACCGGTACGTCGATCCACCGTCCAGACGGCTTCTCGACGCTAGCCATGCCGGTGTTAGTGTCGTCGTCGAGATACAAGGCGAGCGCGCCAGATCGGTCGCTGCACGCTGCGGGTATAGCCGCGACGCGGGGATCCTCCGGGGGTGCACTTCGCAGAAGCAACGAGACGATGGCGGGGTTTGGCTCAAAAGCGTGAACCTTCGCCCCGAGGTCGCGCGCGATGAGGGTGAAGAACCCAGCGTTAGCTCCGACGTCGAAGAACGTTGCACCCGGCTTGATAAATCTTCTGATGACGGCCGTGACCTCCGGTTCATGCTCTCTGTAGAAATAGATGTGGCGATGATTTCGATCGCGACTCCAGAGCACGATCGGCGATCCCGTGGGAACGCTACCGATGAGGACGCGGGGACGACGGGCGAGCGTCTCCCCCAGATGGAATGCGCCCGCTGCGATAGCGCGCTTTTCGGGCCAGCGTCGCGTCACGGCACAGATGCCTCGGGCGATGAGGGTAGGGCTACCCGGCACGGTTCATGGGCGCAGCCTCGGACGTGGGTCGGAGGTTGCGTTTCGCGGACGAGGGGTCAGCCGGGAAGCAGTGCCCAGAGGCTGAGACTTCGTGGTCATCGACGGAGAGCAACGTGGTCACCTGGGATGAGCGCCGCCGCAAGCACCGGTCCCGGACGACACCTGTCTCGCGGCCGATGAGTAGCGTCCACGTGCGCTAGGCGGTGGGTCGCGCGACGGCACTTGCGGGGGCACAGCACCCGAACGGCTCGCGACGACTCAGGCCCCAACCAGCGCCTCCATCGACCATCGGAGCGCCTCAAGGACACGAGAGGGCTGGCGCGACCGGACGGCGAGCCTACCTGCGCTAAGAGACAGCTCGACAAGCTTTCGCGCCAACGCAGGATGCACTCGCTCTAAGGCTTCGTCGTATAGTGCAATCCTGAGCGCCTCGATGGAGCTTGCCAATGACGCCCACTTCTTGTCAAGATCACTCCCCCACTGGGCGGTGATTCCGTCGGGATTTGCCCGATAGCAGCCGAGTCGCTCGGGAACAAAAACTCCCACGCCTCCAGACTGCGCGATCGATAGCGCCAAGAACAGATCCCAAACCGCCCCTCCGCGTCGAATGAGCTCCGCTCGTATGGCGGTACGGCGGACCAGCGCAAAGGACTGCGATGCAATCGAGCGGTCCACGAGGGCTACGCGCGCAAGGTCGTGCACTGGCCCCCCATGAAGGTCTGCCCGTCCGAACGCCCTGGATACTTCGTCAGTGTGCTCGCGCAGGACAACGCCGGCCGCATCTACGACATGGTGATCACAAAAGCTGACGACGGACTCAGGGATGCGCTCGAGGGCTTCGCCAAGCCGCTGAAGGTATCGCGACGACCAGTAGTCGTCATCGTTCACGATGGCCACAAGCGGCGCGGTCGTCTCCTCCAGTCGTCGAGCCACGGCGACGCCAGGTCCGCCGTTGTGATCATTGCGGATAAATCTCACGGGGACGGATCGCGGAGGATGAACTACACGGCTCAAAGGAATAGGTGAGCAGTCATCCACGACGACGACCTCGATGGGGTGGACGCGTCTGGGCCGCCACACTCATCAGGGTCTCCCGAAGCAGTACCGGACGATCATAAGCCGGGAGCACCGCTATGTCATTGTCTCGCATGACGTAGCCGTCGCGATGCCCTAGAGGAGACGGAACATCATTTCGCTGGTCGGAACGCTCCTGCCCAAGAGGCCGCTGCGATTCAGCGTGTCACCGGTGAATCCCCAGGCGGTCAACAGCTGCAGCAGTTCGAGCCGGCTTCCTCCCGAGCGGGCCAAATGCTCGTCCACGACCTCCGTCACAATGGTTTTGATCCCACGCCGCGCTAGCAGCCCTTGAGCGCCCCTCAGTGCCGCCAGCTCACCTCCCTCGATGTCAAGCTTCAGCACATCGATATCCCCGGCCGGGAACATTGCGTCAAGCGTGGTCGCACGGACCGTAAGTGTCCCGCCTTCGGCCGTCTGCGTGAGATAATGATGTCCTGCTTGCCCACCGAGATGCAGGTGCACCCGGCCGCTCATGTCAGTTACGGCCATGTCGTAGAGAGTGACGTTGAACGCCTGGATGAGTGCGATGTTTGCCCGAAGCACAGCAGCGTTGCCGGGATGAGCTTCGATTGCGTGCACAGCAACCGTCGGGCTCGTCTTCGCGACCGCGAGGGTGATTAGACCAACATTGGCGCCTGCGTCGCTCGTAATGGCCGTGGAGAAAGGTCAGCGCTTGCGCTGGGTCCCGGAGGTCGAGCCACACTCGTCCAATGGCCGGGAGGTATCGAGATTGATGGCGCTGCTCATCGCAGGTGCGCTCGGCGAGCATTCGGGCGTAGACCATCGCTGCGCGGCCGCTGATCGGAGAGGTGCCGGGAGAGCTCAATACCCGCGACGCCCGACGGAAGACAGCAGCGCGCGCGAGGGGCGATTCATAGGGCCGATTTGGTTTGCCTCCTTGGATTGACTCGTTCCGACACTGGCGCTTACCAATCCGCGTCCCGAGCGCTGACGGGAGCCCGGCGGAGCTCACCGCCTAACTCGCTCTTGCTCTTCCGATCACCATGCCTGCATCCGACGTTGCGACTAGGGCGACGCCCCGACCGTCACGGACTGGTCGCGCCCGGTCGAACGCCACGGAAGGCCGCGGGACGCTCGCGGCGCAATCGCTGACACTCTGACAGCACTGGCGGTGTTTCCGCGCGCCTCCGGCGACCCGCTCCGCCCCTACCGCCGCGCGTAGAAGTAGATCCACGCCGAGCGCGACGTCTGGTACGGCGGCTTCACCTGCGCAACCACCCGCACGCGCCAGTTGCCCTTGCGCTTGAGCTTCTGCGTGAAGGTGAAGGGCCTGTTGGCGGGCTTGAGGCCGCCGTGGATCGTCTTCCATGCCGCCTTCTTGGCGCGGGCGGCCTTCATGCGCTTGCCGCCCTTCGCCCACTGCCATTGCACGCGGACCTTGCCGGCCAGGCCGAGGTTGCCGCTCTTTGAGAC
>WUUC01150070.1_pt1 | contig 18543 bp, 12 predicted proteins | sample 6278441 | NCBI WGS metagenome assembly WUUC01 (sample SAMN13675441, study PRJNA597444) | soil metagenome | isolation source: soil | place: USA: Washington | collected 2017-10 | reverse complement strand
GTAGCACCGCGATGGGATGTGTCAAGGACGTATTAGACTAGACTGCGCAACAAAGATAAAAGGAATCTGGTACCGTAGACGTATTCCTTCTTCAACGCGCCCGATGAGCCGTCGAACTCAGCGATCTGTTGGCCGCCGATGCCGTAAATGAAGCGCAGGTTCTCATTGACCAGCTTCCTTACCCGATGAGCCTCGCCGTCATAGACATACGCCGACACTCCATCTACTTTACTGATCTTGTTTTCAGCGTCGAAGGTGTAACCGTGTGCACCGTCGTTGAGCAGGTTGCCCGTCGCATCGTAGCTCGAGCCCGTGATGCGATTGTTGCTTGCAGTAAAGCTTAGCGTGCCTCCTACTATCGAGCGATTGCCGTATTTGTCATAAGAGTTTGTCTGTGACCAACTCGCGCCCTCCTGCGAAGTGGTCAGGCGATTCAGTTCGTCATAGCCAAACGTCTGCGTGTAATTCAATCCACCGCCGGCATAACTCGTGCTCTGCAGATTGCCGTTGTTGGCTGTCGTGCCGTAGTTGTAAGTAATAGGGACATTCGCTGCCGGTGCGCCGCTCGTCCCCAACTTGATTTCGTTCGCTTGCAGCCGGCTGTTATATGTCACCGCATGAACGAGATTGTTCCCATAAGTCTCGCTGCTCAGTCCACCGGGGGCAGAATAACCGATGCTGCTGACGCTTGCTGCAGGAGCATAACTTGTCGCCGCTGAGGTCAACGATGCTAGCCTGCCGGCATTGTCATTCGCGTAGCTGATGGTGCGACGATCGCTCGCCCCGGGCACCGATGGATAGGTCTGGCTTTGCATGGAGCCGCTCAGAGAATAAGCCGCCTCGGTCAAATAGTTGATCGAATCCGTCTGCTGATTCTGCCTGAGCAAGCTTACTTCGTAAGCGACCTCAAAGAACGCGACGCCTTTTTGTGGCCCTGATTAGCTGCTTTAGTTAGCCATGCTTTGGCATGCTTACGATTCTGTCGAACACCTTCCCCATCGCGATACGCCATGCCAAGGTTGTATTGCGCTCGAGCATCTCCTTTACGCGCCGCTCTCTGTAGCCACTTGATTCCCTCGGCGAGATTTTGTTTTGTCCCTAAGCCGTCAAGGTATGCGACTGCAAGGTTGCATTGCGACAAGGCGTGGCCAAGTTTTGCGGCTCTTTTGTACAAAGAGAATGCTTTTTTCTCGTTGATGTGGACGCTTTTACCTTTTTCATATGAAAGTGCCAGGTTAAACAATCCCTCGAGGTCATCGTTGCTCGCTGCGTATTCATACCAATAGATAGCGGCTCGCGAGTTTCTTGCTACCCCTAAGCCCCGGTCATAGGAGTATCCCACCAGATTCTGACAATGCGGATCTCCAGCTTCAGCGGCCACAAGCAAGTAGGGAAAAGCCTCTTTATAACTCTTCCTTCTTCCTTGACCATAAAACAACTGTTGCCCGATTCTGGATGCCTCTACTTCTTCATCTTTCACCATCATGTTCCTCATCGCTTTAAGCGGCTTTCGAAGATCTATTGATTTATGGTTTTCACTCATTAGGTTTCCCTTTTGGGCGGCTTCGGTGGTTTGGGCGGCATATCTTGCGGACGTGGGGGATTCCGAGGTTTAAAGCCAGGGGGCCTACTTTCTCCTGGTGTCTTTCGTGTGTGCTTGTTGTGTTTCCGCTTCCTTCCGATGACCATGGTCCCGAGGCTTGTCGATCGGGCGTGGCGACATTTGCGCAGGCACCGGTATTGGCTGTACTAGCGGCGGCGTAGACACTGCTGGAATCGCGTTAGGATCAACATTCTTGGGTAAAATGGCCGTCACGGTGGCAGTAACTACTGCTGTTACGGCGAGCGCAGTTTTAGTCTGATTCCCTGAGTCCTTCGCGGAGTTCCTGATCGCATTAGCCAGCGCACTGATACCGGTTACCTCAGCCACCTTGTCAAGTGCTGATTGAACGTCCCTCTTAAGTGAGTCAGCTTGCGCCGGTGTCATAGTGCAGGGACATGCGGGATCTTGCACTGGATCTAAGGCGTCGTGACCGTCTGGATCTACGTATCGCAGCGGATTATTGTAAGCGTACTGATACTTGTTTAAAGATTGCGGATTCGATAGGTTTGCGTAGAAGGTTGGATTGTTCGAGGCGTCTTCCGCAAACGTGTATAACTCATCCGGACCACCCGTGAACTCGTCCGGAGAGGTGAACCTTCCTTGTGTTGATGAGTAGTACCTGGCCAGGAAGTAATCGAGCCCGGTTTCATTATCCCGTTCTTTGGAGGTTAAGAACGGGTAGTTGAGCCACTCGCCCGCATACGCGCGAGAGCAAGTTGTCAAAGAACCAGCAGTGATTGGTTGTGCCGAATTTGTCTTTGCGCGAGCGATTTTCCCGCAGCACTTATCGGGCTAAGGTCCAGAGGAATCCTCAGCAGAAACACCGGTCCCGGGCCAAGGCAGTTCCTCAGATTGGATTCCCAGGATCAATTTTTCTAACGCCTCTTCGACGTTCTGTCCCAGCAACCGAATATCCTGCATGAGGAGAAACACTTGTCCACTTTCCCCTATCGCTAGGAAATAATGTCCTCCAGAAGCTTCACCCAGAGGATAAAGCGCGGTCTTTAGATACTCTGCGAATTCTCCGAATCTGTCGGCCTCGCCTGCAGCCAAGGTGGGCGCTACTCGAAAAGGTTCCCGCGCGCAGTTTGCTCCAGGTGCCTCTTGGTGCACATTCAATCCGCCAAACTCCGATAGAACTCTTTCTGCTTCCGGGAAACTTTCGAAGCCGTCAGAACGTAGTTCGCGAGTCCATTCCTCCACTTGCTCGCGCACGTTTCTACCGGGGAACCAGCCTGCGTCCCTTAGCGTGAGTTCTACAGTGTTGCTGAATCTTTCCATGCGAATCGCCTCAGTACTTTATGCCAGCGAAATCCAGAACTGCGCGGCAGCTCGAACAAGGGGACAGCGTAGTTCCATGCGCCGGATTTCCTGGGGCTCGTACCCGGTACACATGTCTGCGGCGTTGATGAATTCCAGCACGAGACTATTCGGCATCATCGATTATCACTCGAAGCGCCTCGGGCTTGTCACCGTCGAAGTCTTCTTCTAAGTGAATATGGAACCCATCCTGGTATGGGCTTATGGCCATCTTAATGAGCGTTTTCCCAAGAACAAGCAACGCTTCGCGGTTGGCGTAAATAACTGCAACACCTGCTTCAACCGAGACGGTCAGCTTCTCGTTAACCAACTCGTTACATTCAAATGAGATCGTGTTGGTTTGTGATTCATCTTCAAACTCAAACTCAAATTGCCTTTTCATTCTTGCCTCTATCTACTGGGTTATATGAGTTTTGCTCACGACCGTCTTCTTACCTCTCACAGTTCGATATATGTCAACATTCGCGTGCCGCACCGGAACTGCACTCCCCTTCAAAGCATGAGTTTCGATCCTTATGTTCACACTGACGTCACCCCCGATGCTAAGCGTCACGTTGCCTTCCTGCGCAATGGCGGCGTTCCGCGGATTGACTTTAACTCCTATCCCTTGCTTTTTGATCGTCTCGACGATGTTCCGCGGACTCGTTGCCGCACTAGCTTCCGCCGACCTCTCGGTATTCCCCACCGCAGAAGCCACGGCTGCAGTCTGTTTAGTTTCTGCTACAAGGACGCCACCGACCTGGGCTCTGCCTCCCACCAGCGACCCGAAAAACGTTACTTTCTCGGTAATAATCAGTCCCACGGCTTGAGCCAAGTTGTCAGCTTGGTAGGGCTCTATGTGTTCGCCACCACCGACCCCAAAATGGGCCGACACATTATTCATGCCGAGGCCGATGTTCGCTATGGCCTTGCCTGCGCCAGTCGCGATATCGGTTGCGATCATAGGTAGGACGGGGCAGGGTGTACCGGCAGGGCAATGACCATCTGGGTCGGTGTAGCGTAGTGGATTATTGAAAGTATACTGGTACTTATTCAGAGACTGTGGGTTTCCCAAGTCAGAATAGAACGTCGGATTAGCAGAAGCAGTTTCCGCAAAGTCGAACAGCTCTTCTGGTCCACCAGTGAATTCATCGGGAGAAGTGAACCTTCCTTGAGTCGATGAGTAGTATCTGGCAAGGAAGTAATCCAGCCCGGTTTCATTATCCCGTTCTTTTGACGTGAACTTTTGGCGTATGCCGTCGGTTGTGCCATAGCCCATACCAAATGTGCGGCCACCGTTGAATAACTCTTCGCCGAATGGCATGTAGTCGTGGCGACTGACTACTCCCGCCACCGAACTTGTTACCAGGCGCGGGGAGCCGAGATGATCCGAGGTGGTGTAACGTGTGCCGTTGGCATTCACGGCGGTTGGCTCGATCGTCGCCAGAAGACCGCTGGCGCCGTAGACGTACTCCTTCTTTAAGGCGCCTGATGTGCCGTCGAGCTCAGCGATCTGTTGTCCACCAATGCCGTAAATGAAGCGCAGGTTCTCATTGACCAGCTTTCTGACCCGTTGGCCTTCGCCGTCATAAACATACGCCGCCACTCCATCTACCTTGCTGATCTTGTTTTCAGCGTCGAAGGTGTAAGCGTGAGCGCCGTCGTTGAGCAGGTTACCCGCCGCATCGTAGCTCCAGCCCGTAATGCGATTGTTGCTTGCAGTAAAGCTCAAGGCACCGCCAACTATTGAGCGATTGCCGTATTTGTCATATGAGTTGGTCTGCGACCAACTCGCGCCCTCCTGAGATGTAGTAAGGCGGTTTAGTTCGTCATAACCAAAGGTCTGCGTGTAACTCAGCCCGCCGCCTGCATAACTAGTGCTCTGCAGATTGCCATTGTTGGCAGTCGTACCATAGTTGTAAGTGATGGAGACATTCGATGCCGGTGCGCCGCTCGTCCCCAACTTGATCTCATTCGTTTGCAGCCGACTGTTATACGTTACGCCATGAATCAGGTTGTTGCCGTAAGTCTCGCTGCTCAGTCCACCAGCACCCGAATACGTGATGCCGCTGACGCTGGCTGCAGGCGAATAACTCGTTGCCAATGAGTTCAATGATCCGAGCCTTCCGGCGTTGTCATTCGTGTAGCTGACGGTGCGGCGATCTCCCGCCCCAGGCACCGATGGATAGGTCTGGTTCTGCATTGAACCGCTTAGAGAATAAGCCGCCTCAGCCAAATAGTTGACTCCATCCGTCTGCTGATACTGCCGCAGCACTGCCCCTCGCGCATCGTAGCCCCGATAAGTGCCCGCGCTGCCGCCGCCATATGTAACCCCCACCAGGCGCCCCTTCGCATAGCCGCGATCGAAGGTCGGCGCGCCTGCTGGCAGAGTCTGTGTGTCGTAGAAGTATGCGACATCGGGCGTTGTCTCGCTATAGTTCTTCAGCGTCGGGCGATTCAAAGCGTCATAAGTAAATGAAGTCGTAATTGAACGAGCATCTGATTTCTGCGTCAGATTGCTGTTGTCATCGTACTGGTAACTGATTGTGCCGCTTTCCGGATTCACAGCAGTCCTCAGGCGCGAGAGTGAATCGTAAGTAAAGCTGCGGGTCTGCACTCCCTGCGTCACATTCAAAAGGTTGCCGAGAACACTGTAGGTGTAGCTGGTCGGCTGCGTCGGCGATGCAGTACTTCCAAGGTTGTTGCCGGCGATGGGCTCGTCAAGTCTCACGAGTCGGCCCAGTGCATCCGCCATGCTGCGCCGGGATTTGCCGGCCTGATCGGTTACCGTGGTGAAGTTTGCATCGTAGGCAGTACTCACTTGCCCGGTGCCGTTTGTGTAGCCGGTCGCTGAAGGCTGCGCAGCGCCGCTAAACGTAGCCACTTCAGTAACACGTCCCGCTGTATCGCTGGTTGCCCTGGTCCAGCCGTCGGTCGACGCCCCTGCACTGCGCGCCGGATTCGATGAGTAACTGATCTTCCCCATCTGCTCATAAACGTTGCGCGCTGAGATCGTGTAGTTCGTCCCATCCTCCGTCTGCTCGCTGAGGATGACGCGGCCCAGTTCGTCGCTGGTGGTTTTTGTCTTGAGCAGTTGGTCGTTTTGACTGGTCAAGTCGGATGCCTGAATCACCTGGCGCAGGTGGTCAACGTACTTTGTCGTGACCCAATGCTGTTGTCCGTTTACCAGTGGCCCCTTAATTATGCCTGGACGTCCAAAGGGATCAACCGCGCCTAACAGTTGGTTCGTGTAGTCAATGGTTGAAACGATCAGGTTGGGATCTTGCTGGCTGGTGACGAGGCCAGTGGAGTAGTCAAAGGCCGTTGTCGTTGTTTGAGTTCCGGTGCCATTTTGCGGATCGACCACAACTCTATTCGGGAGAGCATGGGTGCTGTCGTCGTAATGGAAGAGGGTGTCCTTGCCGAGTGGATCCCTTTTCGTGGCCAGGTTTCCATAAGCACCGTAAGTCTGAGAGCTGGTAATCCACTTGCTATCAAGATCGTCCCAGACACTCTGGCTAGTGAGATTGCCAACCGTGGGCGCCGTGCCGTATGCCTGCCCGTCATAACTTAGCTGGGTTATCGCGGGCCCGGTCGTGCTTTGCTGCAAGGCACTCAGGATTAGCGGCGTCGCGGTGGAAAGCGAGCGCTTCGCATAGACGTTTCCAGACGATGAGCTTGTCGCCTGATTGTAATAAGCATTGGTGGTCACGCGCAGCGCGGTGGCACTGCCGGGCACACCTGTCGGCACACCTTGGGCGTCTCTCGACACCAGGGCAGGATCAAACCAATCATAGTCAGTCTGTTGTGTTAGATTCCCGTTGTAGTCGTAGTCAAATTTCTTAGCCGACATCTTGACGGAAGCGCCGCTAGTGTTTTCCAGTTGGAGAAATCTGCTTGGGTCATCGCGTCACCAGGCTCTTGGGAAAGAACCTTATCGAGCAGCCCTGTTCTTGTATTAATGAAGTACAGTCGGAAAGGACTAATCGGTGACGTCGGACTGCCCGTCACTGATTCGCCGATTCGCACTATGTCCCAAAGCGGTCCTGGGTAATTGTCGTCAGATCCGACATCAGCCGGTCGCACGCTTCGCCCAACCGTGTAATAGCTCGCTCCCCGAAGCTGGGCCAACACGAATTGATCTGCGCTGTCGAACGTGAGTCGTTCAATAAGCGCGCGCTCAATTTCGTTCGGAGGACGGGTCGTTGATTTCGCGCCTTCGGACTCGTCCCACGTAAGCAACGAAGCGTCAGTTGCAACAGCAATTTCAATCCGCTCACCGCGTGCAGTCTGGCGGCGAGTCAACCTAACGACCTGGACTCTTGAGCCAATTGTCACCGTTCCCGTGACTAAGGAGATGGGACGCTCGGGGTCGGCGAATCTCAGACCAAGTCGTTTACTTAGCTTGAAGGCTTCAGGCTGGAGCGACAGATTACGGGGTTTAGGCCGAGGAGCCTGATTGACGGTTAAGGCAACAGGACTTGCAGTATTGTTCAAGGTCGAGTGATTAGCGGCGTCCAAACGCGGTCGCGCCTTTTCGATAGCTACAGTGGCTGATGCGGCGGCCACGATAGATATCAGTGACCAGGTAACCATTCGTTTTCGGTCTAACATAATTCTCCTCGGTAAGATAAGTAGGAAGGCACACAAGTACCCGGGCGCGGAAAAGAAACTTACTCCGCTATTTCTTCAAATCAGTTTTGCCTGCGATTGATGTGAGGTTGAAGAGAAGTGACTTGCTGCAACCCAACAGGAGTGACGTGCAAGTGATTGTGATGGGACTCGATCAACTAACGTTGTAAGATCACTCGGTCATCTTGGGTGCACCCCGCTGCATCGTATTCACAATATTTCCGAATCCTTCTGCTTTGGCCCACCGCTAGTTGCTTCCTAAAGATAGCGATCTCATCAGTAGCAAACCAACCTGTCACACAATTCTTGGTTGTAAAAAAGAAAGTCTCATATTGGTCAATCGAAAGCCGTGAGTTTCTTAGACGATGGTTTGGCTGCCGTACAGTTCTTACGGTAACAAGGACAAAGCGGAATCGATTTACAATTCAGTCCTATTCAGCCCGAGGGCTCTCCTTTGATACAGCGTGAGAACGCGAGGAAACCGCTGCGAAGTTTTTATGAGCTGCCAGAGGGTTTGCCTGACGTAGGCACACATTTGACGATCCGGGCGTGGTGTTCAAGGAGCTAAGTCCTTGATAATCAACTTCTCCTGCGGCAGCATTGCGGGCGATCCCTTGTGCTGCCAGAGCCGACTCTCGAGTCTAGTTTTATTGAGGTACTTTCAGTCAGTTTTAGTGTCGCTCGGGTTTATTAGAAACCAAAGAGTTTCATAGAGACTATTTAGATTGGCGCACAGTTGTCACACAACGGTGGTCAGTCGGCGATCTTTACAACAGGCTTACGAGGAATGAACCAGCATTCTATTTAATGACTGAGGCATATCGGTTGGCTTCTTCTCTACGCCTTAACCAGAGCTATTTTCTGACCTTGAAGGCGTAGTCGGCAACATGGACGTAGTCTCCCCTGTCGGACAATCCTGTTAGCACGATCCGATAGTCTTCCGGTTTCAGGAGAGAAGGCGGAACTACCACAGTTAGCTTCCTTCGTTTGATTTGGCTGGAATCCAGCGAATCGACACTCCAGACTTTGCGCCCATCGAAGGTTGTAATTAGCATGTTATAGCGGCTGTAACGCCAAGCCTTGTCCAAATCGAGTCGGATTTGAATGGGTCTTCCCCCAGGCTTGAGACTTTGAATCTTTGAATCACCGCCCCTCACGTGAGTCGTTGGCGCCAGGAGAATTGAAGAGATTTTGACCCCAGTGCGTAATCGCAATTGTGACACTAGTTCTTCGGATGCGACCCGCTTTTGCCTTTCAATTTCCAGTTGCACACCGAGTTTCGCGTTACGCTCCGTTGCCGCCCGGAGCATTTCGCTCATATCTTTGCTGTTTTGCTCTTGTGCAATACGACGCACCTCCCAAGCCTTCCTTTGAGAGTAAACGTAAATAATCGAAGCGGCTAATGAAAAAAAGACTAACGCAACGACCAGCGAGCGTGTCAGGGTAAATCGCGCTGGGGTGCTTCTGAAGTTTGCTGGATCTAAGTGAAGTTCGGTCGTAGAGCGTGCTGGTCTTGGATGAGTTGATGCAGTTTCCGTCTCAGCATGCAAGTTGTTTGTCTGCTCGATCACCGGGGTCGGCTTCGCGGCTGTAGTTCCTTGAGTTTTCTTCAAGCGAGACTCACGCAATAAGGCCAGAAGCTCTCTTGTAGATTCCACCATCTGGCGCTGACCCGTCGAGGATTCTAAGAACGCTTTGGCTCGCATTCGCTCTTTCTCGCCCAGTTGGTTGAGGACATATTGGTCTACCAGCGCATCTTCGGCCGACAAGACTTGTTCGAAGAATTCATTATCCGCCAGGAACCGCTGTTCAACTTCCACCCGCTCTTCTTCGGACAATTCGCCCAACAGGAAACGGGTTACCAGGTCGTCCGTTTTAGCTTTCATGCTGACACTCACCAGCCTGACTATATATGACTGTAAAGCAGATTAATTTCATTGATAGTTAGAGCGTTTCACACAATCCTGCCAGCAGCATCTCAATCGGTGCTTGATACGATGCACTCGTAGCCGTAAGGCATTCAGTGATTGAGATTGTTCCAGCGCGATACTGTTTCGGTCATCATCCTCCAGATAGTAGTGTGCCAATAGTTCGCGTTCTGCGTGAGAAAGTTGCTCCAGGCAGTGCCTTTTGCAATCGTCTACGACGACCGAAATAGCAATCTCGGGCACGGCATCCAGATCGAGTAGCACTCTGCCTTTCTTTTTGGTTCTAAGATACTCCTGGAAGACGTTGGTGGCGATGGCATACACATAGCTATATGGATTGTCGGCCGAGAGCTCTTGTCCTGCATGAACATTTTTTAGCAACCGGGCAATTGTCTCGTCCGCCAAATTGTCAGGGTCGTCGCAATGTCGCCAGGCAAAAAACTTCACGAGCTTTAGCCGGCAGCGCCGAAATCGCGCTTCGATGGTTTGCACGTCTGGTTCGAGTAGTCGAAATAACTTGCCGAAGCATGTTTGGTCAAAACTGGATTCCATGAGGTTACGAGGATCGCAATGTGAGATAGAGTCGATCTTGGCTACAAAACGTGAAGAGGCGTATCACACGGAGAAGTCTTGCGAGAGTAATAACCTCATCCATGAAGGCGCATGAACTGGGAGAAGATAGCGTAGTTAAGCTGAGGAATCCAGAACTTCCGCAATAGATGAACCATCATAGAAGGGCGCCTAACCTGTTCGCGGTTACCGCGGCAATTGATTTGGTGTGGATATGTAGACCGAGGGTCTGCTATTTGACCAGCCGTGCCATGCTGGCTGATAAATCGGCTGCACACCTGCACGAAAGACGAAAGGCAGATGACGTCTCGAGAATCGGTGACACAAACTGAGGGATGAATCTGCTAACTCCATTCGCCTTGCAAAACGAAGGCTGCCCAATAGTAAGGAAATCGCCATTCGTCCGTTTGCCACATCCTAATCTGAGCCGCACGCAAAGCCGCGGCTGGCGAAAGGTGTTGCCAGAACATGGCCTCATAGAAGTAGCGCATCAACTCGGCCGCCGCGCGATCGTCAATGCGCCAGAGGCTTGCCATAACCCGGGACGCTCCCGCATACATAAAGCCGCGGGTCAAGCTGATTAATCCCTCTCCTCTCGCCTCCTTGCCCAAGCCGGTTTGGCAGGCACTCAGAACCACCAACTCTGCCGGTAGATCGAGGTTGTAGATTTTGTTCAGTTGTAAGAACCCATCCTGTGGCCTGCCCGATCTATCTATCAATGATAGGACGATCCCGGAAAGCTCAGGATGTGCGTTGTTGAGCAGTCCGTGAGTGGCAAAATGAATGATTCGATACTGGCGAAGAGCCGGGTCCAGGGCTGTTGTAAGGCTCGCATCGAATCCCAGTGCCCGTCTCGTCTCTTTTTCTGGCACGGTGGTTAGTATGGCTTGGGCTTCTTGCAAGGTGAACGGCAGTCGCTGGAGAATCACTGTTTCGTCGTTTGTACCCAATTCTTGAGCGGCTCTTTTTATTAGCCGCCCCCGCGCGCCGAACTCATCGCTTTTAGCCTGCTTACTTGCCAACGAGAGCGTCACGTTCTTATTCGTGACAAACTTGAGACGAGGATCATCTCTTTCGAAGACCGGATCAGCCAATATGGCTAACGCCTTTTCCGGTCGTGGTCGGCCGCGCGCCACTTCACGCAACGCGGCCAACGTAGACATTGACGGCAGGCTTATTACTTCATGATCAACGATCAGCGGCTTCCAGGTCTTAGAGTCTAAACTTCCTTGTCCGGGCTCGGGCAGAGATGAGAAAGGAATGTACTGCAACACACCGTCCGTTACAATTACGAGACGCTTTCTCCCTAAGAGCGACCCAATAGGCTCCAGGAGAATCTTACTTAATGCCGCCGATCGTGCCGGGTAGGCCGCCGCCGCTTGTGCCAAACGCGCCCTGTGCTCGGCCGAAGACTCATTCTTCCTGCGAGCTTTGTTAGCTGCTAATAGTTGATAAGATTCTTTGGCTGCCGCTTCGATGTGAAGACGTCCGGGTAATTCAAAGCTTGTCACTGAGGTGCGCGTTACCGCCCAGCCGTAACTGCGTTCTCCTCCCAACGAGTACTCTAAGAGCAGAGTGTGAGGGTCAAGTTGTTCTTGAAGTTCAGGCAGTTTCAGCCGGCCAGGTTGAGTCAAGGCCATATGCCGGGGGTTTTGGTCTCGAACTCTGGACTCAACCTCCTCAACCTGTGCCAACAAAATCTCGATTTCCTTCTTAATTGAGGCTGCTTGTTCGGGCGTGTGTTTCCCACTCAACAGGCGCATTTGGAATTCAGCCTTTTGATTGAGTTGCTGCCGAAGCCGTGTTTCTTCCGCTAGTAGTTGCGGATCAACGCCTTGCCGAATGTCCGTGCGTGCTTCAATGAGGTTTTCTAAAAGAGTCCTCGCGCGGGCATGTTCATTAGCTTCCAGCGCAAGAATCCCGTAGCCCCCCGTTGGATCTCGCCGATTCATTCGCATGAGCAAGTCAATATAGAACTCGTAATGCTGGTAGACAGTGTCCACGTATGAAATGCGCAGGGAGGGACTCATGACCTTTGTGCGCAGGTTCTCGATCAGAACAAGAGACTTTTCGATTCGGTTACGTGCCTCGGTCAAGTTTCCAAGGTTCCGTTCGGCTCGTGCGATGTTATAAAGAGTTGAGATTTCGCCTCTTCGATCCGTCACCGCCTGCATTAACGTCAACGCCTGTTGATGATAATAGAGTGCCTGTCTCTCGTTCCCGGACTGTTCATACAGTGAGCCTATGCTACTAAGAATGTAAGCTTCGCCACGGCGGTCCATCACGCTATGGCTCAAAGTTAATGCCTGCTGGTAGTACTCCAGCGCCTTGGTGTGATCCGTTGAACTAAGAACATTACCAATATCCTTGAGGGTGTAGGCCTCCATTCGACGATCTTGCATTTCGCGACTGGTATTCAATTTTTGCTTATAGAATTCAAGTGCCTTCTGCTTCTCGCCGAGTGCAAAATAAACGCGGCCCACGTAGCCTAAAGTAATCGCAGCGTAGTTTCTGTTGCCGATGGACCGATATAGATCCAATGCCTGGGTATAGCATTTCAAAGCTTTGCCTCTTTCCCCTAAATCGTCATAGAGATAGCCGATGCCGTTAAGGGTGGCCGCTTCGCCGTTACGATTTCCCATCCTCTTAAACAACTTCAATGCTTCATTATGGAGGTTGGAGGCCTTTTGCTTTTCTCCCTCTAAAGCATAGACGCCACCCATTGCCGTCAGCGTCAGGGCCTCTTTTTGCTGGTCTCCAATGGCCTGCCAAATAGCCCGCGCCAGTTCGTAAGATTCCAGGGAGGCCTTCATGTTGCCGACGTTACTGTGCAGGTATCCAAGGTTAAGCAGGGTATAGGCGCGCCCCGAATCTTGATCCACCTGTTGCCAGACAATCAGGGCCTGATTGAGGTTTTCCTGGGCTTGCAACACATCGCTGGAAATTAAGCTAATTACCCCCAGATGATTAAGTGCATGCGCCGCACCCTGTTGATATCTTATTCGCCGACTTATCGCCTGGGCCTGAATACAGTAAGGAAACGCCTTCTTGACGTTTGCAGTCTCAAGATAGGCATTGGCGATTTGGTTGAGAATATCGACTTCCAATTGCTCATCGGACACATTCCTGGCGAGTTGTAAGGCTCTCTTGTAGTAATCAACTGCACTAGGGTAGTTACTGAGAATGGAATGGAGATCGCCAAGACGTTTCAGAATCTCGGCTTCACGGCGAGGCGAATTTGCGCCGTGGAAATATAGTTGTGCTTGAGTGTATTTATTGATGGCCATTCGAAGCGAATCGCGCTTCCATTCTGTCCGCAGTCTATCGCCATCGACCACGGCTTTATCCGCCAGCAGAGAAAGCCTTCCGGAGATTGCTTTTTGCCTTGGGCTCCCGCTCGACACCTGACCAACAATCGTTGTCGCTGAAGGCGTGGCCAGCAAGATTATGATCGTCACAACAACCGCAGAAACCTTCACCTCGACGGCTGTAGCTCTTGCTGGATAGTGCTGAAATTGATTCTTCACTTGTGTTGACGTAGCTGCCTCAGATTTCCAACTGACTGTTGGGGGATTTGGCGCCAAGAAAATTGAATGGTAGTCAAGATCTGTCCCAGATACCACAAAATCCAAACTTAATAAATGGAGTCGACCTAATCAGGCAGCAGATGGGCGAACCTCGAGCTGACGATGACAGCGGTGACAGCATTTTCATACGTTGCTCATTTGCCCGCTTACCTTGCCGAACTACAAGAACCAGATGCTCGTGAATTTTCCATACACTATCCGAAACCGAAATCACGAAGCAGATCGGACCGGAAACTTACGCGTACGATAGTTCGGATATTTTTCCGAAAAAACGGAATTCTCTGAAATTTTTCCATCGTAATTGTCAAATATGTAATGCAAGCCCAATTCGTAGCAGACTCGTGCGGCGATTCCAACTGGTTTGGATGTCGTAAGCGGAAAGCGGGGGTGCGCTCCCGGGCCGCAGGATGACGGCTCGGCAGGGTAACCGGTGAGTACTCTTAGAAACGAAATAGACTAAAAGGAGTCATTGATATGGCAAACAGTAGTGATCCGATCGAAACCACACCCACATCGGATTGTAAACGGGCAGGCGGGCCTGATGACGCGAGAGGCTCCAGTAACGACGAGGAAACTCCGAAAGAGGAGGAAGTCAATCCTAAGCGGTCTAGCAGCCTCGAAGATTCGCGGTCGGCTTGAGCACGCAGTCAATAAGTCTACCGCGGCTGCAGCTGGCGGCAGAAAACTCAAGCGAACTCATGACCTAATGACATTAGGCGAAGAATCCCGATGAAAGCAGATCCCGGTTTGGTTTAGCCGAAGGATGTTCAGTGCCTTGTGCTGGATGTCGAACTCGGTTGGTTGTCCAGCAGAGCAACTCATCGCGTAGGTCTCGCAGGCAGCTAGTTTCTTCAAGGCTGCGCTGGTTTGTCGTCGCGCTCAGTCACCCGATAAGCCAACGAGCAAACGGGGCATGAGTCCTGGATTAAGGATGATGTGAAAAACGCCTCATGACTAATCCCATAAAGATTTTATTTCTTTCCGCCAACCCGAAGAATATCACGCAACTACATCTAGACCAGGAAGTAGAGGAGATAAAGGCAAGAATCCAATCGGCCACGTATCGCGATCGGTTTGCGCTAATCCCTTACTTCGCTGCCAAGCCAGACGATCTGCAGGATACTCTGCTCAAACATAGTCCTCAGATACTGCATTTCAGCGGACACGGTTCGCCAACGAGGGGAATCTTTCTCGAAAACGCCAGCGGCAATAGTCAACTAGTTAGTGCAGAGGCGCTGGCGCACCTGCTGGCCACCCTAAAAGATAATCTCCGCGTAGTAGTTTTGAATGCTTGTTATTCCTCCCTTCAGGCCGAGGGAATTAGTCAGATCGTTGACGTCACCATCGGGATGCGTCACGAAATTGGGGACCAGGGCGCCATCAAATTTGCGTCTGCAGTTTACGGCGGTCTCGCTAACGGACGCAGCGTCCAAGTCTCTTTTGATCTAGGGGTGGCCGCTCTGCACCGGCAAAACATTCCCGAGAATCACATCCCCGTTCTTTTGCCTGGACCAGGTGTCAATCCCGACGAGATTTACTTTTTGGAGGGTCGCGACGCGCAACCGTCTGGCGAGGAACCAACTCACCCGGACTCTTCGCCCCAATCCCGGCTCGAACATCACGACGACCCGATGCGGATCGATGTCATCGTCCTGCAGCGGGGAACAAATAGAAGAATAGAGGGATGGCGATACGCGACCGGTCTGGATCGCCCTTTCTTCGTTACGCTAGATGGACAGCAAAACCGGCTGACACCTGAAGTTGCGTGGAGAGATCTAGCTATCAGAATCAATCAAATGGCCAGTGACAAGTCCAACAACTCTGCAAAATTGGCGCTCGACGTTTTTCTCGTCTTGCGCGGGCGTCTCGTCGAAGACTATGACTGCGCCTGGTTCGAAGAGATAGCCGGATCCGCTCGTGATTACACCTGGGCCAGTAATATTTATGTTGTTTGGGATCAGAAACCTGAGACTAAGTTTGACAGGCTTTATACGGGAAACGAGATAACGCTTGAGGAATGGTTTCGCATGTTGATCAGCTTCGGCGTTACCGACTTGATCGAGATCCCGAAGAAAGAGCGATTAAGAAAAACTGACCCAGACACCCTCTTGCGCGACTGCGCTCAGAAGTCTGAGATCCGACGTACAAGGATGCGCAAGCTGGTGAGCCATGAGGGGTCGGGGATCGTGTTACGCGACGATGCTTTCTTCCTGGAAGAGTTCCTCAATGCGTTTGCAAGGAACGACTTTCGCTTTTCGGAAAGCAAGAATCTGGTGGTCTTTTACGATCAAAGGCCGAAGAAGTCATGGGGACAACTCGTTGAGAAGTCAGGTTTTTTCAACCGCAGCGGAATTTGGTTCGTGGCTGCCCTTTGTCGCGACGACAAGGATTTCAGGGACTTGGAGCAACTCTGGAAACAAGAATCACATAAGACCAAACCTCGTTGCTTCGATGGCATTTTTGTATTCAACGGGATCTTCGAATGGCTTTACGCACTCCTTCGGCTCAAACAGGCGGGTCATTCGTCCCCCGCAGCGCTACCCCCGACTACTCAACCTGAAGTCGAGTGGCTTGAGCCCGATACAATTCTCATCGAGCGCGAGCCGGCCAACGAAGAACTACGTTTGTTAGTGACAAGTACGTTTATCCTCCCCGAGGAAAATGCACCTCACTTCTCTTCGGAAGGCTTTTCTCAGCTCGTCAAAGAACAAAAAGAATATTGCGTTTCCGCAACCAAAGAGATTGGCGCCGTGTTACGGAAACTTTCCTTCAATGTTGCTGTGGAAGTTCACCATTGCGTGCGCAGTGAACAAGTCTCGGGCCCGTTAAAGGGCAGGAAGTTTACTGCCTGGCTTTTTCTCGGTCACCGAAATCGCCTGAGCGGAGTTCGGACGGAATATGAAGGACATTATGATGCTCCCGAAAATTGGCTTTATAGCTTTGAACTTTACGGAACCCGAAACTTACAACTGGTTATATTTTCCTCTTACGCATCGGCAGCCATAGCGAGACGCCTGGCAGCTTCCGGCGCTCGAGTTGCCGTCGGATTTCAAAACGAGACCCTGGCCCAAGCCAGCCGGGATCTTTCCGCGATGGTCGTGCCTGCGGCTCTGGGACCCGGTGACCGGCAAAGCGCCGTTATCAGTGCTCTTACGGAAGCACAAGATTCCTTGCATAGAGTTGATTCAGCAGAGCAAAAGAATCGCGACACCGGTCCAATAGTTTTCGCAGTTAAGGCAAAATTGTAGTGACTATTGCGCTCTTCGCCACTGAGCCGTTGTCATCGGCACCTATCGCCTCCTGCTTGGCCGACGAGGGAGTGGACGTTCGTCCGTTCGATCTAAATTTTCTCAAGGGCCTGCAAATGTTTGGGCCGGAAATCAACAAGGGAGTTTTGGTTGTTTCAAAGCACGGCGCCGGTGACGAAACCGCATGGTTTAGTCACCTCCTCAGCAATCATAGGCAGTTGATTCTTTGCACGCCTCTGACGGAAAACGAAGGGTATGGCCTGCTCAAGGATTCAGGCGCGACGGTAGTCATCACACCTCGCTCGTGGGCTCCGGAACATGTTTCCGAACGCATCCTGGCGCAACTGATTCTGGATGGCGACGTCAAGCCATCGGCTTGCGGCAGCTTACAAGGCGCCACTCGGTCGATGCGCGATTCATTTGTGGAGTTGGCAGTCATCGCGCCTCTTGCCTATCCAGTCTTGATACTGGGCGAGACAGGGACCGGCAAAGAGTTGGTTGCTAGAGAAATTCACAAGCTGAGCAAACGACCTGACAAGTTCCTACCGATCAACTGTGGCGAATTGAGTCTTGAGTTGGCAGGCAGCGATTTGTTTGGCCACAAGAAGGGCTCATATACGGGTGCTACAGAAGCGCGGCAGGGACTGCTTGCCGAAGCTGGAAAAGGCACAGTCTTTCTGGATGAGATCGGCGAGCTCGATCTAAAGGCCCAGGCAATTCTGCTACGCGTACTGGAAGACAAGAAGGTCAGGCGCGTCGGGTCGAATCAAACGGAAGATGTGCCGGCGCGTATTGTCCTGGCCACAAACCGTGACTTGGAACTCGAGTGTGATGAAGGAAGGTTCAGGCAGGATTTGTTTGAGCGGATTCGCGGGTTCACTCTGGAATTGAAACCGTTGCGCGAACGACGAGCCGATATACCCTTGCTGGCTCGCCACTTCTTGTCTGAGTTCAATCAAGAGAACGGTCAAGCGGTCCGGCTGCCGGCTGGCGCTCTGGACTGTTTATTCAACTATGAATGGAGCGGCAATGCCCGAGAACTCCGGGCCGCCGTACGACGAGCCGCCGCGTTTGCCGATACTGATGGATTCATTAGCGCCTGGCATTTATTGGAAGCCACTCGGCGCGGTCGCAAGCGAAGGCAACCAGGCGACTCGTTTGGAAAGGAAAATGCGAAATACCAGTTTGGCTTTGATCCCGCCTCCGAGACCTTGAGGGAATTTGTCAAACGCGCGGAAGCCGCTTACCTGCAAGCCATGTTGACTGCTACTGGCGGCAACAAGAAAGAAGCGTCCCGGTTAGCGGATCTAAGCCTGTCACAACTTTATGAAAAGCTGAAAACCAATCCGTCGGAAGAAAAGTAGTTGCTGAGGAATCCAAAGTCGATATGAAAAATGCGAGGAGCGGGGTGCTTTAGACACCTCGCTCCTTGCGGTTGGGCCAACTGGAGTTGGCGGTTAGATTGCGGCATTGGCGTACGCCGCGGCACTGAGTCCTGCGTCGTCCTGAGCGGCACTGAGAGCTGCGTCGTCCTGAGCGGCACTGAGAACAGCGTCGTCGTTAGCGGCACTGAGAGCAGCGTCGTCGTTAGCGGCACTGAGAGCACCGTCGTTAGCGGCACTGAGAGCAGCGTCGTCGTTAGCGGCACTGAGAGCACCGTCGTTAGCGGCACTGAG